>Ga0210396_10001771_pt1 | contig 22695 bp, 19 predicted proteins | sample IncBWH17OmetaG_FD_155466 | JGI IMG/M metagenome (GOLD analysis project Ga0210396, IMG submission 155466) | Forest soil microbial communities from Barre Woods Harvard Forest LTER site, Petersham, Massachusetts, United States - Inc-BW-H-17-O ... | reverse complement strand
AGGTCATCATCACCGCCTGCATGCGCAAGCTGCTGGTGATCCTCAACACGATGGTCAAAAACAACACGCACTGGAACCCTGCAATCTCAACCACTTAACTCTTGAAAAGAAACACAGCCGCTCTCCCGGCAGACCGGGATAGGGGACACCTGCGGTGTCGGTGCGTCGTTCTTCCACGTCGAGCGCCCACAGGCCGTGGTGGCCGGCGCGGCCGCCGGTTGCGAACCAGAGTTCGTGGCGGCCCGTGTCGGGGTCGAAGCGGCGGCGGCGGGAGAGCAGGAGCCATTGGGCGGCGAATTCGGCGAAGCCGGTCCAGGCGACGTCGTCGAGCGTGGCCGGTTGGCCCGGCGTGATTCGCGTGCGTTTGCAGTGGTGCACGATCAGGATCGCGCAGCCCGTGTCCTGGCACAGCTCGGCCAGCGGGCGGAGGAGCGCGCCCATCGCGAACAGGTTGTGGGCCTCGTCGCCGCGGATCGCCAGGTAGGCCGGGTCGATCGCCAGGCAGTCGGGCCGCTTGCGGCGGATGATGCGGCCCAGGGCCTCGAGGTCGGCCGTGCTGTCGAGGCGGGGCAGCTTTGGCGAGAGGGCGAAATTTTCGAGCGCGGCGAGCGTCAGGCCGCGGGCCGCGCAGATGCGGTGGGCGATCGACTGCAGGGCGTCGAGCCCTGATTCGCCCGAGAGAAACAGGGCCCGGCCCGGCTCGGGGACGGCGAACTGGCCGAGGAAGGGGGTGCCGCTGGCGAGCGAAATGAGCAGGTCGGCTGTGAGCGACGTCTTCAACGTTTTGAACGAGCCGAAGATGCCGCCGGGCTGCCCCGCCGCAAGGATGTCGGGGATGAGATACCGAGTGTCGAATTGGCCCGAGCTGAGCTGGGCGGCGGAGTAGAACGGAAAGCGGGCGTCGTCTTCGTCGGCTTGCGGGTCGGTCGGGGCGAGCGACGGGGAGGGCAAAGAGTCAAGCAACGCGGGAGTTGCCTCGGTGTCGGAGTCGAGGGATGAAGAAGAACAGGGGGACGAAGAGCCCTCACCCCGGCCCTCTCCCGTCGGAACGGGCGAGGGCGAAGGAGGGGCGGCAAGCGGATGGCGTGGGGCGGCGATGGGCACGTGTGGCTCCGGCGAGAGGGGATGAGGAGAGAGGTTCGAGGGGTGTCGGCGCGGCTGAGGTGGAGAGCCGGCGCAGAGCGCTGGATGAATCAGCGCAATTCTGGCGATTCCATCATCGTACCACGGCGCGCCGCGCGCCCCGGACGCTTTGGCGGGCGGAAAATTTTTGCGTCGCCGTTAAGAAATGCCGTCGCGGTGGGTTATGCAATTCGAAAATTTTTGGAGAAAAATTCGACCGTTGACGCGGCGATCAGACGGGCTAGAGGGGCGCTTTCGCGGCGCCCGCGCTGCATTGTTTCGAACGGAAAGAGGTCAGAGTGAGAGGCGGCCCAATTGGCGCTCGAGAGTTTGTCTCGCCCCGTTGGGGCTTTCAATGCGAGATGGCGTCTGAGATCCTGGGCCTGCGCTGCGCTCCGACCCGGGCTATAGAATCTCGCCCCGTTGGGGCTTCCGACGGGAGATAGCGCCTGGATCTCGTTACGGTTTAACATCAGCCGCGTGGCGTTTTCGCCAGGCGGGGTACTCGGTCGTGAGCAGGCGTTGGGGCCAGTAGCCGAGCCAGGCGTAGCCGTTGCGGCGTTCGTAGCCGATGTCGGCGAGGTTTTGTTTGGGCACGCCGTCGCGGTCGGAAAAGATCGGGCGGTTGGTGCTGATCTCGTAGAAGCGGGCCCACATCGGCGGTGCCGACGGGTCGTTGATGACGACTTTGTTGTGCCCCTTGGGGGAGGCGGGGTCGGGCCGCTCTTCCTGGCGGATGCCGGTCAGCTTGGCCTCTTCGAACCAGGCGACGGCTCCCTCGATGGCTGCGACGACTTGCGGGCTGGGCGAATCGAGGCTCATCAACAAGCGGACGACGTCGACCGACTCGGCGCCGCTCAGGCTGACCAGCTCGTAGCTGCGGGCCGGGCGAGGACGAAAATCGTGTTCGTCGTGCTGGGCGCACCAGGCGGTCTTCTTGCCGGCGACCTCGATCTGGCATTTGAGGATGCAGTCGATGCCGTGGTCGAAGGCCCGCTGAATCGTCGCCCGCCGCTCGCGCCCGACGAAATCGTAAACGGGCGAGTGCTCGATCTCTTGCAGGAACCGCATCAGGCGGACCATCGCATCGTCGTTGAACGTGATGTAGCGATTGTATTTCTTGCCCGGCGGCGAGAACTGCGGCCAGCCGCCGTTCGGGTATTGAGCGTTGAGGATGTAGGTGAGGCCGCGGTCGAAGGCCACGCGATAGGTTTCGTCCTTCGTCGCGTCGTAGATGTGGGCAAAAAACCGCAGCTCGTCGGTGGTGGCCCCGTTGTCGAAGGTCGGCTTGAGTTGCTTGCGGTCGCCGCTGTACGGCACGGACGTCGTGTCGATGTTTTTTGGCCAACCGCCCAGATCGGACTGATAGGTGAGGATGTTGGCGGCGATCCGCTTGGCGTCGGGCGTGGCGTACCACTCGGTCGGCTTCTTCACGTATTGTCGCGCCCCGTCCTTCGCGAGACTCGGCGAACGGCCGGCAACCAGTAAGAGCAAGCACGCCAGCGCGAGAGCGAGGCGGCGTCGGAATCCGAGCGAGCGCGAGCACATGGCGGAGGGTCTGCCTTCTAGCCGTCGTTGCGCCGCTGTTTCCAGTCGGCGGGGAGCAGGTCGCGGACGTAATCCATCAGGCCCAGCGCGGCGAGTTCTTCTTCTACCTCGTCCGGCGAACCGCTGGCGAGCCCGTCGGCGATTTCGGTGATCAACAGTTCGGCGAATTTGACGCGGGCCCGCCGCAGCTGTTGCCGCACCGACTCGGGCGTGATCGGCTTCTTAGTTTTCTTGGCGAGCCGTTGGGCCAGTTCTTCGGACGTGGCGTCGGGGAAGGCCGCACGGAGACGCAAGAGCACCACGGCCGACGAGTCGGGCTGCGAGCGCTCGAGATGTTCGAGGGCGGACCAGGTGAGGTCGAGCGCGTTTTGCCGCCAGCTGGCCAGCCACTCGGGATCGTCGGTCGCGTCGGCACCGGCGATCGTCTCGACGTCGACCGCGGCCGGGCGGCGGCGATTTTCCTTTTGCCAGTGGTTCCGCGCCATGTTGCGGACAGAGACTTTGAGCAGGTCGCGGAAGCGGCCGCGATTGGGGTCGGCGCCGGCAAAGTCGCCGCTTAACAGCCGGACGATAGCGTCTTGGGCCACTTCGTCGGCGCGGCCGTCGTCTTGCAGGATCGCGCGGACGTAGGCGCGGATGGCCTTCGAGTAGCGGAGCACCAGTTCGTTCCGTGCCTGCCCGGCCGACACGATCGATGCCTGGTGGGCCCGGCGGACGACGCTCCAGCGCGTGGTCATCGAGTCGAGGCGCTGCGAAAGGGTGTCGGATTCGCCGGGCATGCCTGTCTCTGCCGAGGATCGAGAATCGCCGTCAGCGTGAGTGAACAGCTTCAGTTGGACACTGTGAGTTAACTGTGTGAGTTATCGGGACAGGGACTCCGCCGGTCGCAGCGTATTTGCGGTCCGGCCCCGAAAAGGCTGATGCGACGCTCCAATCCTGCCGACGGTACGTTTCGTCTTGCTCCGCCGGCGACTGATCTTGCGCGATTTTAGCGGCGGATTCGCGACTGGGCCACGCGAGCTCCTTTATAATTGCGGACTGGCGGACGGCCAAATTCCGGCCGTTCGCGCGAGTGCGGAGCCTGCGGGAGGATGTGCCCGGGCCCGCCGCCCACGCGGAAATTGATTCATGGACTCGGCCGAGCGTCCCACCGTCTCGCATCCGAACGCGCCGCCCGTCTCGCCTGCTGCTGTGCCGCCGGTGAATGTGCCCGCCCCGCCCTCCGCGGACGTCGATCGCTCGGTGAGTGAGACGACTCGGTTTCGCGTGGTGTCGCTGCATGCCAGCGGCGGGATGGGCAACGTCTTCGTCGCCGAGGACGATCAGCTGCATCGCTCGGTCGCGCTGAAAGAAATTCAGGAACGCTTCGCCGACGATCGCCAGATTCGCGAGCGTTTTCTCCGCGAGGCCGAGGTCACCGGGCAGCTCGAGCATCCGGGGATCGTGCCCGTCTACGCGATGGGGCACGCCGATGACGGGCGTCCGTATTACGTGATGCGGATGATCCGCGGCGACAGCCTGCGGCACGCGATCGCCGCGCTGCATCGCCTGCGGGAGGCGGGGGACGAGCACGCCTATCGCCTGGAGCTGCGGCGGCTGCTCAACCGTTTCGTCACGGCTTGTAACACGATCGAATACGCGCACAGCCGCGGCGTCGTGCATCGGGACATCAAGCCCGACAACATTATGCTCGGGCCGTACGGCGAGACGCTCGTCGTCGACTGGGGGCTGGCGAAGATCATCGGCTCGTCGGCGGTGCGGGCGGACGTGGCGGGTGATGACAGTGTCGAGCACTCATCGACAGGCGAAGGTGTCATGCATTCGCCGACTAGCGACAGCGTCCGGCATACGCCGACCGACGCAACGCAGTTCGGCACCGTGACGGGCACGCCGGCCTACATGAGTCCGGAGCAGGCGCTGGGCTGGCAGGACGCGATCACCCCGGCCTCGGACGTTTACAGTTTGGGTGCCACGCTCTATTCGCTGCTCACCGGGCGGCCGCCGTTGGGAAACGAAGATCTCGGCAACCTGCTGATTCGCATTCAGAAGCAGGACTTTCGCAAGCCGCGCGAAGTCAACCCGTCGATCCCGCGTCCGCTCGAGGCGATTTGCCTGAAGGCGATGGCGCCCTCGGTGAGCGCCGCTATCCGACGGCCGTGGCGCTCGCCGGCGATCTGGAAGCGTTTTTGGCGGGCGAGCCGGTTTCGGCGTGGCGGGAGCCGCTTTCGGTGCGGACCGCGCGGTGGGTGCGGCGTCATCGCACGCTCGTCACCAGCGGTGTTGCGACGGCCCTCGTGCTGATCGTCGCGCTGGGCGTGATCGTCTTCGTGCAAAACTCGGCCAACCGCCGCTTGAGCGAGGCCAACGATCGCGAAACGTCGGCCCGCAAAGACGCGGAGGCGCAGCGTGACAAAGCGCAGCAGAATTTCCAGATGGCGCAGGACGCCGTCGATCGTTATTTCACCCAGGTGAGCGAAGACCACCGACTCTCGGCCCAGGGGCTCGAGCCGTTGCGACGCGACCTGTTGAGCTCGGCCGGTCAGTTCTACGAGCGGTTCGTCACGTCGGACAGCCAGCAAGCGCGGCTGCACTATGACAGTGCCTGGGCCAAGTTTCGTCTCGCCTCGATCACCGAGGAGATCGCACCGCCGGCGGAGGCCGCGGCCAAGTTCGAGGCGGCTCTGCAGGCCTTCACCGAGTTGGCGAAGCTCGAGGGGGGCACGGCTCCGCACGCCCGCGAAGGCCTGCTGATGTGCCAGATGAACCTGTGCAATCTCTACGATCGCGTTGGGCAGCGGGACAAGGCCCAGGCGGCCCTAGTCGCCGCTCTCAGCGCGGCGCGCAGTCTCGTCGACGAGTTCCCCCACGCACCGTCGGCCCAACATCTGCTCGCGCGCTGCCTGGGCATTCAAGGGCGGCGGGCGATGGAGCAGGGGAATCTCGCAGAGGGGCGGGCCGCTTACACCGAAGAAGTGAAGCTTCGCGAGCAGATCGTGAAGGCGGACCCCAAGCAGCAGACGTACCAGGTCGAGCTGGCCAGCAACTATCGCAACCTCTCCATTGTCGCCCAGCGCTACGAGCGTCTCGACGAGTCCCGCCAATGGCTCGATCAGTCGCTGGTCATCGATCGCAAGCTGGCGCACAACAACCCGGACGACGGGTTCTTTCAAAATACGCTCGCGCAAACGCTCACGTTGTCCGGCGACCTGGCCGCGCGCGACCAACGTGCTGCCGACGCGCAAAAAGCGTACCGCGAAGCCGTCGACCTGCGGGGTGCGCTGATCGAGCGGCACCCCGACGTGCTCGAATACCGGGCCGCCCTGGCCACGACGGCCGACAATCTCGGCGTGCTGTGTTGCGACCGGGGCGAGTACGATGCCTCGCAGACCTACTTTACGCGGGCCCTCGTGCAGGCCGAGCGACTGGCGACCGACTATCCGAAGCTCGCCGACTATCAAAGCCAATTCGCGACCATCCTCACCAACGCAGCCGTGCTCTGCACCGAGCAAAAACACTTGCCCCTCGCCCAGAAGTGGCTTGAGCAAGCGTTATCGATTCGGCAGAAACTCGAGCGCGAATCGCCGAGCGACGGCGGCCGCGAGAAAATGGGCACGACACTCTTGGCGCTGGCCGTCGCCGAGACCGACGCGAAGCGGCTCAAACCCGCCGAGCAACATGTGCGCGCGGCGCTCGACATCTTTCGTCAGCTCTCGACCGCGCAGCCCGATCGCCCTTCTTACACAGAGTTCTTGGGCGTTTCCTCGAAGCAGCTGGGCGACGTGCTCAAGGCTGATGGCCACGATGACCCGGCGGTGGCCGCTTATCACGAGGCGCAGGACGTTCAGCGACTGCTGGTGGCCGCGCATCCACAAGTACTCAAGCATCGGCTCGACCTAGCCGGCGCATGCGTCAACCTCGGCAACTTGTGCAATCGACGCGGCCAGCCCGCCCCGGCGAGCGAGGCGTTTGTGGAAGTGCTCAAACTCTTCCCGAACGGAAGGCCCTCCGCGCCGCTCGACGGCCCGGCGAAGGCGTTGCTCGAAAAGGCTTACACCGGCCGCGCGCTGGCCCGCGAAACCCTGGGCGATCTCGACGGCATGGTGGCGGACTTTGAGGCTGCCCTCGTGCTCGTGCCTGCCGCGCGGGCGAAGGGCCTGCGCTTAAAGATCGCGGACATCGTCTCCCAGTCGGGCGACGCCGACCACGCGCTGCGACTGGCCGAGCCGTTATTGAAGGAGAAGGCACTCGAGGGCGCGTCGGCGTTCGACCTGGCCGTGATCTACGCCCGCGCAGCCGAGCCGGCGCAGTTACGAAAATCGGTCACGCCGGAGAAGGAGCGTGCGGCTCTGGCCGAACGACGGACGGCGCAGGCGATCGAACTTTTGCAACGGGCCTCCGACGGCCACTACTTCGCCGACGCTACCAATCGCCAGAAACTGCAGGCCGCTCCCTTCGTGCCGTTGCTTTCGAGCAACGCTGCCTTCCGCAATCTGCTGCATGCGATCGAGGGCGAACATCCCGCCGGGCTGCCGGCCGCTGCGGCGAAGCGCTAAGGGATCGCAGCTGCGATCCCCGCGCGGAGCTGACATGTGCGGCGATTGTCCACCGGCCCGTCCACGTCACCGCGCCGGTTCAGCCGGCGCCTGGCCCATGTCGGACCGACCGATGTACCGGTAGACGGACCCCGCGTCGCCGGTTTCCAGGCGGTAGCAATAGGGGCCTGCCGGCAGTCGTTTGTAGGGGCTGGCAAGCTCCGTGGGCACGTTGGGCATGCGGACATTTGCGGGCGGATCACCGCCGTGCCACGGGATCAACGCGCCGTCCCACGGCCCGCCTACGAAGTGAATCTGATTCATTCTTCGACCGCTTGGATTGCGCTCGCGGGACCGTGCTTTTCGGTCGGGTTGCTTCCGCGAGCCTACCCACTTTTTGTGAGAGGCGCAATTCTACGGTTGGCTGATTGGGGCCCAGAGTAAGAGGTGGAATGACCGTGCCCGCACCCCGCCCCCCGGTGCGGCCGCCCTGAGAACTCTTAGCGGATCGCGTCGGCTGTGGCTACCAAGTGGGCCCGGCTGCACGGAACTTCTCCCGTAATCTTCAAAATTCTTTCCGCCGGCTGTCACACGGTGTTTCCCTGCCGGTATTGGGTTCGAGCCGCAACCGCGGCCAACAACTCTCAACCAACTTAAACCCAATCAGCATAAGGGGGAACGAGCCATGAACCGCACTTTGATCGCCACGGTGTTATCCGTTTGTTTGGTGTCCGGATTTGGGATTTCGCAGGCGTCGGCCGACGAGCTGAAGGGCCTGATTTCGGTGACGCAGGAAGCCGTGCCGTCGGGGACAGAAGCTCTGGCCAAGGCCGACGAGCTGATCGCCCGTCGGGGTGGTGGGGGCGGGCGACGGGGCGGCGGTGGAGTCCGACGCGGGGGCGGCATGCGGCGCGGCGGCGGCGTTCGTCGCGGAGGCGGCCGCGCGTCCACCGCTCGTCGCTCGGGTGGATCGAACGCGCGTCGCGGCAACGCGGGTCGTGCCAACTCGCACTCGAACGTTCGTCGCTCCAACGGCGGTCGCTCGAGCGCTCATCGCTCGAACACGAGCCACAGCCAGCATGCGTCAAACAGCCGATCGAGCCGCGCCAATCACAGCTCTCAGAAGGGCGACAGCAAAGGGAATAGCAAGGGCAACAGCAAGGGGAATAACAAGAACGGCAAGAACAGCCAGGCGAACCGCGGCAATCGCGCGAACGGCCGTGACGGAAATCGGGGTGGTGGGGATGGCGGCGCTTGGGACGGTCGAGGCTGGGATGGCCGGGGCTGGGACGGTGACGCGATCTCCCCGATCGATCCGGTCGTTCCGGTGGTCCCCGTCGATCCCGTTTACGTCGGTCCGCGTCCGGTCATCACGCTCCTCAATCCGACCGGGACCGGGGCTTCGCTCAACTACACGCTGGGCGAGGCGCAGTACGTGATCGCGGCTGGCGAAACAACCACCCACGACGAGGGAACGCAGGAGATCGCCTTCGATCGCGGAAGCTCGTTCGGCGAAGCCCGCTACACGCTGCAGCCGGGCACCGCCTACAAGTTCGTGTCGACCGACCACGGCTGGGACCTGAACTCGGTGGCCGCGGTGGCGGGGACCGACTCGAGCGAGACCACGACGGCCGAAGTGGCCACGACGCATTCGAGCGGAGCCAGTGCCCTGACGCTGGTGAGCGGGAACTGATTCGCCTCGTTCTGTAAACGACCGAGACGAACGGATCCTGACCTCGCACGACTCTCCCACAACACGAACCACACGGGGCCGTCGCCCAACGCGACCGGCCCCGTTTCTTTTTGCGCCGGTGTGGCTCACGGAATCCAATTCGCCGGCGATCCGCGCCCGCTTGAATTGGACTGGCTCTCCCGCGAGACTGCTGGAGACGTTCGCCTCACGTCGCCGCTCTTCATTCTCCGAACGGTCGCCCGCGTTTTGCTCGATTGGAAAATCTGAGACGACCGGAGAATTCAGCGCGAAAATTTGCCTTGGGTGCCACGGTTGAGCTTGCTCAACCGTGCTCTTAACAGTTCAGCAAGCGTCATCAGCAGCCGGAAAGAGCACGGCTGAGCCGAAGCGTCTCAGCCGTGGCACCCGATTTTCCGGATGTCCTCGATTGGAGAATCGCATCATGCCACGTAGTCTGCGCTCTGTCGGCTTGGCTGTGCTCTTGCTGACCTTCTCGCTGACGGTCGCTCAGGCCCAGCAGCAGGCGGCCGTATTCCATCCGCCTGACGACATCACCTTCCGGAAGGCGACGATTTTCAGCGAGGGGACACGGATGGCCGCCGAGGTCTTTTCGCCAAAGGGCGGCGGCGAAAAAAAGCTGCCCACGATCGTCATGTCGCACGGTTGGGGCGGGACGGCTTCCGCTCTGCGGTCCGATGCGGTCTTTTTCGCCCGCCACGGTTATCTGGTCGTGACGTTCGACTACCGCGGCTGGGGCGCGAGCGAGTCGCGCGTGATTTTGACGAAGCCGCAGCCGTCGCGCACCGCCGACTTACGATTCACGGCCGAAGTGCTCGAAGTCCGCGAGGTCGTCGACCCGATCGACCAGACGGCCGACATCCTGAATGCGGTGAACTGGGTTTATGGCGAGCCCAACTGCGATCGCCAGCGGATCGGCCTGTGGGGCAGCAGCTACTCGGGCGGTCACGTGGTCTACGTCGCCGCGCGCGATCCGCGGATCAAGGCGCTCGTGAGCCAGGTGCCGGCCCTCGACTCGCGTCCGGTCGCCCTCGCCGAAGGCGCCCGGGAGACGACGTTCAACGAAGCGGCCGCCCGCGCGCACGGCGACCTGGGCTATCCGCCGCCGGGAGCCCGCGTCATCGGCAACCTGCGCGGTGCACCGATCCGCGAGAAACTCATGCAATATGCCCCGGTCGAAGACGTGGCCCGCGCCAAGCAGTGCGCGATGCTCTTCGTGCTGGCCGAGAGGGAGGAACTCTTCGACAACAAGGACCACGGCCTCAAAGCGTACGAACGCGCGACGGGCCCGAAAAAACTGGTCATCGTCCCCAAGATCAAGCACTACGGCATCTACCTCGAAGCCCGCAAGCAGGCCCAACAACTGGCCCTCGATTGGTTCGACGCGCATTTGAAGAACGCAGCAGAGGAGAAAGCTGGAGGCTGAGCGCTTCGCAGCCGGCGATTCTGGTGCGCTGATCACGGCTCCGATCGAGTGCCGCTTGACACTCGAGAAAGAATCGCCCTCCGCTTCATCGGTTCTCTATAATCGTTCGGAGAAGATTTGTGTCACCAGGTGCTTGAGACTGCCGCGCCATGAAGTCAATCACGAAGGCGGATTGGGTCATCATGATCAGCGTCACGCTGATCGTCGCGGTGGTGCGATACAACTTCGCATTCGAGCAGTTTCTCACGCGATCCTTTGGATTCCCGGACGGGAGTGTGCTCGGGGAGGGGCCGGGTAACAATCCGCCGTTTTATTTTCTGCGCCAGGATGCGATGGACGGGCTGTGTGCCGGGATCGCCATGGGCTTGGCGCTCGTGCTCGTCGCCGTCACGTGGAAGCGTTATCGACGAGCGAGCTCGATGGCGTTTTTCATGGCCTGGATTTGGTGTATGCCGGGCCTGGTTCGGGGGCTGATCATCTGGTGGCGGTGTCCGCATCTCATGGATCCGCAGCGCGCGGTCTCGGCGTGGCCGACCTTCGATGCGTGGATGTACGATCCGCTGCCTACGGTGGCGATGTTCCTCACGCTTGTGCTGGGCGTGGGCTGGGCGTTCCTATGTCGGAAGTCCGTTAACGCGCAGCCGCCGGCTGACTCCGCGCTGCCGACCGCGGTCGGTTCAACAGTTTGAGCCGTCGGCGCATGAGTCGAGATTGAGTGGCTGCGGCAAGAACGAGCGCGCGGGATGGCGTCGGTAGGCCAACCCAAGTTGCGCAGGCGCCCGAACTGTTCAGACGCGCAGGCAAAATGGGGGTTTTTCGCGCTCGGGGCGCGTGGTTCGTGAAGAACCAGCCCCTTGAATTGCGGCGCCCTTTAATTGACAATCGACGGACCAACCCATCCGCGCGGGCCGTCGGCGTTCCCCTTCCACTACGTGCGCCGACGTCAGGCATGGCTCTTGAATGGAGCTCTGGCCATGTTTAGCAGCCCCACCGACAGTTCGTTCCTGCGAGCTGCCGCGTCTCAGTCGTCGATTCGACTGAAGGAAGTACGCGATCGGCTCGACTCGGTGGTCGATTATGTCGTCGATGGCATTATCACGATCGACGACGGCGGTTTGATCGAAACGCTCAACCCGTCTGCTGAAAAACTTTTCGGCTACACCGCCGCCGAGCTGATCGGCCGCAGCGTGAGCCTGCTCGTTTCGGCCCCGCCCGACAGGGGCGAAGACAGCGACGACGTGCTGCCCGCGCCCAAAGTCCGCCTGGCGGAAATCGCCGGCACCGGGCGGGAGGTCATCGGCCGCCGCAAGGACGACTCGACTTTCCCGATCGACCTGGCCGTCAGCTCGTTTTCCCGCGGCGGCCGCGAGTTTTTCACCGGCATCATCCGCGACATCTCCGAGCGCAAGAAGCTCGAATTCGAACAGCACGAGGCGCACGACAAACTGCAGGAGGCCAACGAGCGATTGCGCTCGGTTGTCGACTACGTGGTCGACGGCATCGTCACGATCGACGAGCGGGGAACCATTGCTTCGTGGAACCGTTCGGCCGAGGGAATCTTCGGCTACGCGGCCGCGGAGATGATCGGCGAAAACATCGCCCGCCTGATGCCCGAGCCGCATCGCAGCGAGCACGATGAGCATCTGGCGACCTACGCGGAAACGGGAATCGCCAAGGTCGTCGGCATCAATCGCGAAATGCTGGCCCAACGGAAGGACGGCACGATTTTTCCGATCGACCTGGCCGTCAGCGAATACGTGCTCCAGGGGAAACGGCTTTTCACCGGCATCATTCGCGATATCACCGAGCGGAAGCGGGCCGACGAGCGGACCAAGTTTCTGGTGAGCGCGACGGCGCTACTGACGAGCGTCGTCGATGCGTCGAGCCTGCTCACGCGGATCGCCAAGCTGCCCGTGCCGGGCTTTGCCGATTGGTGCATCGTCGATCTGTGTGGTCCGCGCGTCGATCACGGTGCGGCCACGGTCGCCAAGTGGGCCGTCGCCCACGCCGACGCGGAGCAAAAGCCGATCTTGCGGCGACTCAAGAAACGACTCCCCGACACCTTCGGATCTGGGACGATCGTGGGATCGGTGCTGCGGCACGGCAAGTCGCGCTTGGTGGTCGACGCGATGAATCCGTTCGAGTACGCGGAACCGTCGACTCCCGAGGATCGCGACTTGCTCTGCGGGCTCGACTCGCAATCGATGATTTGCGTGCCGTTGGCCACGCACCGCGTGACGTTCGGGGCGATCACGTTCGTGCTCTCGGGCACGTCGCGCAGGTATGACGAGGCGGACCTGGCGACGGCCGAGGACTTTGCCCAGCGGGCTTCGATCGCCATCGAGAACGCGAGACTCTACGAAGAGGCCAAGGAGGCCGACCGCCGCAAAGACGAATTCTTGGCGACCTTGGCTCACGAGCTGCGTAATCCGCTGGCTCCCGTCCGTAACGCGCTCGAGATCGCCCGCACGCCCGACATCGACGGCCGCGTGGCCGAGCGGGCCCTGACGGTGATCGATCGGCAGGTCGACCACATGGTGCGGCTCGTCGACGATCTGCTTGATTTGTCGCGGCTGATGCGGGGCAAGATTCAACTCCGACCCGAGCGGCTCTTGCTCAAGGACGTCATCGCCCGCTCGATCGAAACGGCCCGCCCGCTGATCGACCGGTACGGACATAAATTAGAGGTGAGCGTGCCGAAGGGACCGGTGGCCCTGTTCGCCGATCCGGTTCGTCTCGAGCAGATTATCTCGAACCTGCTCGACAACGCGGCCAAGTACACCGAGCGGGGCGGCGTGATCAAACTGCGGGCCAAGGCCCACGGGGACGAAGTGGTGATCAAAGTGCGCGACACGGGGATCGGCATCGATCCCAAGCTGTTGCCCCATCTCTTCGACCTGTTTCGACAGGCCGAGTCGTCGATCGACCGTTCGCGCGGCGGGCTGGGCATCGGCTTGACGCTGGTCCGCCGCCTGGTCGACATTCACGGCGGCACGGTCGAGGCGCGGAGCGAAGGGCCGGGGACGGGGGCGGAATTCGTCGTCCGCCTGCCGTTGCACAAGGAGCTGGCGCCGGCGCCGGAGATCATTCGCACCGATTCGGGCCGCATCGTCGAACCGCAGTTTCGCATCCTGGTGGTGGACGACAATGTCGACGCGGCCGAAATGCTCTCGACCATGCTGCGACTCGACGGCCATCGCGTCTGGATGGTGCACGACGGGAAGGCGGCCCTCGACGCGGCCCAGGCCTATCGTCCGGAAGTCATTCTGCTCGACATCGGCCTGCCGGAACTCAACGGCTACGAAGTGGCCAAGTGGCTCCGCGCGCACGAGAAGAATCGGCACGTCACCATCATCGCGATGACGGGCTACGGCCAGGAGCGCGACTGCCAGCGCTCGCTCGACGCCGGCTGTGACGCCCACCTCACGAAGCCGGTCGCCCCGCAAGCGCTCCGCACGTTTCTGCGGGACCTGAGCGAAAAGGCAATGCAGAAGTCGTGACGGCGCGTCGCGTCTTTGTTTTCGGCAGGTCTTAAAGTGTGACGAGCGCAACAGCGTGAAGAGCGCTACAGGCGTTACTTTCGTCAACGGAGACGCGGCTGCTGGAAAAAAGGGCTCGCTCAATCAATGACGGGCGCTGCGACCTCCCCCTTCTAGCACCGGCACAATGCTTTTCACTTTCAGTCTCGTTTCCCGGTCCTCGGCCAAAATCCAAAAGTGGAAGTTGCTGTCGGGAGTGTCCCGGCTCCAATAGGCAAGTCGCAGGTCTCTGCGAAAGAAGCCACCTTTGCCGTTGTCAACCTTGTCCGTCTGGTAGACGGTTTGGCCGTCGAGCGGAACTATGGACGTGCCGATCGTCGGAACGTTGATTGGGACGGCGGCACGGAAATGGTCGACGCCACGACGAACTGCCACTTGAACCTCACACTTGTAGGTGCTGGGTGTGTAGGGCAGTGCATAAAAGACGATGCCGTTCCTTTGGAGGAACGTGTACCCGCCCCCCTGATTGGCGTAATAAGTGAGAATTCCAACCTTCTTGGGCTGTGCGTCTTTGAGTTTGGCGAGTCGGGAATCATTTTCGGGAGCGACAGTCGAGAAGTCAGCAGCGGGCGGAGTCCGCCTGTCGTCGGCGACGACGGAAGACATCAATCCAATCGAGAGCGCGGCGGCAATCAGTGGTTTCATCGCGCGTGCTTTGCATGAGGTGCGAACGTCACTCGCATAAGTGACTCCGTTCACTGCGGCAAGCTTAGTCGACTCCCCTCGCAACCGCCAACAATTGCCCCACGGCTTTGAGCTGTCGCTCGGCCTCCTTCCGCCCGGTGGACTGGCGCAAAGCCAGATGCTACAAAGCGGTTGGCACACATCGGCATTCATGCATATGTCGATGCGATCACGGGAGCGACAGGTCATGTTTACGATCCCGCAGAGCGGCATCTCGGGCCATTGCGACGGAGTCACCCGCCGGAGCTTTCTCGAGGCCGGAGCGCTGGCACTGGGCGGATTGACGTTAGCGGACGTGGTCCGCTGCCGGGCCGAAACCGCGAACCCCGCAAAATCGCGGCAGACGTCGGTGATCATGGTGCATCTCAGCGGCGGGCCGTCGCATCTCGACATGTACGACATGAAGCCCGAAGCCCCGCGCGAATATCGTGGCGACTTCAGCCCGATTCGCACCAACGTCCCCGGGATCGAGATCTGCGAACTGATGCCGATGCAGGCGAAGATCGCCGACAAGTTCGCGATCCTCCGCGGCTGCCAGCTGGCCAACCTTCATACCGGCAACGCCTTCTACAGCGGCTATGCCTGGCAGGAATCACCCCGCGCGTCGGTGCCGGGCGAAGCCCAACGTCCGGCGCTGGGTTCGGTCGTGAGTCGGCTGCGACCGAGCGGCCCCGGCGTGCCGACCTACGTCAGCGTCGACAACCCGCCCGACTGGGAACGAGCCTACTACGTCGGCCTCGAGCATGAGCCATTCCGCGTCGGCGGAGGCAGCAGCCCGGAGGCGTTCGAGAACATGGGGCGGCGACGGCAAATCAGCGTTGCACGGCTCGAAAGTCGCAACGAGCTGCTCCACCGGTTCGACGCGCTGTGCCGCAACTTGGAAGAGAACGCGACGATGAAGGGGATCGACGCCTTTCAGAGCCGGGCGCTCGAGATTGTTGCCTCGGGCAAGGTGCGGATAGCGTTCGAGATAGAAAGGGAGCCGCAGCACATCCGCGCCCGTTATGGAGAAGGCGCCTGTCCGAACGGCACTCAGTGCGGTCGATCGCTCCTCTTGGCCCGGCGACTCGTGGAAGCCGGCGTGTCGGTGGTGACGCAGTGCTTCTCCGGCTGGGACACGCACCGTGAGAATTTTAGCACGCTCCGCGGGATGCTTCCGCCGCTCGACCAGGCGCTCTACGGTTTGATCACGGACCTGGACGAGCGCGGACTGCTCGCCGACGTCGCGGTGTTGGTGGGCGGCGAGTTCGGCCGCACGCCGCGGATCGGCGATCTCACGCCGGACGGGCGGGGCCATTGGCCCGAGGCCGGCTTTCTGTGGATCGCCGGCGGCGGACTCAAGACGGGACAGATCATCGGCGAAACCGACGCGCGGGGCGAAAAAGTCGTCGGCAGCCCGATCCAGATCCAGAACGTGTTGGCGGCTCTGTATCACGTTCTGGGCATCGACCCGGCGACCACGCTCCGCGACTATCGCGGCCGGCCGCAGTACGTGCTCGAACGGCGGAGTCCAATCGCTGGGCTGATCTGAAGTCGCCCGCGCGGGCTGACTCTAACGGAGCACCTGGCCGTTAACAGCCGCCGCCACTGCGTTGGCCGGATCGACGCGGCTCGCTTCTATTTGGGCCAGCATTTTGAGCAGTTTTTTTTGCATGGCCGCGGCCGTGGGTGGCTTGATCAGATAATCGGTGACGCCCGATTCGACGGCCGCCATGACTTCCTCACGTTCGTTCGCGGACGTGAGCATGATGATGGGCACCTGCGAGTCGAGCTTGCGGACTTCTTGCACGAACGTCACGCCGTCCATGACCGGCATCCGCAGGTCGGTAACGATTCCACGGCACCCAAAGGTCTTGAAGCACGCCAGACCCTTCTCGCCATCCTCCGCCTGGAAGATCTCCTCCTCGCGAACCCCGAGCGCCATGAGGTTGCGTTTTAGGATCAAGCGGACCAATGCCGTGTCGTCGACGATCAGAATGTTCATGGCAGGTATTCGCGGAATACGGGTCAGCCAGAATGGATCGTACGACACTCCAGATGGGGATTCGGGCGAACAGTACCCAGATCGCGATGCTGCCCGCATCGTCGGCGTAAAAAAACTTGCCTTTGCCGGTTGTGAGCAAGGAAGTGGGCTGGATGCCGCCGCTGAGAGGAGTGGTCGCAACGAGCGTGCGGGTCGATCGGGTGAGTGGGCCGCCGCGACAACTTACGAGAGCAGAATTATGCAACAGTCTTAGCCGCGGAACGTTCGCGGACCGCAAGTTCTTGAGCGCAAAAAAAGACACCGAGCGCTGGGCCGCGGCGTCTTTTTTGGGTGGGGGCGGGAAGCGTGCGTTGGTTCCCGCCGCACAAGGCTCCCCGACTAGGACTCGAACCTAGAACCTAGCGGTTAACAGCCGCTCGCTCTACCAATTGAGCTATCGGGGAAGGGGTTTCCGCAGGGCGACCGGAGGGGCCACGCCTCGGGACCATGCATCAATAGATCATCACCGAAATCGTTGCAAGGGCAGGAGCCGAAATTCGCGCCGTTCGGGGCGGACCACGGTTGACGTCGCGCCTAGGTCCTCCGCACGAGGTAGCGATCGAGGTACTGCTCGAGCTTGTCGGTGTCGGCCGGCTGGCCGCGGTAGCCGATGTAGCCGTCGGGCCGCACGACGATCACCGCCCGATCGTCGGCCGCAATTTGTTGTTGCAACTGCCCCTCGACGTCGAGCCAAGCGGCGATGTTCGCGGGCGTCGCGCTCGGGTCGAGCTGGGAGGCGCCAGCAGTCAGGATCCGGTGTGCGGCGAAGAGGTCGGGAAAATCGCGCTCGACTCGCTCGGCAATCTCGAGCAGCGGCGCCAGGGATGCGCGCCCGTGCGGACCCGGGAACAAGAGCAAGTTGTGGCGCGTGCCGCGCAGGACGGCGAACAGGCTCGTCGGTGCGCCTCCCGTTGCCGGCGCAAGAGACGCGTCGGGCATGCGATCGCCGGCCGCCAGCTCGCCGCCGTGTCCGAGCCAGTCGTCCTGCGAGAGGGGGCTGTGGCGATAGTTGATCGACAGTTCGCAGAGCGCGTTTTTGAACTTGTCCTGGACGAAGCCGAACGACATCGCCACGCCGGCGACATGATTGCGCAGGTATTGCGCGACGGGATTTCGCAGAGTGGCGACCACGGTCATCCGCCCGGCCGCGTGCAGCACCTGGTCGCCCACGGCGCTGCGTTCGACGGAATAACTGTTGAGCAGGGCATCGATCTTGCCTCGGCCGCGGTTGGCCAGCGCGAGCTTCCAGGCGAGGTTGAACGCGTCCTGCATGCCCGTGTTCATTCCCTGTCCGCCGGCTGGGCTGTGAATGTGGGCCGCATCGCCCGCCAACATCACGCGACCGCGGCGATAATCAGTGACCTTCCGCTCATTGATGCGAAAGCCGGCGAGCCAAACCGGATCGGACAGCGTCAGCCCGCCCGGACCGCGCTCGTCGACGACAGCCTGGACCTCGGCCAGTGTCGGGTCCGGCGGCTTGTCACCCTTTGCCGTGCCAATGTCGGCGATGATGCGGCAGCGATCGCGAGTGATTGGGAAATACACCAGCACTCCTTGGCGATGCCAGAACACGCTGATTTCGTCCTTGGCGATCGGCCCTTCGATGTGCACGTCGGCCAGCAACCAATCGTTCGGCTCGGGATCGCCGACAAACGGCAGATTGAGGCCATGACGGACCGCGCTATGTGCGCCGTCGCAGCCGATCAGCCACGGGACCCGCAACGACTCTTCCTGGCCATCGGGATCGCCGTCTGTATGTCGCAGCGTACAGGCGACCGCGTCCGCCTCTTCACGAAATGAAGTGAGCTCGACGCTCCGTTCGATGCGGATGCCCTGCTGCGTGAGATGCGCCGCGAGCAGCCGTTCGGTTTCGTTCTGGGGGATCATGAGCGGATAGCCGAACGGGCTCTGGACGCCGGCAATCGTCACGTGAGAGATCCGCTTGCCGCCGCTGTAAACGCTCGCGCCGGTCGCCTTGAGCCCCGTCTTGACGAAGGTGTCGGCGAGATGCAGGTTGTCGAGCAGCTCGAGCGTGCGGCTCCAGACGACGAGCGCCTTCGATTTGTCCGACGCCACGGCTGCCTTGTCGACGATGCGGCACGTCAGGCCGTAATGGTGCAGCGCGGCCGCCATCGTCAGCCCCACGGGACCAGCTCCGACAACCAGCACATCGACGGTTCGTTCGGGCATCGCGGCGTTTCCCTTCGCTTAAGTCAGCTCCTTCGGTCCATCCTTGTCGGCAGGGCCGATTCTATCGCGATTCGGCCGGCGCACCTATCGGCACCGCACGGCGGGGCGCTCGTGCGTCCCTCTTTCCGGCGAGCACCCCGTGGTGTAGGTTCGAATGCGTCGCCATCGCGTTGGACTAAATGATCAGGATGCGGCCACGTGCAGTATCACGAGTGTCGGCCCCCATCGATCCTGCAGGAATCGGTCAAGTGTTTCTGGACCCACGAGGCAACCTACTCGGTCGATGAAGTTCAGGAGATCACGCCCGACGGGTGCGTCGAGCTGATCTTTAACTTCGGCAGTCCGTATCAACTCTGCGGCACGACGCCGCCCACCGTGCTGCCGCCGGCCATTATGGTCGGCTTTCAGAAAAAGACGATGCCGATCCGCGTCGACGGCACGGTGCGGGTCGTTGCCGCCCGCCTGTTTGCTTGGGGCGGCCTGGAATTCCTTGCAGAAGGGCTCGAGAGCGACTCGATCCAGACCCTCGACGGGAACTGGGACGCGCTGCTCGGACGGCTCAAGGCCGAGGTTGCCGCGGGGCGCTACGACGCGGCGAGGACGGTGCTTGAGGAATTCCTCGTGCAAAAGGCGCTGATGCGGACTTACGACCACGAGCTGGTGCGCACAGCCGCCCGGATGCTCTATCAGACGAAGGGCCAGTGTCGGATCGAAGAACTGGCCGAGTCGTGCGCAACCTCCGTGCGGCAGCTGCAGCGGAAATTCCAGCGCGACGTCGGCGCTTCGCCCAAGTTCTTCGCTCGCACCGTGCGGTTTGAGCAGGCCCAACGCCGACTGATGCTCGAACCCGAGACCGAGCTGACCGGACTGGCCCACGACTGCGGCTACTTCGACCAGGCGCATTTCATCAAAGAGTTTCGGGCGTTTACCGGCAAAACGCCGTCGGCCTACGCCGGGCAGATGCGGCGCCTGCACGACTTTCTCCACGGCAAAGACGTCGTGTTCTTACAATCGTGATCCTCCTCGATCGGCAAGAATGCCCGGTGTTCCGAACGGGGCCTTCCCCAGTGACACCAACGAGGAGACTGAATCGTGAACCGCATCTCGCTAGTGACCGTGCTTGTCGACGACCAGGATCGGGCCATCGAGTTCTACACGCGCCTGCTGGGCTTTGCCGTCGCCGAAGATGTGCCGTTCGGCCCGAAACGCTGGGTGACGCTGCGACGGCCGAATGACACGGGCGTGTCGCTCACGCTCAATTTGGCCGAGACGGAAACGGACCGTGCCGCCGTCGGCAAGCAGGCGGGCGCGCAGCCGTTCCTGGCCATCGAGGTCGACGATTGCCTGGGCGAATACGTCCGGATGAAGGGGGCCGGCGTCAAATTCCACGGCGAGCCGCAGGTCCAGCCCTACGGCACGGGCGTGGCGCTCGAGGATCTCTACGGCAATCGGATCTACATGAACCAGGAGCCGAAGTGACTCGGGCCGCCGGGCATCGCAGGGGACAAAAGTCCGCCGGAGCCGGTCAGGAGAGGAGCGGCGCGCCGTCGTCGTTGCGATTTTTTTCGAGAACGACGCGGTTGCCGCGTTCGTTGTACTCGACGACGCTGAGGAACGCGCGCATCAGCATGATGCCGCGGCCGCAGGGCTTTTCGAGGTTCTCGTCTTCGGTCGGATCGGGCACGTCCTCGGGGCGAAAGCCGTTGCCTTCATCCTCGATGATGATCCGCACTTTTTCGCTGGAGACCTGGCAGGCGACTTGGACCTCTTTATTGGGGTCCAGCCCGTTGCCGTGCTTGATCGCGTTGACGAGCGCCTCTTCGAGGGCGAGGCGGACGCCGAAAATGCCGCGAGCGGGAAAGTCGAGCTCCTCCAGGAGCTTGATAATTCGCTCCTGGACTCTCTGCCCCTCCATTGTGGAGCTGGGGATGCGGACCTGGAACTCTTCAATCCACGTCATGCTGACAAACAGCCTGGCGCCCGTTGGGTGACCGTCACCGGGAACGAATCGGCGAAGCCTGTCGGCTCACCGAAATCGCGCTCCGGGAATGAGCTGACCGAACCAAGTGTCAAATTTGCTGGAGTGACGTATCACGAGGAGAAAGCGCTTCCCGAGCGGGTCTCTCTGATCACGATCGGTCGCGGCGGGAAGTCCAGGCATGGGATGTCCCGCGGCGGTCTGTCCTACTCGGTGGGTCTGAATCGGCCGTCAAAAGCCGTCGAGAGCGCGTTCCTGGTCCTCGTAGATTTTGAACAGCCGATTAAGCTTTGTGATGGCGAATACTTCGTAGATCTCGGGCCGAATGCAGGCGAGCCTCAACTTTCCTTTGGCTGCCTTCACTTTTTTCTCCATCGTGATCAGTTTGCCAAGCGCCGCACTGGACAAATACTCCACGTTGGAAAAATCGAGGATGATCTTGGTGCGGGCGTCCTCGTCGACCAGGGCAAACAGCTGGTTGCCGATGATTTGAATGTTGTTTTCGTCGAGGATTTTCTTATCGATGAATTTGGCGATTGTGACGTCGCCGACATCTTCGATATCCAGCCGTTGGGAGCTGCTCCCCATCGTTGACTTCCAGTGCCGAAATGCGAATGGCCGGGCGGAAAAACCGTGTTTTGACGATCATCCAGCCTGCGAATCGCCATGTCAAGGTCTTGTCCGGCGCGCGACGTCGTTTTCCCGCGAGAGGAAATCCGCGGCCGGCAAGGGATTGCGCCGTCTGCCGTTTCGAGCCGCCCGAGCGTCGCTCGGACGCGGCCAACTCCCAAGACTTGCCGCGCGGCGAGCGGCTCAGGGCCAGCGGGCCGCTTCCTCGCCGTCCAGACGGAGCGTAAGGCACTTGGCGCTGCCGCCCGCCTTGATGAACTCGTCCAGCTCCGTGCTGTGGGGCGTGTAGCCGTGGGCGCGGAGATCGATTTCGAGCCGCGGGCAGCCGGTATTGATCACGACGTGACGACCAACGACCACCGCGTTACAGGCGAAGCGCTGTGCCTCCTCGGGTGCGATGGCGATCAGGCCGGGGATGGCCTCGGCAAGCGAGCGCTGGGCGTACTCGTCGAAGGCCGGAGGAAAGTAGAGCGCCTCGGTATCAGAGAGCGGGCAAAAGCACGTGTCGAGGTGATAGTAGTACTGGTCGACCAGCTGCAGCGGCAGGGTGCGGCAGCCAATCTGGCCGCCCAGCCAGTGCAGGGCCCCGGCGTCGCTGCGAATCACGTAGCCGCCGAAGAGCGTGTCGCCGCAAAAAAGGGCGTCGCCGGCGCCTTCAAAGCTCCAACGGTCGGGCAGGGTAATGCAGTCAAAGCCCTGCTCGCGGAACCAAAGCTCGTCGACGGCCGTCTCAGGTTGGCGAGCCGGGTAGCGGAACCTCGCCAGATAGATGGTGTTACGGACAACGAGCGCGGCATTGGCCGTGAAGACCAGGTCCGGCAGTCCCCGTACCGGCTCCAACAAGCGGATTTCGGCCCCCAGTTGCTGCAACAGGGCCTGGAGTGCGGCCCATTGCTGCCGCGAACGCTCCGGGTCGCTTTGGCGGCTGCGGCTCATCCAAGGATTGATCTCGTATTCGATCCCGTAATAATCGGGCGGGCACATGAGGATGACGGGAGACGGGCGACTGCCCGAACCGCCGGCGGAAGGCGATTTCGCCGCGGACGGGGCTTGGTCTGACGGCGAGTCGGCCATGGGGAGCGGGGCCATCCTGGTCTTTGGAGTATTCCGTCGGCCCCGGCGAACACTCGAGGCCAGCGAGTGTCCGAATCTTAGCAGACCCTCCAATTCGCCAGTAAGATTGAGTCGAGGCAGCCGAATAGCGGGCGCAACGTGGAGCTGGTATTGGGAAGAATGGACCGGGTATCGGCCAGAATGGGCTTGATATCGGGCAGAACGGGGCTGATTTCGGGCGCAGTGGGGCAGGGCGATT
>Ga0210396_10001769_pt1 | contig 22698 bp, 21 predicted proteins | sample IncBWH17OmetaG_FD_155466 | JGI IMG/M metagenome (GOLD analysis project Ga0210396, IMG submission 155466) | Forest soil microbial communities from Barre Woods Harvard Forest LTER site, Petersham, Massachusetts, United States - Inc-BW-H-17-O ... | reverse complement strand
ACGGCGTGAATGTTCCGAACAGGCCCGCAGCCAGGGCAAACGCCATTGAGAAGCAGGTGGTGCGGACATGCGCCGGCACGACTTCGACCAACGCGCCCAGCATGGTCCCGCTGTAGACACCGAAATAGAACGAGAACATCATCTCAACTGTCAGCATCTTGCCGAAAGTTGGCGCGGCCGTGAGCCAGTGCAGGGCGGGATAGGCGGTTAACAGCGACAGGCACGCAATCGTCAGCAGTACTGGCTTGCGGCCGAGACGGTCGGATACCGCGCCTCCGACCGGATTCCAGATGAAGTTGGTCACCGCCACGAGAAGGGTGACCAGAAGAGCGTCCTGCGAGGTCAGTTTCAGCACGTTCCTGCCGAAGGTCGGCGTGTAAACGGTGACGAAATAGAACGTCGTGGTGGTCAGCACCGCGATCATCATGCCCAGCACGATGATCTTCCAGTTCACCGCGGCGGATCGGAAGACCTCGGACGTGGAAGGATGTTTCTTCATCGCCAGGAATTCCGGCGTCTCTTCCAGCGTTCGGCGAAGGAAGAAAATGAAGGGAATGATGAGGCAGCCGATGAAGAACGGAATTCGCCACTTGGCGAATTCGATCCCCCCGAGGAATGCGATCGTATCGCCTGTCACGGCTTCATTTAGTGCAAATCCGATGGTCGCGGCGACGAAGATCGCGACTTGCTGGCTGGAGGATTGGAACGAGGTGTAGAAACCCCGGTTGCCGGGTGTCGCGATCTCGGCAAGATAGACCGAGACGCCGCCGAGTTCGACGCCGGCGGAAAAGCCCTGCAACAGGCGGCCGACCAGAACGATGACCGGTGCGGCAACGCCGATGCTGGCATAGTCTGGACAGACCGCAATCGTCACCGTGCCGATCGCCATGATCGCCAGTGTGACGATCAGACCCTTGCGGCGGCCGATCCGGTCGATATAGGCGCCGAGCACGATCGCGCCGACCGGGCGCATCAAGGCGCCCAGCCAGAAGACGCCGAAGGCGTTGAGCAACGCGGCGGTTTCGTCATGGGATGGAAAGAACGCCTTGGCGATGTAGGGTGCATAAAAGCCGAACAGGAAGAAATCGAACTGTTCGAGAAAATTGCCGCTGGTCGACCGGAGAATAGCGCCGATGCGCGACTTGATTTGCGGCGGTTGCGAACTGGCCGATGGCGATACCACTGAATTCTCCCCGTTGTCCCACGCCCGGCGCGAGCACTTGCGCACCGGCCGAGACAGTTGCTCTGTCTTCGCGCGGCAATCTGCCACGTCGGAGCGGCGTGACCAACCGGAAAACTCCGGAAAATGCAACGGCGTGCTATGCCAACAGTCCCGCCACAGTACAACTGGGCACGCTGCGTTAATTGGCTTCCACGTTGCCCTGGACGACAGAGGCCGTCAGCCATTGCCGAAACGCCGACAGCTTCGGCGAATCGGTCCTGGCCTCGGGTGAGACCAGATAGAAGCCGGCATCGGCCGGCAGGGTGATCTTGAACGGAACCACCAGACGACCTTTGGCGATATCGGCTTCGACGTAAGAGGTTCGGCCGATGGCAACGCCGATCCCGTCGATTGCGGCTTGCACGGTCATCAAGGTGAGATCGAAGGTCAGCCCCGGCTGCGTCGAGAGGTTGGCCGGCATGCCGGCGGCGGTCAGCCACAGCCGCCAATCGTCGCTGGCTGCGGCGCTGGTGTGAAGCAGTACATGATTGGCCAGATCCTCGGGACATCGAAGCGGCCGGGGGCCAGTGAGCAGCGCCGGACTACAGACCGGAAATAACTGGTCGGCCATCAGCCAATCGGCGCGCACCCCCGGCCATTGCCCGCGGCCGTAGCGGATGGCGGCATCGACGTTGTCGCGCTGGAAGTCGACGAGGCCGGTTGAAGTGGTGATACGGACATCGATGCCGGGATGGGCTTCCTGAAATGCGGTGAGCCTTGGCAGCAGCCACTTTGCGGCCAGCGAGGCCAGCGTGCTGACCGTCAGGACATGGTCGTTTTCGTTGCGCAGCAGCCGGTCGGTGGCGAGCCGCAGATCGTTGAACGCGGCGCGGATGCCGGGGAGATAATCCTTGGCTTCCGGGGTTAGCGCCAGGGCGCGGTTCTTCCGGACGAACAGGCGAATCCCCAGTTCCTCCTCAAGCCGGCGGATCTGATGGCTGATCGCGGTCTGGGTGACGTTCAGTTCAGACGCGGCAACCGTAAAGCTCAGATGCCGGGCGGCGGCCTCGAACGCGCGCAATCCATTCAGCGACGGCAGTCGAGCGCTCATCTTCCGGACCTCCTCCCAGGTCAACACATGAGTTTATATCATCTGAAGCGGCACAAAGTGTCGTTTGTTGGAATCTCCAATAAGTCCGATATTACAGGCTGGAGTTTAGCTTTAGGAGGTTTTCATGTCCAGTTGTTCACAGCACACGATGATAAATCATCATGAATCAGGGCTTTTCGCCCAGCTCAGTGAAACGCTGCATGTCTGGAGCGAGCGCCGGCGCCAACGGTCTGAACTGGCACGGTGGAGTGATCGTGACCTGCATGACGTCGGACTGTCGTGGAGCGACATAGCTCGCGAGGTGGAAAAGCCGTTCTGGCGGGCGTAAGCGCAGCCAGGGCTGGCGCCGCCTCTTGAGGGGGACGCCAGCCAACGTCTTTTCCAAAGGGAGCCTGTGATGACCGCGCCTCGCCTCGATGACCTTCAGCAATATTCCGATGTCTTGTGGTTGCGCACCGGCGAGGCTGTGGCGGTGCGTTTTGTCGAGCCGCGCGACGCGGAAGCATTGCAGGATTATTTCCGCTCACTCTCGGTTCGCTCTCGTTACAATCGTTTTCTCGGCGCGATGAGCGAACTGTCGCCAACCGAGCTCGATCATTTCATCCATGCCGGTGAGCGCGACCGCTTCAGCGTGATCGCTGTCATGACGATCGACGGCGTGGAGACCATCGTCGGCGAGGCCCGTTATGGGTTCGAGGCCGGCACGGCAAGTTTCGAGTTCGGCGTATCGATCGACGACCGCTGGCAGGGTCATGGCATCGGTACGGCGCTGCTTCGAAATCTGGAATGCCGCGCCGCTGCGTTCGGCGCCAGGCGTCTGTTCGGCGATACGTTGCGCTCCAACGATGTCATGATTGGCCTCGCGCGCAAGTCCGGTTTTGATTTCATGCCGAGCCCCGGCGACTGGAAGCTGGTGCGCTTTGAAAAACACATCGATGCTGCGCCCGAGGAAATTCCCTGTGCAAGCTGGCGGATTGCGGCCGCCTCCCGTCAGATTGCAACCGCCGCGTTGGCGAGTTGAAGGGGCTTCCGAACGAAGGAGATCCTTTGCAGGCGCATCTCAGTCCGCGCCAGTTCAGCCGCGCGTTCCGCGCAGAGACCGGCCAACCGCCGGCGAAGGCGGTGGAAAATCCGCGCGTCGAAGCCGCCCGGTTGATGACGGAGCAGAGCCGGCATCCGATCGACATCATCGCCCGGCAAACCGGCTTCGCCGATCGCGACCGCATGCGCCGCGCCCTCCTGCGGGCCTTCGGCCAGCCGCCGCAGGCGATCCGGCGCAACGCGCGCGGAGAAGCAGCCGCAGCATGAACCAGGTGCGCCGCGCTGTTCGCGATCTCTAGTTTCCCTTGAACACTGCCTTGCGCTTTTCGATGAAAGCCTGCACCGCTTCGCGGTGATCTGCGGTCATTGTGGTGCGGATCAGCCGCTCGGCCTCTTGGTCGCGTGCGGTAGCGAAATCGAACAGCAAGGCCTCGTCGAGATTGTCCTTCATGTAGCGTAACGCCATCGTCGGACCTGCGGCCATCGATCTTGCCAGCGCAAAAGCCTCGTCCTGCAATTTGGCATCCGGCACCACGCGATTGACGAGGCCGATCGCGGCGCACCTTGCGGCATCGACCTTGTCGGAAGTGAACATCAATTCGCGTGCCCGCGCGGTCCCGACCAGTCGCGTCAATAGCCATGCGATGCCGTAGTCGCCGCTCAGCCCCACCCGCAGATAGCCGGTGGAAACGAAGGCCGATTCCGCGGCTAGCCGAATGTCGCAGGCCATCGCGATCGCCAATCCGGCGCCGACCGCGGGGCCGGGTAGCGCTGCGACGGTCGGCTTGCGGACAGAGGCCAGCGCGCCCGTCAACAGCCGTTGCCGCTCCTGCAGATCCGCGACCTTCTCGTCAAAGGACATGTCCAGCTTCTTCTGGTCGCGACGGGCGCCCATGCCCTTGACGTCGCCACCCGCGCAGAAGGCGGTGCCGGCGCCGGTGATCAGGAGCGCTCCGACACCGCGATTCTGGCCGCAGGTTTTGATCATCGTCCGCAACGCCGGCGTCAGGGTGTCCGACAGCGCATTGCGCACTTCCGGCCGATTGAGCGTGATGATGGCGACGCGGTCGCGGATCAGGCAGAGCAGTTCGTCGGTACCGGTGTCGATGGTGGTTTCGGTCGTCATGGTGAAGTCCCCGCCCTTTGTACCGTCATTGCGAGCGCAGCGAAGCAATCCATTGCCGTAAACAAAACTGGATTGCTTCGTCGCTTCGCTCCTCGCAATGACAGCAACATTAATCCGTTACGATCGTCAGAACTTCTCCACCCAGGGCCGCAATTCCAGCTCCCAGGTCCAGGCGCTGCGCGGTTGCTGTAATACGTTCCAATAATTCAGGGCAATGGCGTCGGGATCGAGCATCGAATCCGGCCTGTCGGTGTGCTCGGTGCGCGTCGCGCTGCGAATGCCGCCGTCGATCACGAAATGCGCGATGTGAATGCCCTGCGGCGATAATTCACGTGCCATGCTCTGCGCCAGGCCGCGCAGCGCGAATTTGCCCATCGCGAAGGGCGCGGACTGCGGATAGCCCTTGACGCTCGCCGACGCGCCGGTGAACAGGATCGCGCCATGTTTGTTGGGCAGCATCCGCTTCACCGCCTGCTGGGCCACCAGAAAACCGCCGAACGCGCTCACGGCGATCGCCTGTGCCACGTCAGCGGGTACGAGATCGACGAAGCTGCCACGCGCCCGCGCGCCGGCATTATAGACAACCACGTCGGGCATCCCGATCTCGCGCTCGACCAGGCCAAACAGACGCTCGACCTCGCCGGGATCGGTGGCATTGCAGGCAAAGGCGCGGGCGCCGGTCTCGGCGCAGAGCGCGCCGAGCTTTTCGATCTTTCGTGCCGCCAGCGCGACGTGGAGGCCTTCGCGGGCGAACAGCCGCGCCAGCGACGCGCTGAGGCCTTCGCCGGCGCCGACAATCAGGGCGGTCTTGTATTTTGGGGTTTCCATGTGCGGTTTCCTTGGTTCCCTTGATCTACTGGAGCAGGCTTAGCTTTGTTAGGTGGCTCTTGTAGGTGGGCCTTCCAGGTGGTTCCTGGGAGGTGGGTTTGCAACGAAAATTGCGTCGGGGCCTTAATCGGGGTGGGCGACAGTCCGGCATCTGATGTGCGATAGTTGCACCAAAACAGATGAGGCAACGAACAAGAGAATTCAATGCAGCCACTCAAGCATGATCGCATTGCAAATTTAGCCGGCCAGCCGGGATTGCTCGCGCCGGATACCTCGGGGATGAATTTCTACCGTGCCGATCCGGCGCTGACCGATCTGCTGCGCATCCATCTTCCCGATGCACTGTTTCGCCATATTGAGCCGCATCTCGACCGTTTGGGCGCGCTCGCGGGCGGTCATCTCGACGAATGCGCACGGCTTGCCGACCGGCATGTGCCGGTGCTGCACCAGCGCGATCGCTTCGGCCGCGACGCGCAATGGATCGAGTACCATCCGGCCTATCGTGAGCTGGAGCGCCATGCCTTCGGCGAATTCGGCATTCATGCGATGTCGCTGCGCAAGGGCATTCTGGGCTGGCCGGAGAAATACCCTGTGGTGGCCAAGCATGCCTTTACGTTCCTGTTCAATCAGGCCGAGTTCGGCCTGGGGTGCCCGATCAATGTCACCGATGGCTGCGCCAAGCTGCTGGCGAATTTCGGCGATCAAGCGCTGAAAGCCCGGTATCTCGATGGCCTCACCCAAACCGACATGAGCAAGTTGACCCAGGGCGGGCAGTTCATGACCGAGAAGGAAGGCGGCTCCGACGTCGGCAAGCTCTCCACCACAGCCGTACCGGAAGGCGATCACTGGCTGCTGTCGGGCGAGAAATGGTTCTGCTCCAATGCGGACGCCGAGGTCGTGATGCTGCTGGCGCGGCCGCAGGGTGCGGTCGGCGGCACGCGCGGCGTCGGGCTTTTTCTGATGCCGCGGAAGCTCGACGACGGTTCGCCCAATCATTACCGGATCGTTCGGCTCAAGGACAAGCTTGGCACCCGCTCGATGGCGTCGGGCGAGATCAAACTGGAAGGCGCGATCGCCTATGCCGTCGGAAAGCTCGATCGCGGCTTCGTGCAGATGGCCGAGATGGTCAACTCATCGCGGCTTTCCAACGGCGTCAAATCCACCGCGCTGATGCGGCGCGCGCATCATGATGCGATGACGGTGGCGCAAAATCGCGTGGTGTTCGGAAGCCGTATCCTCGATCTGCCGCTGGCGCGCCGGCAAATGATGAAGATCATGCTCGCCACCGAGCAGGCGCTGTCGATGAGTTTTCTCACCGCCGACGCGCTCGACCGCGCCGAGGCGGGCAGCCAGGACGCCGCGGCGCTGCTGCGCATTCTGACACCGACGCTGAAATTCCGCGCCACGCGCGATGCGCGCAAGGTCTGCGGCGATGCGCTGGAGATGCGCGGCGGCATCGGTTACATCGAGGAATTCGCCACCGCGCGGCTGTTGCGCGACGCCCATCTCGGCTCGATCTGGGAAGGTACCGGCAACATCGTCGCGCTCGATGCATTGAAGCGCGCGGTCGGCCGGCACGGCGCCGATACCGCGATGGCCGCCGACCTGCATGCAAGGCTCGACGACAGCGCCAATGTGCCGCAAGTTTGGCGCGATCGCTTGCGCGGGTTAACCGATCGGGCCGTGGGTTTCGCCCGCGAGGTGGCCGGGCGTGCCGACCATGAAGCCGAGGCGCGGCGCGCCACCAGTCTGCTTTATCACGTCGCAAGCTCAGTGGCGCTGGCGTGGGAAGCCGGGCGCATCCACGAGATGCGGGGCGATGCCCGCAGGCTGTTGCTGTCGCGGATGGTGATCGATCACCGGGTGCAGGCGAACGATCCGTTCCGGCTCACGGAAAATGCGCAGCAGCGCGCGATGACGGAGCACCTGCTCGGCGAGCGCGCGGTCGGCATGGCCGAGGTTGGCGAATTGCTCGTCGCGGCGTAGGCTTGACCTCGCATGCTCGATCCTAACCTCTCCCCATGGGAGAGGGAGTGGACTTGCCGTGCTCTAAGAAAACAAGAAGAGAGGAAACAGCAATGAAGGCCGCCGTCCTGCATGAAGTCAACCAGCCGCTCGCGATCGAGGACGTCAGCCTGCAGAAGCCCGGGCCGCGCGAGGTTCTGATCCGCACCAGCGTCGCCGGGCTTTGTCATTCCGATCTGCATTTCATGGAAGGGCTTTACCCGCATCCGCTGCCCGCGGTGCTCGGTCACGAGTCCGCGGGGGTGGTCGAGCAGGTCGGCTCCGACGTGACCTATGTGAAGCCGGGCGATCATGTCGTGACGTGTCTGTCGGTGTTCTGCGGCACCTGCGACAATTGCTCGACCGGGCGGCCGGTGCTGTGCACCGATACGTCGGTGAAAATGTTGCCGGGCGTATCCAATAGACTGTCATGGGCGCGATCGGAGAAACTGAACCAGTTTCTCAATCTGTCGTCATTCGCCGAGCAGATGCTGGTGCACGAGAATGCCATCGTGAAAATCCGCAAGGATATGCCGCTCGATCTGGCGGCGCTGATCGGCTGCGGCGTCATCACCGGCTACGGCGCCGTGGTGAACACCGCAAAGGTGGCCCCCGGCGAAACCGTGGTCGTGATCGGCTGCGGCGGTGTCGGCATGGCCGCGATCAACGGTGCGCAGATCGCAGGTGCCGGCCGCGTCATCGCGGTCGATACCAATCCTGCCAAACTTCAACTGGCCACCAAGCTCGGCGCAACCGATATCGTCGATCCCGGGAATGGCGATGTCGTGAAGCAGGTGCGCGATCTCACCAATGGCGGGGTGCATCATTCGTTCGAAGTCCTCGGGCGCAAGGAGACCGCGGAGCAGGCGTTTGCAATGCTGGCGCCCGGCGGCACCGCGACCATTGTCGGGATGATCCCGTTCGGCCAGAAGATCGAGCTGCACGGCTTCGATTTCCTGCGCGAGCGCAAGATCCAGGGCTCGTCGATGGGCTCGAATCATTTTCGCGTCGACATGCCGCGGCTGGTCGAGTTCTACATGCGCGGCAAATTGCATCTCGATGACTGGATCTCCGCAAAGCTGAAGCTGTCGGAAATCAACGAAGGGTTTGCCGCGATGAAGGCCGGCAAGACGGTGCGCAGCGTCATCATGTTTGATGTGTGATTGTGTTCTGCCGTCATGCGCGGGCAAAAGCGCGAAGCGCGTCTTCGCGCTGGACGACCCGCGCTTCCGTCAATTTTCACAAAAAGCTGACGCTCCGGAATGACGGGCTCAATTGTGCCTAGTCGTCAAACTCCGGCGGTGGCACGAAGCCGCCGAATTCGCGCTCGATCAGTTCGGCCAGTTTCAACGGCGTGCGATCTTCCAGCATGGGCCCGACGATCTGGACACCGATCGGCAGGCCGTCCGGCGCAAAGCCGATCGGTATCGCGGTTGCCGGCAGGCCGGGCAGGGTGGCGATCCCGGGCCATGCCAGTTGATCGGGATAGGCATAGTCCTTGCCGTCGATGTTGATGCTGCGCTTTTCCTGTTCCGCCGAGTGATCGTGCGGATAGGCCGGCGTCGGCAACACCGGGCAGATCACCGCGTCGAAGCTTTTGAACAATTCGCGCCATTGCGCCTTCAACTGCGCGCGGCTGCGATCGGCCTGCACCCAGTCGCGATGGCTGAGCGCGATGCCGCGCAGGCGTTCTGCCGCAAGACTCATATCGTCGGCCGGGAGATTTTCCGCCGCGGTCTTCGCGTCCGCATAGATTTCCGGCGCGAACGATGCGGCGAGGAGTGAAATCAGAATCCGCATGTAAAGCCGCGAGGAGACGGCGAAGTCCGGCAACAGCGGGCTCTCGCGTGCCACCTTGACGCCGGCCTTGCCGAGGTTCGCGGCCAGCGTATCGATCGCCGCGCGCACCGCTGCATTGGTCGGCAATACCGGGTGACTATCGATCAGGAGCACGCGGAAATTCTTCAATGCGTTGTGGCGCGGTGGCGGCAGCGCCAGCGTATATGCCGTGCCGGTTTCCAGCGGGTCCGGCCCTGCGATCACGTCGAGCAGCCGCGAAAGGTCCGCGGCCGAGCGCGCCATCGGCCCGATCACCACGAGGTCGCGATCGAATGGCAGCGGTGGAAACGGCGGCGGCAAGTGGCCGCGGGAAGGCACCAGCGCGAATGTCGGCTTGTGCGCGTAGATGCCGCAGTGAAACGCGGGCACCCGCAGTGAACCGCCGAGATCGGAGCCGAGCGAAAGCGCGCCATAACCCGCCGCGAGCGCCGCCGCGGATCCGCCGGAGGAGCCTCCGGGCGTGCGACCGAGATGATACGGATTGTTGGTGGTGCCGTAGATGTCGTTGTAGCTCTGCCAGTCGCCGAGCCCGAGCGGTACGTTGGTCTTGCCGAGCAGGACCGCGCCGGCGGCCTTGATGCGCGAAATCGCCAGCGCGTCTTCCGGCGGGATGAAATCCTTCTGCGCCGGAAAGCCCCAGGTCGTGGGCAGCCCCGCCACGTTGTAGGATTCTTTCACGGTCATGGGAATGCCGAGCAGCGGGCCGGTTTCGCCGCGCGCGCGAGCCGCGTCGGCGGCGCGGGCAGAATCGAGGCCGCGTGCAAAATCGCGCACGCAGATGGCATTGATTTTGCTGTCGTGACGCTCGATGCGGCCGATCGTGTCCTGCGCCAGTTCCAGCGCAGAAACTTTCCTGGCGGCCAGCGCCGCCGATAGCTCGACGGCGGTCTTGAAGCTCCATTGCGATTTCGCCACGTCGTTCTCCCGGTCTGTTTCCTGCTCCTCCGCGATACTGCTTGGTTTAAACGACCACCGCTAGACAGCTATTGCGGTCCCAATGACGGCTATCCCGGCAGCATCCGTTGCATGATACGGTCGCGGTAGATGAAGATGTGAGCCATCGCCGCCGCCACATGAACGCCGATGAATGCCAGCAGCGTCCATTCCATCGCCTGATGCCAGCCATCGATCGCCTTGACCGCCGACGCATTTTGCGAAGCCAGCATCGGCAGCGGCACGAGGTAAAAGAAAGATACCGACCAGCCGCGAAACGAGGCGAACAACCAGCCGGTGACGGTGGTGGCCAATACCAGCGCATAGAGCAGCCAATGCACGGCTTCCGAGGATAGCTGTTGCCATGCTGGCAGCGAGTTCTCGGGAGCGATCGGGTGAGCAAGCCGCCAGGCGAACCGCAGAATGATGAGCGCCAAAATGACGATCCCGAACGAGATGTGGAATGTCATGGCCGCGCCCGGCTTCATCCCCCCATGAATGTCCGGCATCAACCAGCCGATCAGATATTGCACGAGCAAGAGCGCCACCACGAGCCAATGGAACACTTTCGCGGTGGTCCCGTATTGCAAACGATCGGTCATGAGTTTCCTTTGTCATCGGCATTGGTAATGTTTCGTCAAATCGCGACCCGGGTGTGACGCGCCGGGCGGCGATTCATCAGGATCGCAGCGATAGCATGGAAGTGTGCGACATCGGATGACGGGCCGGCAGCGCACGTTTCGGGATTGCTTCCCGGGACAGGAGCGCACATCCGATGATCGTTTCAAAGACCAGCGGGGCGATTTGCCATCGCTGAAAGCCGGTGCCTACGCCGCTCCGATCAGAATGCCGACCGCGAGCACGATGACGCCGCCAAGCACGATCTGGAACACCGCCTGCAGGAACGGCGTGTCCATGTATCGCGCGCGAATATAGGCGATGGCCCACAGTTCGAAGAACACCACGACGGCCGCGATGCCGGTCGCGATCCAGAAGGCGTTGGTCCATGAATCCGGAACCAGATAGGGCAAGGAGTGACCGAGGCCGCCAAGCGCCGTCATCACGCCGCAGACGGCGCCGCGCAGCCACGGCGAACCGCGTCCGGTCAACGATCCGTCGTCGGACAGTGCTTCGGCAAAACCCATGCTGATGCCGGCGCCGATCGAGGCGGCGAGGCCGACCAGAAACGTCTGCCAGTTCTGATGGGTCGCAAAGGCCGCGGCGAACAGCGGGGCGAGCGTCGATACCGAGCCGTCCATCAATCCGGCAAGACCGGGCTGCACGTATTGCAGGACGAAAATCCGCCGGCGGGTTTTGTCTTCTTCCGCGCGCACGTCTGGAGACAGGATCTGGTCGGTCAGTTGGGCCGCGACCTTCTCGTGACCCTTTTCCGCTTCCGCGAGATCGCCGAGCAGCCGGCGGACACCGACATCCTGGGCGTGATCGGCGGCCTTGATGTAGAATCGCTCCGCTTCGAATTCCATCGTCCCGACTTCCTTGCGAATGGTGTCGAGCGACAGGTTCTTGGTCAGCCAGATCGGACGGCGGCGCAAAAATCCCTTGACGTTATCCCTACGGATCGGCGGTAGATTTTTGCCGAAACGCTGCTCGTATAGTTCCAGCAGCATATGGCGATGGCCTTTTTCCTCCTCGGCCATCTCCTCGAATATTTTGGCAGACTCCGGATATCGCTCCGCCAGGTCTTCCGCGAAGGTCATGTAGATGCGGCTGTCTTCCTCCTCCGCGGAGATCGCAACCGCCAGGATTTCCCGCTCGGTCAAATCAGCGAAATTCTTCACGATAGTGCCGCCTTTTCCCAAGTTTAGAATAGTTCTAAATCGGTTATAGGCGGGCGTTGCCGGAAGGTCAAATCCTTCGGCGGAGCTTCCACGGAGATTTCTGCCACGGACATTTCTGCGCTTGCGATCCGGAACTGTTACGGTTGGCGTCCGTTCGAGCTCCTATCGCAGGATTCATCGACCTGGAGTTCTCATGGACAAAGTCAAATACCGTTTGAACGATCCGCGGCTTGCGCCGCGCCGCACCAAGCTGGAGATTCCCGGATGGGCCGGCAACCGCGAACCTCGTGCGAACGGATCGCGCGAACAGGTCTGGCATTGCGTTCCGTTTACGGAAGGCGCGCAATACGGAATCGAATTGTTTTACCCGTACGACAACGAACTGCATGTCAGCACCAAAGATGGCCGGTTGATACTGGAAGGTGATTGGGGCCCGGCGCCGGAAGGCGGCCTGCAGTGGCCGCCGTTTCGAAATTTCGGCGACGGTTTTTATACCTATCAGATCCTGCTGGATATCAAGGTCGAAAAGGGCCTGGCGATCAGGACCGAACCGCATCCGCGGTTCTATACCGATCGCACAGATACCGTGCCGATCGCGGTCCCGGCGCTGGTGCGCAATTGGTGGCCGATGATGTTCTTCACGGTCTTCAAGGCGCCAGCCGAGGGTCGCACCCACATCTTCAGGCCAAACGAACCCTTCGCGCAGATCATCGTGATTCCAGAGGAAGCCTCTTTCGAACTCGAGAAGATGAACGAGGAGGAATCGGCTGAACGCGAGCTTCAGGCGCGACGCATCTATGCCAACCGGCCGACGCTGCCGGCCGGGACCGAATGGACTTCATCGACCGATACCGTGTTTGACGGCACCTACCGACATCTTCATCGCGCGGCGAAGGAAAAAGCCCGCGAGGTTTAGAAGCAAGCGTAGAAGAAAGGCAGCGCGGGAGCGCTGCCTTTCTGGTCAACGCGACGCGAATAGTCGCGATGATCAGTAGTAGTGATGGTGGTGATGGTGGTGGTGACGCCGGTGGCGATAATGATGGTGATGATGGTGATGGTATTGGACAAGCTGGATATTTTCATTTGCCGGGGAGACAGGCCCTGATTCATCGACTGCCTGCAGCAGCGCTGCGGCATTCGGAATCGGATCAAGAAGGTCCGCGAAGGAATTAGCCTTCAAAATGTCGACCGGCGCCGGACTCGGAATTGGCGCAGCTTCGGCGGCGTTGAGTGCTCCGAGCGTCACCATCGCTCCCAGAAGTCCCGCGATCTTTTTTCCCATATTGTCCTCCAATTAGGTATGGCCCGGCGCATTGCCGGCAGTTTGCAACGCAGCCATCACGCAATGGTTCCTTGCACTATCCTGCGTCGATTTCCTGTTGATAATGAGACTACCAGCCTGCGCGTTCCGCGGCCTGCCCCAGAAACCGCCGCAGCAGCCGGCTTACTGCCGCGGGCTGTTCCTGCTGCACCCAATGGCCGGCGCCGTCGACCAGATGACAGCCGAGCATGCGCGTGCAGGCGGAGGTCTGCATCGTCTCGAACACGCCGGGGCGCTGATAGGTGCCCCAGTCCTGCTTGCCCGAGATGAAGCAGGAGGGCACGTCGATGCTGCGGCCGGAAAACATTTCAAGCTCGGCGTTGAACGCGCCTGAGGTGCCGCAACGATACCATTGCAGGCCGCCCTGGAACCCGGTGCGCGCATATTCGGCGCTGTAGAAGGCGAGTTCCGGTTCGGGCAGCCATGTATTCGCGGCGATGGCGTCCGCCGAGGGCGTTTCCGCAGCGACCGTCTCGGCCATGTTGTGCGCGAGATCCATCACATAATAGGTCGGCAGCTTTGCCAGTTCATCCGCGGTCCAGCCTTGCCGCGGATACGGCGCGTTGTCTTTCCAGTCCGCGCTCTTGTGATGATAATAGGCGCGCAGGAAATCATGCACGCCTTGCGGGGCGCGGTGCATGTCCGCGTTGGCCTCGCGGGTCGAGTAGTACCATTGATAATGCTTGCGCGGACGCGGCAGTGCGGCGAGTTCGCGATGCACGGGATCCTCCGGCTTCGGCCTCGCGGGCGTGTCGGCGGTATCAAAGGCGAGTTGTGGCGGGCCCGCGAACGGCGCGCTCATCAGCGCGACCGATCGAAACACGTCTGGCCGCACCAGCGCGCACCATGCGGCGACTGAACTGCCGAAATCGTGCCCGCCCACGGCGGCGATCGAGCGATAGCCGAACGCGAAGACGAGACCCAGCGCGTCGCGCACCAGGTTGAGCAGCCGGAACGACGCGAGGTCGCCGTCGTAATTCGCATCCCAGCCGGTGGTGCGGCCATAACCGCGTTGATCCGGCGCGATCACATGATAGCCGGCCTCCGCCAGATCAGGCATCACCTTGCGCCAGCTGAAGCTCAGTTCCGGAAAGCCGTGCAGCAGCAACACGCAAGGCCGGCCGCGGGTCTCGTAGCCTGCTTCCAGCACATGCATGCGCAGGCCGTTGATGTCGTCGACGAAGCGCGAGCGGATGTCGGGAGGAAGCGGGATATCAGGGAGGGTGGGCGTCACGTTCACGGGCTGCGTCTCCTCATGGTGAGGAGGCGCGAATGCGCCGTCTCGAACCATGTGGCTGGCTATTGCTCATCCTTCGAGACGCGCGCAACGGCGCGCTCCTCAGGATGAGGTATCTACACAACGTCCGGACACAACGACCTCACAGCCGCTCCACGATCGTGACATTGGCCATGCCGCCGCCCTCGCACATGGTTTGCAGGCCGTAGCGCTTGTTGCGCTGTTTCAGCGCGTTGACCAGCGTGGTCATCAGCTTGGTGCCGGAGCCACCGAGCGGATGGCCGAGCGCGATGGCGCCGCCATTGACGTTGAGTTTTGCAGGATTCGCGCCGGTGGTTTTCAGCCACGCCGTCGGCACCGAGGCAAAAGCCTCGTTGACCTCGAACAGGTCGATGTCGTCGATCGACATGCCGGCCTTTTTCAGCGCACGCTCGGTGGCATGCAACGGCGCGTCCAGCATGATCACGGGATCGCCACCCATCATGGTCATGTGATGGACCCGCGCCATCGGCTGGACGCCGAGTGATTTCAGGCCGTTTTCGTTGACGACCATCACGCCGGAGGCGCCGTCGCAGATCTGGCTGGCGCTGGCGGCGGTAAGCTTGCCGTTCTCCGCGATCAGTTTGACGCTTTTTATCCCGTCGAGGCTGACGTCGAAACGAATGCCTTCGTCGATCGAATGGGTGTCGGTCGAACCGTCGGCCCGGGTGATCTGCAGCGGAATGATCTCGTCCTTGAATTTGCCGGCCTGCGTCGCCGCGATCGCGCGCTGGTGGCTCTCATAAGCGTAATTGTCGAGTTCATCTTTGGAGAGGCCGTATTTCTCCGCCATCATTTCCGCGCCGGTGAACTGGCTGAACTGGATATTGGGGTAGCGCTTCTCGATGTTCGGGCTCTTGTAGTGGCCGAAGCCGTTTTTTGCCGGCAGTGAGGAGGCAAGGCCCATCGGTACCCGCGTCATCGCCTCTACGCCGGCGGCGATCACGATATCCATGGTTCCCGACATCACCGCCTGTGCGGCGAAATGCAGGGCCTGCTGCGACGAGCCGCATTGGCGGTCGACCGAAGTGCCGGGCACGCTTTCCGGCAGTTTTGACGCCATGATGGCGTTGCGCGCGATGTTGTTGGACTGTTCGCCGGCCTGCATCACGCAGCCCATGATCACGTCTTCGACCTGGTCGGGTGCCGCCCCCGAACGCTCCACCAGCGAATCCAGCACGGCAGCGGCGAGATCCGCCGGATGCCAGCCCGCGAGGCGACCTCCCTTGCGGCCGCCGGCGGTGCGTGCGGCAGCGACGATATAAGCCTCGGCCATCTGCGTTCTCCCTGATTATTGTCGACCGGGTTGTTTGAAGAATTGACCGGATTTAAGTGGCGCGGAAGGATTTAGTCAATCATTCAATTAACTCTTGAGTACGGCGATCTCATGGGGTTATCTGCACGCCTATTCTCCGGCAGGCAGGTCTTGTAGGCAGGTCATCTAGGCAGATCATGGGATCACAGTTGAATACCGGCGTACCGGCCAAGCTACCGCCGACGAAGAACACCACCGCGGAGAAGCTGCTCGTCGCCGCGAGCGAATTGATGATCGAGCGCTCTGCGATCGAGATCTCCCTCAGCGACATCGCGCAGAAGTCCGGCGTCAACGCCGCCCTGGTGAAATATCATTTCGGTAACAAGGACGGCCTGCTGCTGGCGCTGTTGGCACGCGTGGCCGCGACCGAAATGGCGCAGCTCGAATATCTGCTGGCGCAACCGATCACGCCGACCGCGAAACTGCGGCTGCATATCGCGGGCATCATCCGGGCCTATCACCAGTTTCCTTACATGAACCGGCTGATTCACTATCTGCTGCATGAAAGCAGCGCGGACGCTGCCGACGAGGTGTCAAAATTCTTCGTCGCACCGCTATTGAATTTTCATCGCCGGCTGCTGGGGGAAGGCATCAAAGCCGGCGAGTTCCGCAATATCGATCCGGTGATGTTCTACACCAGCCTGATCGGTGCCTGCGACCATCTGTTTTTCGGACGGCACGCGATGTCGCGCGCCGCTGGCGTCGGGCCGGTTACCGACGAGGTCTGCCGCCAATACATCCGGCACATGGAAGCGCTGATCTGCGGCGGCATGCTGACGGCGAGAAGGGGTGGGTAGCGGATGGTGAGTAGCGAGTAGCGAGTAGCGAGTAGCGAGTAGCGAATAGATAGCGGCTGCGTTTCTTCTTTTTTCCATTCGCCATTCACCATTCGCCCATTTCAAAAAAAACGCCCAAACGAAGGGCTCGAGGAAACGTCCAAGGAAAGGTCCTACCCATGCAGTTGAAAGATGTTGCCGTGCTCATCACCGGCGGTGGTTCCGGTCTCGGCGCTGCCACCGCTCGCGCCATGGCCGCCAAGGGCGCGAAAATCGCTGTGCTCGATCAGAGCAAGGAGAATGCCGAGAAGATCGCGGCTGAGGTAAAAGGCGTTGCCGTCGTGGCCGACGTCACCGACGAGGACGGGGTCAAGGCGGCGCTCGCGAAAGCCGAAACGGCCCACGGCATCGCGCGCGTGCTGATGAATTGCGCCGGGATCGGCGGCTCGCAGCGCATCGTCGGCAAGGACGGCGTCTATCCGCTGGCCAAGTTCGCCCGCATCATCAACGTCAACCTGATCGGCACCTTCAACGTGCTGCGGCTGTTTTCGGAGCGGCTGCTGACCGAAGCGCCTGTTGGCGAAGAGCGCGGCGTCATCATCAACACCGCGAGCGTCGCGGCTTACGAAGGCCAGATCGGCCAGATCGCCTATTCGGCCTCCAAGGGCGGCGTGGTTGGTCTCACGCTGCCGGCGGCGCGCGATCTTGCCCAGCACAAGATTCGCGTCAACACGATCGCGCCGGGCCTGTTCCTGACGCCGCTGTTGATGGGGCTGAGCGAGGAGGCGCGCACGAGTTTGGGCGCGCAGGTGCCGCATCCGGCGCGGCTCGGCGATGCTTCTGAATACGGCAACCTCGCCGTGCACATCGTGGAGAACGCGATGCTGAACGGCGAGACCATCCGCCTCGACGGCGCCATCCGCATGGCGCCGCGGTAAAGCCTCTCGCCAATCAACCACCGGCGGTTCTTGTGTTAGTAAGGCCTCGACCATCATGCCGCATCGACACGGCGGGGGACGACGATAAGGGAACAATCGAGTCACTTAATCACTGAGCGGTAAGCAAAGGTAGTGTATCGCCATGAATTTCGATTTCTCAGACGAACAGAAACAACTCCGCAACGAAGCGCGAAAGTTTCTCGCCGAAAAATGCCCGCCCAAAGCGGTGCGCACGGTGCTGGACGGCCAGCAACCCTATGACCGCCAATTGTGGAAGGGGCTGGCGGGCATGGGTTTCCTCGGCGTCGCGATCCCGGAAGAGTTCGGCGGCGCGGGCGCCGGCCATCTCGAACTCTGTGTGATCGCCGAAGAGATCGGCCGCGCGCTGGCGCCGGTGCCATTTTCGTCGACGGTCTATCTGGCGGCCGAAGCCATTCTGCTGGCGGGCGATGACACGCAAAAGCAGAAATGGCTTCCGTTGATCGCAGCGGGCAGCGCGATCGGGACGCTGGCGTTGTTCGAAGGCTCGGGCAATCCTTCGCCGCAGGCGATCAAGCTCTCGGCGTCTGGTTTCAGCCTCAATGGCGTGAAGAAGCCGGTGCCGGATGGGGCAATCGCTGACTTCGCCGTCGTCGCCGCGCGTACCGGCTCAAGCGGGCGCGAGACCGATATCTCGTTGTTTCTGGTCGACCTGAAGGCCGAAGGCGTCGAGGCCAAAGAGCTGACCAATATCGATCCGTCGCGCGGCCAGGCCGAACTCGCTTTCAGGAATTGCAACGCCGAGCCGCTCGGGCCTGCCGGCGAAGGCTGGAGCATCATTTCGCAGGTGCTGGACCGCGCCGCGGTGCTGATGGCGTTCGAGCAGGTCGGCGGCGCCGACCGCGCGCTGGAAATGGGCCGCGACTACGCGCTCGATCGCATTGCCTTCGGCCGGCCGATCGGTTCGTTCCAGGCGGTGAAGCACATGCTCGCCGATATGTATGTCTCGGCGACGCTGGCGCGGTCGAATTGCTACTATGGCGCCTGGGCGCTTTCGACCAACGCGTCGGAACTGCCGGAGGCCGCCGCCGCGGCCCGCATCAGCGCGACGCAGGCGTTCCAGCATTGCGCCAAGAACAACATCCAGGTCCATGGCGGCATGGGTTTTACCTGGGAGTTCGACTGCCACATGTATTACCGCCGCGCCAATGCGACGGCGCTCGGTCTCGGCAGTCTGTCCTATTGGGAAGACGCGCTGATCGACCGGATGCGCAAGCGGAATGCGGCTTAACCACGACGTCATTCCGGGGCGCGCGAAGCGCGAGCCTCAGATGTGCTGTGCACATCGGGGAATCTCGACGTAGTAATTTCTGGATTCCGGATCGATCCGCGAGACGCGGATCGTCCGGAACGACGAGCAAGGACAACGCGCATGAACTTCGACGATACCCCCCAGGAAGCCGCGTTCCGCGCCGAGGCTAAGGCCTGGATCGCCGCCAACGCGCCGAAGCAATATGAGGAGGAACTGAAAAAATCCTCGCTCGGCCGCACGCAACTCAAGGGCGCCAACATCCTCGAGGCCGCAAGGGCCTGGCAGAAGAAGAAAGCCGAAGCCGGCTGGGCCTGCCTGCACTGGCCAAAGGAATATGGCGGACGCGGTGCTACGCCGATCGAGCGCGTGATCTGGCAGCAGGAAGAAGGCGCGTTCGGCAAGCTCAGCTACATGTTCATCATCGGCCACGGCATGTGCGGCCCCACCATGATGGCATTTGCCGGCGAAGACCAGAAGCGACACTATCTGCCGCCGCTGGCATCGGGCGAAAAGGTCTGGTGCCAGTTGTTTTCCGAACCCGCCGGGGGATCCGACGTTGCGGGCTTGCGCACGCGCGCGGAAAAGCGCGGCGATGACTGGATCGTCAACGGCCAGAAGATCTGGACCTCGGGGGCGCACTATTCCGATTACGGCATTCTTCTCACCCGCACCGATCCCGATGCGCCGAAGCACAAGGGGCTCACCATGTTCTTTCTGGACATGAAGAGCGCGGGCGTCGAGATCAAGCCGATCAAGCAGGCCAATGGCCAGTCGGATTTCAACGAGGTCTATTTCACCGATGTGAAAATTCCGGATTCGCAACGGCTCGGCGACGTCAACGACGGCTGGAACGTGTCGCTGACCACGCTGATGAACGAGCGGATGTCGATCGGCGCGGGGGTCGCGACCGGTTTCCCGGAATTATTTGAGTTTTGCAGCAATCTGATGCTGGAGGACGGCCTCGCGATCGACGACCGCAATGTCCGCGCCAAACTCGCCTATTGGGCGGTGCGCGCCAGCGGGCTGAAATACACCAGCATGCGCGCGATCTCGGCGCTGTCGAAAGGCGAACGGCCGGGACCCGAGAATTCGATCGGCAAACTGGTCGCGGGGTCCATGATCCAGGACGTCGCGGCCTATGCGCTGGATCTGCAGGGTGCGGCGGGCGTGCTCAGCGGACCCGAGGATGCGGAGGCCGCCGGCAAATTCCAGGCGATGCTGCTGCGCGCGCCCGGCACCCGTGTCGAAGGCGGCACCGACGAGATCATGCGCAATATCATCGCCGAGCGTGTGCTCGGATTGCCCGGCGATATCCGGGTCGACAAGGATGTGCCGTTCAACAAGATACCGACCAGGGGACGCGCTTGACACATCGTCATTCCGGGGCGAGGCGAAGCCTCGAACCCGGAATCCGGAAGTTATCGATCGAGATTCCCCGATGTGCAATTGCACATCTGAGGTTCGCGCGTTTCACGCACGTCTCGGAATGACAGGAAAGGAAGTCACCATGAATTTCGATGACACCCCGCAGGAAGCCGCGTTCCGCGCCGAAGCCCGGCGATGGATCGATGCCAATGCGCCGAAGCAATTCGAGGAGGAACTCTCCAAATCCTCGCTCGGCCGCATCCGGCTGCAAAAACACGACATCGTCGAGGTCGGCAAAGCCTGGCAGAAGAAGAAAGCCGAGGCCGGCTGGGCCTGCCTGCAATGGCCGAAGGAATATGGCGGTCGCGGCGCGACGCCGATCGAGCGCGTGATCTGGCAGCAAGAAGAGGGTATCTACGGCAAACTGACGCAGCCGTTCCAGATCGGCGAGGGCATGTGCGGGCCAACCGTGATGGCTTATGGCAGCGAGGCGCACAAACGCCATTATCTGCCGAAGCTCGCCGCCGGCGAACAGATCTGGTGCCAGCTGTTTTCGGAGCCGGCCGGAGGATCGGATGTCGCCGGCTTGCGCACCCGTGCCGAGAAGCAGGGCGATAGCTGGATCATCAACGGGCAGAAGATCTGGACGTCAGGCGCGCATTATTCCGACTACGGCCTCCTGATCACGCGCACCGATCCCAACGTGCCCAAGCACAAGGGATTGACGATGTTCTTCCTCGACATGAAGAGCAAGGGCGTCGAGGTGAAGCCGATCAAGCAGGCCAACGGCATGCAGGAATTCAACGAGGTGTTCTTCACCGATGTCGTCATTCCCGATCATCAGCGTCTCGGCGCAGTCGGCGACGGCTGGAACGTATCGCTGACCACGCTGATGAACGAGCGGATGTCGATCGGCGCACGGCTCGCGACCGGCTTTCCCGAGATGTTCGATTTCTGCTCCAATCTGATGACGGAGCATGGACTCGCCATCGACGATCGCGCCACGCGCTCGAAACTCGCGGGCTGGGCGGTGAAGGCGAGCGGGCTGAAATATACCAGCTACCGCGCGATCTCGGCGCTATCCAGGGGCGAGCGTCCGGGCCCGGAAAACTCGATCGGCAAGCTGGTCGCGGGCTCGATGCTGCAGGATATTGCGATGCATGCGATGGACCTTGAAGGTGCGGCCGGCGTCTTTACCGGCGCCGCGGAGGAAGAGGCGCGCGGCCAGTTCCAGCAGATGCTGCTGAGTTCGCCATCGATGCGCATCGCCGGCGGCACCGACGAGATCCTGCGCAACATCATTGCCGAGCGCGTGCTGGGCCTGCCCGGCGACATCCGCGTCGACAAGGATGTGCCGTTCAACAAGATCCCGACCAAGGGGCGGTGAGCATGGACGCTACTGTAAAGGCGCCGGGTAGCCGGCGCAGCATCGAGGAACGGGTTGGCGTGCTGGAGGAATTGCTGCGCGAACGCTATTCGTGCCGCGCGTTTCTGCCAGAGCCGGTACCGCGCCCGACCATCGAGCGCATCTTGACGGCGGCGCAGCGCACCGCATCGTGGTGCAACAGTCAGCCGTGGCAGATCGTGATCGCGAGCGGCGCGGCCAGGGAGCGTTTCCGCGCGGCAATCTACGCCGCGGCCAGTTCAGGCGCGCCGGACGACGGCGACTTTTCGTTTCCGCGCGAATATCGCGGCGTCTACCTCGAACGCCGCCGCGAAAGCGGCTTCCAGCTCTACAATACGCTCGGCATCGCGCGCGGCGACAAGGCGGCCTATGCCAGGCAGGCGCTCGAGAACTTCAATTTCTTCGGGGCGCCGCACGTCGCCATCATTCACACCGATGAGGCGCTCGGCATTTATGGTGCGATCGACTGCGGGGCCTATGTCGATAATTTTCTGCTGGCCGCACAGGCGCTGGGTCTCGGTACCATCCCGCAGGCGGCGCTGGCGCATCATTCCGGATTGATCCGGCATCATTTCGGGCTCGGCGACGACCGGCGGGTGGTGTGCGGGATTTCGTTCGGTTTCCCGGATCGCGATCACAAGATCAACAGCTACCGGACCTCGCGCGCCGGTATTCCGGATACTGCGACGTTTGTGGATGAGTAGAGCGAGCAATCGCAGGTCAACTCCGACCTCGTCCTGAGGAGCGGCTTCTTGGCCGCGTCTCGAAGGACGGCCCCCATGCACCTTCCTCCGTCATCCCTCGAGACGCGCGTAAGAACGCGCTCCTCAGGATGAGGTCGGAGGAATAGGATGAGGCCGGAAAAATTCCGCGCCGCTCGCCGCCGTCAAAACTTCGGCGGGCGTTTTTCCGCAAACGCCTTGATGCCTTCCTTGATTTCGCCGCCGTACATGCTGTCGCGGGCACGCCGATCGGCGGCTTCTTCGTCGAGCTGGCCGCGCGCGAATTCGTTGATGGCGCGTTTCATGCCGCGCATTGCGACCGGCGCATTGCCGGCGAGAATAGCGGCCAATTTGTCGACCTCCTCGTCCAGCGCCTCGGCCGGCACCATGGCGGTAAGATACCCGATCCGCAGCATCTCGGCGGCGCCGATTTTCTGCGCGCCAAG
>Ga0210396_10001768_pt1 | contig 22702 bp, 14 predicted proteins | sample IncBWH17OmetaG_FD_155466 | JGI IMG/M metagenome (GOLD analysis project Ga0210396, IMG submission 155466) | Forest soil microbial communities from Barre Woods Harvard Forest LTER site, Petersham, Massachusetts, United States - Inc-BW-H-17-O ... | reverse complement strand
CAGCGAGCCTTACGCGTCTCCTCCCCTTACGCGCAGCTCGATCGCGCAGATCATCTTTACTTCGGGTGCGACGGCCGATCCGAAGGGCGTGGTGATTTCACACGGCAACATTCTCGCCAATCTCGAGCCGCTCGAAGCCGGAATGCAGCCCTACCTCAAGTGGGAGCGCTTCGTACACCCGCTGCAATTTCTCGATCTCGTTCCCGTAAGCCATGTGTTCGGGCAATTCATGGGCATATGGATCCCGCCGCTGCTCGGAGGTTGCGTTCACTTCCAGGATTCGCTCAACCCGTCGGAAATCCTCTCGACAATTCGGCGCGAGCGCGTGTCGGTATTGATTGCCGTGCCGCGCGTGCTCGAAGCGCTGCAGGGCAAGATCGAGCGCGATCTTGAAGCGGAAGGAGCACTGGAAGCGTTTCGCAAGGATTTTGACACTGCCGAGAATGAAAAACTTCTCCGACGTTCGTGGCGCTTCCGGAAAATTCATCGCCGCTTCGGCTGGAAATTCTGGGCCGTCATTTCCGGCGGCGCGACGCTGGATCCTAAAGTGGAGCGGTTCTGGGGGCGTACAGGATTCGCGGCCATCCAGGGCTACGGACTGACGGAAACGACTTCGCTCGTCAGCGTGAATCACCCGTTTCGCATCGGGCAAGGCTCGATTGGGAAAGTGCTGCAGGGCCGAGAAGTGAAATTGGATGCCAACGGCGAAATCCTGGTCCGCGGCGAAAATATCGCGGCGGGATACTGGGAGGACGGCGAGACACTCGCGGTCGCGAAGAGGGGCGAGGACGCGGGATGGTTCCGCACCGGTGACCTCGGCGCTCTGGATGCCCAAGGGAATTTGTATTTCAAAGGGCGCATGAAAAATGTCATCGTCACGGCGGCAGGCATGAACGTATTTCCTGAAGATCTCGAAGTTTTATTGCGACGCGAACCGGAAGTGAAGGACTGCGTGGTGGTGGGACTCGAACGCGGGGGAAACGCCGAGCCCTGCGGCGTTTTGCTCCTGCGCGACGAAAAGAGGGTAAAACAGCCGCGGCACGCCGCGGGAATTGTCGCACGCGTGAACGAATCCCTGGCGGAATATCAGAGGATGCGCTCGTGGTTTCTGTGGCCCGAGGCTGATTTTCCGAGGACGTCCACCGGAAAACCGAAGCTTGCCGAGATCCGCGCATCTGTCGAAGCGCAGTGGGGCAACGGGAATGGCGCCGGGAATTGGCCGGCTTCCACCGGTGGAATCGGGGAACTGATCGCGCGGATGCAAAGGGGAGGCCAGGAGGTCGACCCGAACGCAAATCTCCAGAGCGATCTGCACTTGAGTTCGCTCGATCGCGTCGAGCTGTTGAGCGCGCTGGAGGATCGTTACCAGGTGGACGTGAATGAAACGCGCTTTGCTTCGGCCAGAACCGTCGGCGAACTGGAAAGCCTGGTGCGCAGGTCATCGCCCGTCCGATCTGAATTCGTTTTTCCACGCTGGGCGCAGCGCTGGCCGGTGACGTGGGCTCGCACATTTTTTTATTACCTGCTGACCTGGCCCGCGACGCACTTGATGGCACATCCGCGCGTCCTGGGCCGCGAAAATCTGCGCGGTGTGAAGGGGCCGTTACTAGTGATTTGCAATCACGTGATCTATCTGGACGTGGGGTTTGTGCTGGCAGCATTGCCAGTGCGGTTGCGGCGCCGTCTGGCGGTAGCGATGGGCGGCGAGCGCCTGGCGGAAATGCGGCGGCCGGCAGGCGAAACGTTTTTTCTGTGGCGCTGGCTAGAGCGCATGAATTATTTTTTGGTGGTGTCGCTGTTCAATATTTTCCCATTGCCGAAAATATCCGGCTTCCGCGAAAGTTTCCGCTTTGCCGGGGACTTGGCCGATCGCGGCTGGAATATTCTGGTATTTCCGGAAGGCGAACTGACGCCAGACGGGAAATTGCACGCATTTCGCGCCGGTGTCGGCTTGCTGGCAAGCAATCTGAAACTTCCCGTTGTCCCGATGCGAATTGACGGCGCGTATGAAATCCGCGAAGCGCACAGCATGTTCAACCGCCCCGGCCGCATTCGCGTGTACATCGGCAAACCCGTGGAATTTCCGGCGGGCTCGGATCCGCAGGAGATCGCTCGAGTGCTCGAGGGGAGCGTCGCGGAATTGGGCGAGGGCCGGGAACAGAAACCAATTGCGAAGGCGCATGCGGCGGGCGAGTAAATCAGTGCTGATGGCGTTCGTTGCGCGCACGGCGATGGGGTAAGTGGCGCATGCTTCAGCTTGCGGGTTTTAGTCATCGCAAGGCCCAACCCCCGCAAGCTGAAGCGTGCGCCACTTTATTGCGAAGCTTCGGCGTTGGCGCGGATCTGCTGCCAGCGCTTGGGGCGCTTCTTGGTGTCCAGAATTTTCTTGCGCAGGCGGATGGATTTGGGCGTGACTTCGACAAGCTCGTCGTCGGCGATGAACTCGATGGCTTGTTCCAGGCTTAACTGGCGGTGCGGGATCAGGCGGATGGCTTCGTCGGCGCTGGATGCGCGCATGTTGGTTTGTTTTTTCTCTTTCGTGACGTTGACGTCCATGTCGGCGTCGCGCGAGTTTTCTCCGACCACCATGCCTTCGTAAACTTCCTCGCCCGGGCCGACGAACAATTCGCCGCGCTCCTGCAAATTCCACAATGCGAAGGCGGTGGTATGGCCCGCGCGGTCGGCCGCGAGCGCGCCGGTCGGGCGCGAGGCCATTTCTCCGCCGTATTCGGTCCAGCCTTCAAACAGAGTGTGCAACTGCGCGGTGCCGCGCGTGTCCGTGAGCAGTTGGCCGCGCAAGCCGATCAATCCGCGTGAGGGAATCGTGAACTCCATGCGCACCCAGCCCGAGCCATGATTCACCATCTTGCCGAGTTCGCCGCGGCGCCGGCCGAGCGATTCCATCACCACGCCGACGAACGCTTCCGGGCAATCGACCACCAGGCGCTCGAGCGGCTCGAGTTTTTTGCCGTTTTCCTCGCGCACCACGATTTCCGGCTTGCCGACCATCAGTTCGTAGCCTTCGCGGCGCATCGTTTCGATCAGGATGGCCAGCTGCAATTCGCCGCGCGCGAAGACACGAAACACGTCGGTGGTATCCGAATCGGTGATGCGCAGCGAAACGTTGGTGAGCAATTCCTTCTGCAGGCGCGAGCGCAAATCGCGTGAAGTCACCCACTGGCCTTCGCGCCCGGCGAGCGGTCCGGTATTCACCGTGAAATTCATGGCCAGCGTCGGCTCGTCCACGACCAGAGGTTCGAGCGGCGCGGGATTTTCGAGTTCCGTCAGGCTCTCGCCAATTTGAATTCCTTCCACTCCGGCAACCGCAACAAGGTCGCCGCAGGGAACTTCCTCCGCCTCGATACGTTCGAGTCCGAAGAAGGTGTAGAGCTTGGTAAGGCGCGTGGAGACGATTTCTCCCGAGCGCTTGGCGATGCCTACGTCGGCGCCGCGGCGCAGCGTGCCGTTGAAGACGCGCCCAATGGCGATGCGTCCCAGAAAATCACTGTAGTCCAGGTTCATGACCTGGGCCTGCAGAACGCCGTTCGGATCGCCCTTCGGCTCGGGAATTGCGGAAACGATGGTTTCAAAAAGCGGCTGAAGATTCGTCGAGCCATCGTCGAGCTTGCGGTGCGCGACTCCTGTCTTCGCGTTGGTGTACAGCACCGGAAAATCCAGCTGGTCTTCGGTGGCTTCGAGGTCGATGAAAAGATCGTAGATTTCATCGAGCACCACGGCGGTGCGTGCGTCGCTGCGGTCGATCTTGTTGAGCACGATGATGGGAAGCAGCTTGGCCTGCAGCGCCTTCTGCAAAACGTAGCGCGTCTGCGGCAAAGGTCCTTCGCTCGCGTCCACCAGCAGGAGCACGCCGTCCACCATTTTCAACGCGCGCTCGACTTCTCCGCCGAAATCGCTATGGCCCGGGGTGTCGACAATGTTGATTTTCGTGTCGTGATAGAACAGCGCCGTGTTTTTTGCCAGAATGGTTATGCCGCGCTCGCGTTCCAGGTCGTTCGAGTCCATCACCCGCTTCATGACCACCTGGTTGTCGCGGAACACGCCGCTCTGATGGAGCATAGCGTCCACCAGCGTGGTTTTCCCATGGTCCACGTGAGCGATGATGGCGATATTGCGAATCTGTGGCATGAAATCCTAGCTTTCTCTTCGATTGTCGTTTCGGCGGCGCAGCCGGATAAACAAAAGGGGCTACAAGTGCGAACTTGCAGCCCCCACGTTCGTTTCCGAGAGGAATTACAAGTGCATCCGAAGCATCAAGAATATCACAGCATTCGCTTTCTTAGTTCGGAAACCTTGCGCCCGAATGCCTTAATCATTCGGTCTCTTTCCTTTGGAGGGTAGGGCTTCAAGTGCTTTTCCGTGAGGAGGGTAAGGGTCAAAGCGGCCTGCTCTTTCGACAATCCTTTCTTTTTCATAATTTGATTTTAAGCCAGTTGACCGGCTATCAGGTTAGAATCCTTCGCAATATGTGGAAATGGCACATTCGTATGCCGGCAAAGCTGGCGGCCTTATTGGGGCTGACGCTGGCACTTGTGTGGGTCGCAGCCGCGCAGACGGAATGGCTCGCGCCCGAAGCCACTGTCATCGGCAAGTTCCAGGAAGAGGAATCGCAACATTCGCACGTCATGGAGGTGATGGGCTATCTCACGGACGTGTATGGGCCGCGGCTGACGAATTCTCCGAATGTCCGGGAGGCCGGCGAGTATGCCGTCAAAACGCTGAGCGCCTGGGGCCTGGCGAATGTGCACGAAGAAACGTGGGGCCCGTTCGGGCGCGGCTGGTCCAACGAATTGTTTGAAGCGAATGAAATTGCGCCGCGGCATTTTCCTCTGATCGCCTATCCCAAGGCGTGGACGCCGGGAACAAACGGACCCATCACCGCCGACGCGATCTACGCCAAAATCGAAAGAGAAGAAGATTTCGCGTTTTATCGCGGGAGACTCAGGGGCATGTTCGTGCTGACCGCGCCGATGCGCGTGGTGGAAGCGCAGTTCGAGGCGCCGGCGCGTCGCTACACCGATCAGGAACTGGGTGAGCTTGCGCAACCGCGCCCGCCACAGCCTCCTCCCGACAAGGCCGCGCAGGAACGGCAGCGCAAGCAACTGGAATTCAACAACAAGCTGGTCAAATTTCTGACGGACGAGGGCGCCGTGGCATGGCTGGAACCCGCGCCGCACGACGGCGGCACAATGACCGTGATGAGCGGAGGCTCGCGCGACTCGAAGGACGCGCCGGTGCTGCCGCGCCTGGCCGTGGACGTCGAGCATTACGGGCGTATCCTGCGCACGCTGGAGAAAAATATTCCGGTGACGCTGCGGATCAATGCCATCAACAAGTTTTACGACGACAATCTGGATTCATTCGACATCGTCGCGGAAATCCCGGGCACGGACAAATCCGATGAGGTGGTCATGCTCGGCGCGCATTTCGACTCCTGGGCGAGCGGCACGGGCGCCACCGACAACGCCGCGGGTTCCGCAGTGATGATGGAAGCGATGCGCATTTTGGAAGCGTGCGGCGTGAAGATGCGGCGCACGGTGCGCCTCGCGCTGTGGACCGGCGAGGAGGAGGGACTGCTGGGGTCGCGCGCGTACGTCAAGGAGCATTTCGCGGATCGAAGCACGATGGATCTCAAGCCCGACCACGCGAAGCTCTCGGCTTATTTCAACGTGGATAACGGCACGGGAAAAATTCGTGGAATTTATTTGCAGGGGAACGAAAGCGTGCGGCCGATTTTTGAAAAGTGGATGGAGCCGTTCAAGGCCGAGGGCATGACCACGCTGTCTGCCCGGGGGACCGGCGGGACCGATCACGTTTCCTTCGACGAAGTGGGCCTGCCGGGCTTCCAATTCATCCAGGACCCGATGGAATACGAAACGCGCACGCACCACACCAACATGGATGTGTACGAGCGAATCCAGGCGGCGGACCTGAAGCAGATGGCCGTGATTGTCGCTTCGTTTGCTTACATGACGGCGAACACGGAGCAACTTCTTCCACGCAAGCCTTTGGTTAAGCATTAGGATTTTTGTAGCGCAGGCTTCAGCCTGTGGATTTTGTGGTTGAGAAAATTCAAAACCCACAGGCTGAAGCCTGCGCTACTAAGAGCTACTTATTGTTCTTGCTCAGGCGGCGGTAATACTCGGCTACGGATTCTTCATATCCCTGCGGCACCGATTTGGTGTCGCCGCTGCGGACCTGGCCGGCATCCTTGTCGTCGAGCTGGCGGCGCAACTGCAGTTCCAGCTTGTCCACGTCGGCGAGCACCTGGGAATGCAATTGTTCGACGAGCGCAGGATTGCCAGGGAAGCGGCTCGGATCCAGGCGTTCCATTTCTTGAATGAGCTCCTGGACCTGCTTGGCCATCTGGGGGTCTTCGCGCACGGCCTGGCGAAGCTGATTCAAATCGCGCAGGCTGTCATCGTAAGCGCGCTGCGGGGGAACCGGAGAATTGTCTGGCTGAACCGGCGGTCCGCCTGGCGGCGTGTTGTTTCCCGTATCCAGATTGCCGTACACAGTGCCATAGCCCCCGCCGCCACGGTTCGTATTGCCGTAGGGTCCGCCATTGTCTCCGCCGCCGCCGAGTCTCGCGCCCGGGCCGCCGTTGGGGCCCCAGGCGCCCTGATTGCCTCCCCGGCCATACTGTTGACCGCCGTTCTGACCTTGTCCGCCCTGCTGCCCCTGCCCCTGGCCTTGCCCTTGCTGGCGACCCTGTCCATCGCGCGACAGGCCGCCGAGTTGATTGCGCAGCCGCTCGACGCGGTTCAGCGCGGTTTCGATCCCCTGCTGCGAATCATTCCCTTGTTGCGGGGCGGCGCCCATGGCTTGCTGGGCGTCATGCACGCCTTTTTCGAGGCGCTGCATTCCGGCGGCGATTTCCGGCTCCATGCCATTCGCATTGGGATCGATGCCGCGGCGCATCCAATCCGCGCCGCGCTGAACGCGTGCGCGCAGGTCGGACTGCTGCATGTCACCGAGGGCTTCACGCAGCTTGCTGGAGGCGGCGCTCTGATTGTTGGCGGCTAGTTCGCGTGCCGTGTCCTGCAGGTTTTTTTCAAGGCCGCCGAGTTCGTTGGCCAATTTCTCGCGATCGTCGGCAAGCTTCCTGCGTTCCTGCGTGCCGGCTTGCGATCCCATGCCTCCTTGTCCGAAGGCCTGCTGAATCTTGCCGGCCTGGTCGCGCTCCTCCTGAGTGAGGCGGCTGGCTTCATCGGCGAGGGAATCGACCTTCGTCGCCGATTGTTGCTGGCGCATGCTGCCGAGCAGGTCGGTGGCTTCTTTCAAACGATCCGCGGCGCGGCGCGCTTCGGCTTCGCTTTGCTGGGGAGTAGTTGCGCGGCGCATGTCGTCGGTTGCCTGGCGCAGCCGGTCAAGGGCCTGCTGTACGCGCGGATCGCCTGATTTTCCTCCCGCGCCCGATTGCCCGGAAGAACCTGACTGTCCGGACGAACCCGATTGCCCCGAAGAACCCGAGGACGAATTTCCTTGCGCGCCGCCCTGTTGCGAACTTGATTGAGAGCCTGATCCGCTCTGGCCGTTGTTGCGCGCCATCTGCTCCATCTGGCGCTGCAGTTCCTCGGCCTGGCGGCGCAGCATCTCCTGCTGCCAGCGCTGCTCGGAACTCTGCTGGTTGTTGCGCTGCTGCGCGGCCAGCTCTTCCTGGCGGCGCGCGAGCTGATCGAGCTTTTGCAGCGCTTCGTCAATGTCTTTTTGCTGCTGGCTGGCCGAACCGCCCGCGGTCTGCGCCGTCTCGTACTGATTCTTTTCGGTGTCGAGTTCCAGATCGAATAAGCTCGCGAGATCGCGTCCGGCGCCTCCGCCCGCTCCGCCTCCGCCACCCGTGCTGCCGAACGCCACCTGAATCTGGCGGAACGTGGCCTCGGCGCGCAGCAGGTTCTGCAGGGCTTTTTGTTCGCTGGGCATTGCGTCCTTCCACTTCTGTTGCTGCAATTGCTCCGCGGCGGGACCCATGGCTGCGGCGGCCGCGTTCATGTCTTTCACGAAGCTGTTGAATTCCTCGTTTTCCTGGGACAATTCGCGGCTCTGCATGCGTCCGGCGAGGGATCTGGCCTGCTCGCCCAGCTTGGCCTGCACGCCGGAAAGGAATTTGGCGGCGTCGGCCGCTTCCTGCTGCGTAGCTTTCTTGTCTCCCTGGTGTTTCCAGGTTTCGGCGATGATTTCTTTTTCGCGTTGGGAGATATCGTTCTGATCGCCCATGCCGCCGCCACCGCCACCACCTCCGCCGCCCGCGGCTTGCGCCTGGGAGAACTCGCGCTCGAAAGGATCGGCCTGGATGAAGGAAATATCGGTGCGCGATTCTGTGTGCGCGTCCTTGGCCACAGCATAAAGGCTAACGACGTCGCCCGGAACGGCCTTGAAATCTTCGAGGGAAAGAACGGTGGAACCGTCGGCCTGCTTGACGCCTTTCTGCTTGAGCAAGTCGACCGTCTGTTCGGGCCCGCCATTCACGGAATAGTGCAGCGTCATTTCGGAAACGCCGAATTCATCGTCGGCCTTCACCGCGACGGTGACTTCCTCGATCGGGCTGGCGCGGTAATCGTGGCCGGGGCGCGCGATGATCACGTTGGGGGGCTCCGCTTTGCGCGCCTCGATGAAGAAATCGTTGGAGAGCCGCACAGGCTGGCCTTGATCGAGAGCGGCGACGTGGTACACGCCGTCCTTTTCCATGTGCACCGTGCCCTTGTAGATATTTCCTTCGCCGGGCGTCAGCCGAATCTGCTTCTCGTCATCGAGCACCAGCAGGCCGTCGCGCATGGGCTTATCGGTTTCCACTTCGAGGTCGGCGTCCGTACCTTCAACGGCGCGCAAATCGCCGCCGCGCTCCTCGGTCACATTCTGCAGGTGCGTCCAGGAAGGATAACGGTAGGTCACGCGGACGTTTTTCACGTTCGGCAAATCGAGCACGCGGATGTTGTAGTGTTTTGAGTCCAGCGGGCCCGCTTCGACGTAGTATTCGACGCTTTCCGGGAGCCCCCCGAAAACAAATTGGAAACCAGAACTTCCCGCCTGTGGGCGCATGGGCACTTGATCCCACTTGGAGGCGCTCTGGTAGCGCGCATACAAGCGCACATTCTGGGTTTGCAAGCCGATGAGCTGCGCCGTCACCATCAGATCAGAATTTCGCCGGACAGAAATATCGCCGGGGACCACCTGGATGTCATAAAACGGAGCCGAGCCGGTGTGCGGCGTGGCCGCCCACAACAAAGCAGCTCCCTCGCCGAAGTATCCCGGGCCAGCCAGGATGAGCCACAAAAGAACGCACAGCGACACTGCGCCGACGCCGAGAAACGCCGCCAGCTTCCGGCCGGGAACCAGGGATTTGGGTTCCGCGGCGCGGGCCACGGTCAGCGTATCGAGGGCCAGCAAGTCGAGAAAGGGCTCGCGCTTCTCGACGTCGCGTTCGGCAAAAGTCACCAGGCGCTGCTTGAACTCGGGAAACATATTCTCGGCCTGGCGTGCAGCGCGGCGCCGGTTGAGCGCGACGAGAGGCAGGGCGATTCCGAAGGTTACGGCCAGCACCAGCGCGAATAGCAGCGTCACGCGTGCGCTGGTGATGCTCCAGCGGGAAAACGCCAGGGCATTGGTGATCAGGACAAGGACTACAGTGGTGGCCAGGGCAACCGAGGTGAGAATCGCGGCTCCGCGAAACATCGCACCCAGGCGCAGGCGGCTCTCCAATTGGTGGATATAGGAGTTGAGCTGGTCGCGAAAGCTCATATGTCCTCCTGCTGCTGGGCGCCTAAGTATCGGTCCGCAAGCAGGGATTCGGCGATGGCTGCGGCAAATACTAGAACCATAATATACCACCATAGACGGTAGGGCTGGGTTTGTTCCTGAGCGGAACCTGCGGCCCCGGCTTGCGTGGCTCCGGTGCCCGAATTTCCTCGCCACAGCGCCAGAACATCGTCGGGAATAACTTCGAGATTCGATTCCCGGCGGTCGGGATTGACGCCGATCACGTCGTGGCGTCCGTTGGCTAGTTTCAACTCGTAAAATCCGGCGGTCGCCAATTGATAGGTCTGCGCGGACGTTGATTCCTTCAGCGAGAGGGGCCGGTGGCCCTGGGGATCGATCACCTCAACGCCCACGGATTGTTCCTTGGAGCTGCGCAGTTCGAGGAAGGAGTCCACCACGCGGGCGCCGCTGCGGCGCTCGGTGCCGGACAAGTACAAGGCGGTCTGCTCGACGAAGGGCACGAAAACCGGATGGAGCGGGAAATCGTTGGTAAGATTGTCGAGGCCGGAGGCGAAGATCAATACGTTGCCCTCTCCGATTTTCTTTTCCAGCAGCAATGGCGTCCCGTCGTTCAAGTGAGCGATCACGCGGGCGTCGCCTGGTTCTACGCGAACCGCAAAATAAAATTTCACGCCAGACCAGTGGTCGGCCTTTTCCACGGACGGGTGCGAGGGATCGGCGTCGGCTACGTTCAGATAGCGGTCGCTGGTGCGGGAATAATCGTGTGAGTCCAGAATCTTGCCGCCAAAGACGGGGACGCGGGCGCTGTGCGCCGCCGAAGTTCCCTCCGCGATCCAAACGCTGCCACCGCCCTGGACGTATCGCAAAAGCGCGCTTTCAAAGGGCGCAGGGACCGAAATTAGATCCGAGAGCACGACGAAGGCGTACTTGGAGAGCTGCTGATTGGCCGCCTCGCCGGCGCTGACCATGTCCAGAGCGAAGGCCGACTCCGCGGCCGAGCCGAGGGCTGAGCGGAAATAAAGAGGCGAACGCGAATCACCGGCGTCGGAAACGAAGAGTGCGCGGCGCGGGTCGGAGCGCTCGACGGCGAAGAGGCTGACGTCGTCCGCGGGAAAAGTGTCGGCCGAATCGATGCGCACTTCGCAGCGCGTAAAGCCGTAGGGCACGTCGAGCGATTGGAATTCCGCGGTGGCGCGGCCATTTGCGGGGACGCTCACGGTTTTCGTGGAGGCAGTTTTGCCGTTGACGACGAGCGAAACTGTGCGCGTCGCGGCCGGAGTTCCGAATCCCGCGATGACGGCCTGCACGCGCGCTTTCTTGGGATCCCACACTTGTCCCGGCGCGTTGACGCTTTCCACTGTCCAGTTCGGCACGGCTTCCTTGGCCACGGGGTGCAGAACGAGTGTGACGCTGGCAGGCAGCGCCAATTCCGAAAAACTTCCGGGCATCGCGGATTTTTGCATGTCGCTGAAAAAGTGCAGCTCGACGGGCGTGCGCACCGATTCCGCAAGTGAACGCACCGCGCGCGCGAGTTCGCCGTAGCTGGCGCGCGAATCTCCCGGCTGAATATTGTCGACGGCGGCGCGCAGGGCGCCCGCGTCAAGCGACGGCTGCGTCAGCACTTGAATCTGCGAACCGAGCGCCATCACCTGCGCCTTGTCGGTTGGCCTTCGCGAAGAGAGCACGGAGAGCGCCTCGCGCTTCGCATCGGCCAGGCGCGTTCCGGCGCGCATGCTGAAGGAATCGTCGACCACCAGCAGCTGAAGTTTTTCACTGTTCATGTTCGCGGCGGTGCGGTTGATGAACGGGTTGGCGAACGCCAGCACGAGCAGCAGGAACAGCAGCGTGCGAAGCGACAGCAGCAGCAAATAGCGCAGGCGGCGGTGCTTGATCGAGCTTTGCGTGCGCCGCTCAAAAAACATCAGTGAGCTGAACGGACGCGGCGTGGTGGTGTGACGCCGCAGCAAATGGACGTAGAACGGCAAGGCCACCGCCGCGATGCCCGCCAGGAACCAGGGTGCGAGGAGGCCCATCTAATTCCTCTCCTTGCGAATCGTGAGATATTCGCGGAGGGCGTTGTCGAGCGGCTGGTTGGTCACGAGCAGGTGGTAATCCATCCCCGCGCCGCGCGTTTTGTCCCGCAGGGCTTCGACGTGCGCGTCAAATTTTTTGCGGTATTCGTCGCGGACGTATTCCGGCGTGATTTCGATGCGGTCCTGCGTTTCGAGATCGATGAGCGTCGAAGGTTCGCCGATTTCCGGCCGGATTTCCTTGGGATCGAGGACGTGAAAGAGCACGACTTCGTTTCCGTGGAAGCGCAGCGGCTCGATGGTCCGCACGATATTTTCCGGCGAATCGTAAAAATCGGAGATGAAGACCACGATTCCGCGGCGGCGCAGGAACTGCTGAAAATGATTCAGCGGCTTGGCGAAATCGGTGCGCGCGTGAGGCTCCGCCTGTTCGAGGCCGCTCAGAAGGCGATGCAGCTGCCCCTGCCGCGTGGAGGGACGAATGTACGTGCGAATTTCATCGTCAAAAACGATCAGGCCCGCGGCGTCGCGCTGGTTTTGAATCGCAAGATAAAAAAGCGACGCTGCCGTGAAGCGCGCGTAATCCATTTTGTTCACGGAGTGAGAAGAAAATTTCATCGAGTTGCTGGCGTCGAGCAGCACGGTGAGGATGCTGTTGGTTTCGCCGCGGTAACGCTTGAGGTAGGCGCGTTCGGTGCGCGCGAAGACGTTCCAGTCCACGTGCCGCAAATCGTCGCCCGGCGAATACGCGCGGTATTCGGCGAATTCCTGGCTGAAGCCGAAATCCGGCGAGCGGTGCAGGCCGTTGACGAATCCATCGACTACGGTTTTCGCCACCAAATCCAAACCGGAAATTCCGGCGAGCACCGCGGGATCGAGAAAGCGTTGCAGCATTTATCCACCATCTCCTGCGTCCGCTTCGCCACTTTTGTCATTCCGACCGAAGCGAGGAATCTCTCTCTGATGTTGGAGTCAAACCGAAGAGAGATTCCTCGCTTCGCTCGGAATGACAGATAATTTCCAATTTCCCGACGATTGCCGCGGTGTTCCAGTGGCACAGACTTCAGCCTGTGGGGGTCCACTTGATCTTGGCTGACGCGCTCGGCCTGGAATACTCTATGGAAAACCGCAAGCTGAAGCGTGCGCCACTTACGCCTTCGACGGCGGCGGCATGTATTGCAGCAGTTGCCGCAAAATTTCATCCGAATCGATGCGGTCCGATTCGGCGTGGAAGTTCAGTAGGATGCGGTGGCGAAGCACCGGGATTGCCAGCGCGAGAATATCTTCGTACGCGACGTGGTAGCGCCGGTGCGCCAGCGCGCGCGCCTTGGATGCCAGAACGATGAATTGCGCGGCTCGCACGCTGCCTCCGTAGTTGACGTATTTCTTGACGAAGTCCGGCGCGGCGCCGCTGTTGTGTCGTGTCGCGCGAACCAGATTGACGACGTACTGCGCCAGCGACTCTCCAATCGGCACCATGCGCACGAGCTGCTGGAAATCGAGAATCTCCTCGGCGGAAGTGACCGCCTCCACTTGCGCCACGCGCGTCGTGGTAGTCAAGTCCACCACCTTGACTTCATCAGCCGCGCTCAAATAATCCAGAATGGTATTGAAGAGAAAGCGGTCCAGCTGCGCCTCGGGCAGCGGATACGTTCCCTCGAGCTCGATCGGATTTTGCGTCGCCAGCACGAAGAAGGGAGCGGGCAATTTGTAGTGATTGCCGCGCACCGTGACGGAGAGTTCCTGCATGGCTTCGAGCATGGCCGATTGCGTTTTCGGCGGCGTACGGTTGATTTCGTCGGCCAGCACCACGTTGGCGAAAATCGGTCCGGGCACGAACGTCCAGCGCCGGTGCCCCGTCGTGGGGTCTTCCTCGATGATGTCCGTTCCGGTGATGTCCGAGGGCATCAGATCGGGCGTGAACTGAATTCGCTTGAAGGCCAGTCCCAGCGTCTGCGCGATGGTGCGGACCATGAGCGTCTTGGCCGTGCCCGGCAAGCCGGTGATCAGGCAATGGCCGCCGACGAAGAGCGAGATGAGGATCTGGTCCAGCACTTCCTCTTGCCCGACGATGACCTGGCGGACCTGGCCGAGAATGTTGTCGCGCACGGTCTGAAAACGTTCAATGCGTTTTTTCAGTTCCGCGGAATCCGAGTCGAGCTGTGCGATGGAGGCCATTTTTTATTCCCCTTCGTTGGAATCCTTCAATTGCAACAGCAACTTCTGCGCCGGTCGGTAATCGGGCGCGACTTCGAGCGAGGCCAGGACGTGGTCCTCGGCCTTGTCCTTCTCGCCCGCGGCGAAATAAGCGCGGGCCGCGTTGTATTGCGCGGACGCCTTGTCCAGCGGGCCCAGGGCGATCACGGCATTGTATTCGCGAATGGCCCCGCGAAAATTATTTTGCGCAAACCACAAATCGCCGAGATGCCGGTGCAGCTCTTCGTCCGTCGGATAAATGTAGTTGAGGCGGTCGAGCGTCGCCGCCGCGTCAGCGGGCTTTCCCTGTTCCTCTTCCAGGGATGCCAGCTGTTTCAAGGCCGGAGGATTGTGCCCGCCGATTTTTTCGTACGCCGTAAGAATCGCGGCGGCGGCCGGCTTCTCGTTTTTCGCAAGGTCGGCGTCCGCCATGAATTCATACGGGTTCGCGGGATAAATGTAGTCCGGGTACAAGCGCCGCACTTCCTCGCCTTCCTTGAGGACCGCCTCGTAGTTCTTATTCTTGGCCTGCGCCGCGAGATCCTTCAACTTCGCGCGCCACACGTCGAAGTTCGCCACCGTCTTGCCCACGTCCTTGTCCAGCCAATCGAAAAATTGTTTGTCGAATTCCTCAGGCGCCATTCCCAGGTTCGCGCGAATCACGTCGGGGGTGTTCTGGTGATCGGCGAAGGAGTGCACCATGTCCAGAAGTTTGTCCGCGCCCCAGCGCTCCTTGATGTAATCGCAGATGCGGCCCGCCTGATAATAGGACACGATCACCTGATTTGGATATTCGGGACGAATAAATCCGCGGTCCAGTTCCGCGACGGGCAGAAGTTTCTTTTCACGGATGGCCACGAGAATATCGGGAGTGATGCGGTCGCCCCACTCCGGCGAAACTTCCGTTTCTTCGTGCACCGCGAGCCCTTCGGTAAACCAGCGCGGCACGCGAAAATTTGTCGCGGTGAGGATATACACATGGCTCATCTCGTGCCACAGCGTGCTGGCCCAGTGAAACTCGCCGGGCGGGCGTCCCGACGGGCTGTCCATGGCGATGACCAGGCCAAATGTGACGCCCAGCGCGCCGAGGCCCGGCATGCCCATGGTGCGCACGGCAAAATCTTCGTGGTCCGGATAAACTTCCACCTGCACGGGGCCGGGCAGCTTCATTTTGTATTTTTTGTCATAGGTGGCGATGATCCGCTTCATCTCCGCTTCAAAGTATGGGTGCAGGAGATCGGCTTCTTTTTTGTTGAGCCTGAGGATCGTGTCTCCCTCTTTAAACGTGACGAAATTTTTGTAACTGTCGAGCAGGCGCAAGCTGTTGACCGTTTCTTCGTTGCGGTACCCGTTTTCGTAGCAGAGTTCGAGCTGCTTGCGCGGTTCGTCTTCCTGCCCGAGACGCATCAGGTTGATGCCGAGCTGCGAGCGGGCCGACCAGAGCCGCGGGTCCGCTTCAATGGCCTTTCGATAAAAAGAGATTCCGTCCTGGTAGCGGCGGTTCAGAACCAGGTGGTACGCCACCAGCGCGTAGCCCTGGCCGTAGACGGGATTGATCTGACGGATTTTGTCGAGCCAGGCATCGGGCGAACGGTCGGCGAGCGCTTCAATGGCCGCATGGATGGCCATGGCATCCAGCGCCTCGGGAGAAATTTTCAGCGCGGCGTCGGCTTCGTCGAAGGCTTTTGCCTGGTCGGAGTCCTCGAGCAGCAGGTTGGCCATCAGTTCGTGCGCTTCGTACAGTTTGGGATCGAGCTCGATCGCCTTGCTCGTATATTCGATCGCTTTGCTGTCGAATCCGTCCGCGCTGACGAGCGCGAGTCCGTAATAAGCCTGCGCATTTTTGGGATCGCGCTGCAAGGCCTCATTGAAAAGATTGTCAGCCTCCGTGTTGTTGAAGCGTTCGTGCATCAGGCGCCCCCAGCGCACGCGAATCATGGCGTTCGCGGGCGATTGCTCGGTGGCCATGCGAAACTGGTTGTTCGCCTCCTGATACATTTCCGTGCCCCAGAAGCCTTCCGCGCGCAGGTAGGGATCGCGCGAGGTGGTCAGCGATTCGTAACATTTTTGCGCCTCGGCGCGATGGCCGTGCTTGCGCAAGGAGTGGCAATCCTCCGGCGTCGCGCCACGCGCGAGAGTCGCGCCGGCAAGGCACACGGCGCACACTGCGGCGCGGAAAAGCATCCGCGATGCGCGCTGCCTGGCTCCCTGGTTCATTTGTCCAAATCCCCCTGCACACGCGCAAGCTCGAGCAGCGCATCGGAGAGCTGCTTTTTGTAATCTTCCGCGGACATGGCGGCTTTCTGATATTTCAGCAGATCGATCTTGCGATCGAGTTCTTCCTTCTTGTCGAGCAGCGCGCGTTTGGCCGGATCGTTCGCCGCCTTTTGCGCAGCGCCGATGCGCAGCAGAACGAAATTCGCAGCCAGCAATCCTTCGCCATTTTCCGTGGAAGCAGCGCGAACCGCTTCCTTCTTGCCGGTATCTTCAATGACAGCGTGCTCCGTCGCCAGGCGCTTTTGCGATTCGTAAAATGCCGCCGTCTTGCGATCGGCGTAGACGAAGGCTTCCAGCGCGCTGATGGCTTCGTTTTTGTCCGTGTCGGCTGACCCGTCGCGCAGCGCGTCCACCCAATAGCGCGCAAACGCCGTGGCGTTTTTCTCCGTGCCGGTTTTCGTCGCGGCGATGACGATGCGTCCCGGTCGCTGCAGTGCGCCGATCGAGCCGCCGCTCGCGCTTGTGGTATTCACAATCAATTGCCGCTTGGCGGGAATGCGGTCGCACAGCAGAGCCAGGTCTTCGCCGGAAATATCGGGCCCGGGGAGATTGAATTTGTACACTTCGCCGTCGTAGGAGCCGTGGCCGATCAGGATCAGCGTAAATTCATCTTCAGGCTTGGCCTCGCGCGCGATCTGGCCGAGCGTGTCGGTGAGATGCGCCTTGCTGGAGTCGCTTCCCGTGAACGTGTAAACGTGCGCATCGCTGGCCGCGGCCTTGAACAATTTGTCGAGGTCTTTCGCGAGCGCGGTGAAGCGCTGCTCGTAATCGGGCTCGCCCCCGAGCCCCGCGACGGTGACGTAGTATGGCGCGGCCTGCGCCGCGCGCCCGCCGAATACAACGCAAGCCGCGCAAAACACCGCAAGCAGCGCCACTCTTCGCGATGATCTACTTCTAGCCAGCATTCTTCGTCACCATCACATCAAACCTCAGTGAGCCGCAAGAACAGGTAGCGCAGGCTTCAGCCTGCGGGGGTTCGTCCCTGCAAGGACTAAAACCCACAGGCTGAAGCCTGCGCTACAACTACCCTCATACCACTCCCCACCTTCGGCGCAGCAGCCATTCCGCGGACGGCAGCAGGAGGAGCAGCAGAAAAACAATGGGCATGTTCCACAGCTCTTTCGTATCGCGCACCGTGATCCCCGCTTCGGAATACGAAATTTCGCCGGGCAGTTTGGAAACCTCCTGCGGCGTCCAGTAGCGCCCGCCTGTCTCGGCGGAAAGTTTTTCGAGCAGGTCGCGATTCTGCCCGGTATGGAAATTTTCAGCCACGCCATCCATGCGCGCAAAGGTCAGAACATCGCGGCCGAGTTCGTCCTTATCGCGCGTGGCCACCACTTCGGTGAGATACGATCCCGCCTGGTCCGCCGTCCATTCCGCGCGAAATGTGCCGGGCGTGTTTGGGTCCGGCGTCATTTCGATTTGCGCCGCCGAGCCGCCCGGTCCGAGAATGTGCGCTTCCACGTGAGCATCCGCGGCGGGCAAATAATTTTTGTCGCGCACGTCGGCGGAAAACTGCACGCGCCCATCGTCCAGCAGCATTTGGCTGGGGACCGAAGCCACGACGCGGCCCGGCGTATCCATCACCAGCCAGCGCAATAGCTGCTGCCAGAATTCCGCATGCGTCGGGTCCCCCAGCGCCTGGCTCATCTGCCAGCGCCAGCTGCCGCCCGTGGCCATCACGGCCGTGCGCCCGCGCCCGTAGTTTTCGGTGACCAGCAACGGCATCTTCCGTCCCGCCGCGGTCAATTCCGCCAGCACCACCGCGCCCGGCTTTGGCGCGCCCACTTCCTGATAGTCCATTAAATAGGGCAGCTTTTTCCAGCGTTCCACATTGGCCGCGGGGTCTTCGACGAGCCGCGTGATGATATTGTCCGCGCCGGCCGAAGTCAGCGAGACCGTCGCAGGATCGCGATGGAACGTGCCCTTTTTGTTGGGTAGCGCGACCGGCAGCAGATCGGCAAGGCTTGACGACGCCCAGCCTCCATCACCGAGCGATGCGCGGCCTCCCAGAAAAAGCAATCCTCCTCCGCGGCGATCCACGAATTGCTGGATCAATTCTTTCTGCGCCGCCGTGAAATAGCTGGCCTCGACGGAACCGATGATGATCGCCTGATACGGAAACAAATCCTCAGCACGCGATGGAAAACCGTCGGCAAGTTCCTTGGGATCCTCGATTCCCTGGCGATAAATTTTATTTTCGCTGGTGCGCAGCATGGAAACGATGGTCAGCAGCCGGTCATCCTGCTCGGCGCGGCGGATGAATTTGTATTCCCAGCGCGGCTCGCCCTCGACGTACAGCACGCGGCGCTTGGCGGATTCAACGTTGACCAGGCGCGCCACGGAATTGTTGTCGCGATTTTCCTCGCCGGGCAGCGGATCGACGGAAAACTGCAGCGTCTTGGCTCCCGCGTCGCCCGGATTGAATAAGAGCGACTCGTTCTGCGTCACGCCGTCCGCGGCGAGAGTGATTTGCCGCCCCGCTAAAACCTTGCCGCCGTCGCGAACGGTCAGCATAGCCTTCTGCCCGGAGTAGCCGCGCTGGTGCAGCGTCACCTTGGCGGCGAGGCGCGAATCGGCGAGCGCGCGCGGCGCGACCACGGCGTCGTTGATCTCCACGTCGTGCGCCGTTTGCTCAAGGCCGAAGCCGACGGTGTGCACCGGAATCCTGCGGCTGCGGAACGTGGAAATGGTATCGAGATCGATCCCGCCGGAATTGTCCGCGCCGTCGCTTAGCAGCACCACCGCGCCGATCGGCAAATCGGCCGCTTCCCCTGCCAATTGTTTCAGGCCGTCTCCGATGCGCGTCGCGGACGCAGGCGGCGAAGTTTTCAAATCGTCGAGTTTGGGGACGCGCGAGATTTGGCGGTCGAGCCGGTAGATGCGAATCTGAAATTTCTTTTGCAGCTGGTCGAGCACGCCGCCTTGGAGCGCCTGGATGGCCTGCGCTTCCCGGGTCGCGCCCGTGTCCGCGATAGACATGCTCCGCGAATCGTCCACTAGCACCGCGATAATGTTCTGCTGCGGCCTGAGCTCCGCCACAAGGACGGCCGGCTGCCACAGCAAGAGGAGAACGAGCGCCGCCAACGCGAATTGCAGCAGCCAGATGACGCCCGCCCTCCAGTTTTTGACTTGCGCGGAGGCCTCCGGCAGCTTCGAGCGAATCAGCCAAGCCAGCCCCGCCCCCGCTGCCAAAAGAAAAAGTACGAAGACCCACCACGGCCAGGCCCCCAGCAACACCAGGGTCCCCTTGGAAAACACAGCGCGCGGATATTTGAATAAAAACTCGAACATATCTTTTAAGTAGGACAGGCTTCAGCCTGTCGGTCTTCCGATCGGCGCCCAGGGCCAAAAGCGACAGGCTGAAGTCTGTCCTACTGGACGCGGCGGATTCCCCCCAAAAACATAAAGAGCGCAAGTTCTCCGAAAGGATAGGATGCAAGATTCGCGGCCCGAAGTTCGCCGTTAGTGCGTCATTCCGTACATCGCGTAATTGATCCCCAGACGAAACGCCAGCGACGCGAACTTCTCCGGATAGCGAGGATCATCGGCCCATTCCCAGGCGTCCCCCAGGTGCATGTTGTGGCAGATGGCGACCATCACGCGGCCCCGGTCGTCCTTGATGGCGCGCCATTCCGGGAGGTAGCCGTCCTTCTCATACGTTCTACCCGTCCAGACATACTGCTCGCCCGGCACCTGGAACCGGTCGGTCAGGTCGTACAGGACATGAAAGATTTCGTCTTTGTCGGTGAGGTCTTCGATGGGGCGGTCCGGAAAAATCATGAGCATGCCGTTCATGAAGTGTTCCCAGTCAGTTGCGCCGTGGAAATCGTCCACCATCAGGAATCCGCCCTTAAGCAGGTATTCGCGCAGGCGCTTGGCCTCGGCGTCGCTGAACGTCCAGGTCTGCACCTGCACGGCATACACCCACGGAAAATTTTCGATGGCCTGAGGGCCGTCGCTGTCGAGGTCAACTACCTGTTCGACGGGCCGCGCGTTAATGCGCGTCAGTCGTTTCATGGCAATCAGGAATTGCCGGTCGGCCTTGGGATAGTCGCGCGACCAGGTGGCGTAGCGCCCGTACCCGTATCCGCCGCCTCCGCCCCCCGCCATGGAGTAGCGCAGCCGCGACCACGAGTATTCGTATTTCCCGGAGCCGAGATCCCCGGAAGTCCCAAACGCTTCACGGGCGCCGTACTCGTCGTACGATTGCTGCCCGCCGCGCTGCATGGCCAAGATGCCCGTGCTCGCGCCTACGAGCAGCAGCAGCGCCGATATCGGTGCGAGGAGCCTCATAGAGGTAGCTCCTAAATAGACGGTCCGTCAGCCGCCGCAGTTTCACCGGAAGCTCGGCCCGATAGCCTGATTCTGGCATGCTACAGCCAATGGGAGCAGCCACGCAAGGTGGGTCAATCGGAGCAAGGACCCTACTCTTCGAGTTCATCTTGAACAGTGCAAAGAACAGCAAGAATTCCGAGACGGTCGCGGTGAATTGGGTACGGATGCTCGGCAAGCTGTTTTACGGCGGCGAGTACGCGTTGCGCAACGCTGGGCGCTGCGGCGGGATGATCCCGTTCGATGTATTGCCGGATTACGACGAGGTTAACGAGGATCGTCTCGATTCGGATTATTCGCATGGAGGCGGGGGCAATTCGCGTTTCCTGCCCCAGGACCGCAACCAGCGGGCCACTTTCTTGTGAGACACGATGCGGCCTGCTTGCACGTCTTTCTTTCCCTTGCGAACGGCGAGCTTGAACGTCGGACTAGCCATGGATCGAATCTCCGGCAGTCAGTTTAACCTAAAGCGGATCACGCTGAACGCTACTTCGATTCAGGGGAGATGCGAGCTTCGAGCAGGCGGACAAAATCGGCAAGGTCCTGTGCGTTTACATCCGACACGCCCCAGAATTGGAAACCGCCGCGCGACCAGCGCATCATGTTGTAGCCCTGCTGCGGCTGGATGGTCTGAGTGGAGCTTGGTCCTGACGCGCCAGGCCACACGAACACGTTGATGAAATGCTTTCGACGCTGGTAGACCAGCGCGGCGACTTGGCGGCCTTCGAAATAATCGAGGCGTCCGCCGACGAGCGGAAAACCGTCGCTGGCCAGATCTTCGACCGGCGGCGAGAAATCAAGCTTGCCGTCGAACCACGGTTTCACGGTGTGCTGATCCGTGGAGGCCACATCCATCAAGTGGTTCGCTTCGAGCGAACGCACGTGGCTGTTGAGAACTTCCGCCGCAAGCCGCTGGTCACTCGCGGGTCCGCGCACCATGGGCGCCAATTGCCAGGCTGCGACGGCGAACAAAGCGAGGGCAGCAAAGGCACCGGCCCATCTCAAGGTCAGGGGCAAGCGCAAAAATTGAAACGGATGCCAGTCGCTCGCACGTTCGGAGGCCACTGCAGGAGTGGAAGCACGAAGTGAGGATTGAATCCGCTCACGCAGCCCCTCCGGCGCGGCATAGACGAGCGAACTGCGCTGCAGCGCTGCGCGCAAGGCCTGAAGCCTCTCGAGTTCCCGCGCGCATTCTGCGCAAACCTGCAAGTGCGTTTCCATCTCAATGGTGCGAGAAAGATCGAGTTCGCCATCCACGTACCCGGGAACAAACCGTTTTGTCAGCTTGCAGCTCAACTCAAGACTCCTTGACGATCACGACTCCTTGCCAAGCGCGGCGCCCAGGGACTCCCGCAAACGCGTCCTCGCCCGCGCCAGGCGCGACATCACCGTGCCAATGGAAACCGAGGCGACGTCGGCTATCTCCTTGTAGGACATTCCTTCCATTTCGCGCAGCACCAGCACCTCGCGAAAAATATCCGGCAGCTCCTCGAGCGCGCGATGCACAGTTTCTTTGTCGGCGCTCGCCAGCACCTGAAGTTCGGGATCGGCGCCGCCCGACATTTCGCTGCTGTGAATCTCCTCGTCAAATTCCACGGCGGATTCGGGCGGCCGGTTCTGGTGCAGCCACGTGTAGCACGTATTGCGCACGATGGTGAGCAGCCACGCCCGCATATTTCCGCCCTGGTAGCCGTCGAAAAATCGAAACGCTCGCAAAAAAGCTTCCTGTGTCACGTCCTGCGCGTCCTGTTCGTTCCGCGTCAGCCAGCGCGCGAGGTTGTACGCCGCGTCCAGATGAGGCAGGACGGCTTGCTCGAAGCGTTCGCGTGTCGCTGCGCCTGGCACTCTAGTGGGTCTCGCCGTTTTCTAATCGTCCACTCATAAGACTGTTGCAGGGCCTTTTTTATTCCCGGCCCTGAAATCGGCCCTTCGCGGGGAATAAGCGCCGCCCGGAGAAGTCTTACATCCCGAAGGCCGCGTGCGGCAAGCATTTTACAGCCCGCGCCCGCCGAAGGAGAAAGCATAATGGCTGACTTTATTCGCGACAACATCAACAAGGACGGCATCGACCGGCGTGGATTTCTGCAGTGCATGGCCTGGGCCGGCACGGGAGTTCTCTACTCGCTTCA
>Ga0210396_10001767_pt1 | contig 22707 bp, 16 predicted proteins | sample IncBWH17OmetaG_FD_155466 | JGI IMG/M metagenome (GOLD analysis project Ga0210396, IMG submission 155466) | Forest soil microbial communities from Barre Woods Harvard Forest LTER site, Petersham, Massachusetts, United States - Inc-BW-H-17-O ... | reverse complement strand
AATGGGCGAGAACATTTTTGCTGGGCACGGCCGCGGCGTTTATCTCATTACGCAGTTGATGGACGAAGTGAAGTTCCTGAAGAACGGGACTGAGATTCATATGATCAAGCGCTAGCCTGCGGCGCTGTTCTATTCTTTGGCGGCAATGCCCAGCGTTTTCATCTTGCGGTAAAGATGGCTGCGCTCCAGTCCCAGCACTTCTGCCGTGCGGCTCACGTTGCCGTGGTTCTCATCCAATTTTTTCAGTATATAGTCGCGCTCATAGGCGGCGCGAGCTTGATGCAGTGTGGAAAAATCACCTCCTGTTGTGCGACGCGTACCATCGCGATGGACCAGTGGAGGCAGATGCTTGCGCTCGAAGCGAATCGTGGTTGGGTTCATGATCACGATGCGCTCCATCACATTGCGTAGTTCTCGAACATTTCCCGGCCAGGAATAGCGCATTAGCGTATCGATGGCATCATCGCTGATCTCGCGCGGGCGGCGGCCATAAGTCGCAGAAAATTCCTTCAGGAAATGACGCCCCAGCAAGGGAACATCCTCTTTGCGCTCCCGAAGCGCAGGCACCGAAAAAGGAATGACATTGAGACGGTAAAACAGATCCTCACGAAAGTTACCGCGCGAAATTTCTTCTTCCAAATCTTTATTAGTCGAAGCTATTACCCGGGCATCGACTGTGATTTGTTCATCGCTACCGACCGGAACAAACCGCTGCTCGTCGAGCGTCCGCAAAACTTTTGACTGTGTCTTCAAGCTCATATCGCCGATTTCATCGAGAAAAAGTGTACCGCCATGAGCTTTCTGGAATGTGCCTTCTTTGTCTCCTGTGGCTCCGGGAAAAGAGCCTTTGCGATGTCCGAACAACTCGCTCTCGATCAGATCCTCGGGAATAGCAGCGCAGTTCACTTCGACGAACGTCTCTTCCTGGCGCAAGCTTTGCGCGTGTATGGCGTGGGCCACTAACTCCTTGCCGGTGCCTGATTCTCCGAAAATTAGAACGCGGCCATTGGTCGGAGCCATAATCTGAATCTGCTGGCGCAGTGCTTTCATGGGAATGCTGTCGCCGACAATCACGCTTTTTGGAACGAGTTGTTTTTTGAGTTCGCGGTTTTCCTCGCGCAAACGCTTGGCATCAATTGCATTCTTGATGAGGATCAGGGTTTTATCGATCGAGAGCGGTTTTTCCAGAAAGTCGTAGGCACCGAGTTTAGTGGCGCGTACCGCGGTCTCGATGGTGCCGTGTCCGGAAATCATGATGACCTCGGGGGCATTTTCTTTTTCACGAATTTTTTCCAGGGTTTCGAGGCCGTCAATTCCCGGCAACCATACATCGAGCAGCACCACATCAAAGCTATTTTTGCTTATGCTTTCCAAGCCAGCTTCACCGCTTTCGGCAAGCGAGGTTTTGAATCCCTCATCTTCCAGCACGCCCTTAAGCGATTGGCGAATCGTGGGTTCGTCATCAACGATGAGAATGTTATGCATGGTTGATAGAGGAGGCAGCGACAGCATCCGGCACAATCGGGAGTTCCACCACGAAGCGCGCGCCCACTGGCTTATTCTCTTCCACGCGGATGGAACCGTGATGGTCTTCGATTATGCGGTGCACAATTGCGAGGCCGAGACCGGTACCGCGCTTCTTAGTGGAGAAGTAGGGCAGGAACAGTCTTTCTTTCAATTCCCGAGTCACGCCGTGACCAGTATCGGCGACGGCGATTTCCACCACATCGCGTGTGGCTACCAGCGCAGTCGAAATCTCGATTTCGCGAAACATCGCGTTCTGCATTGCCTCTGCCGCATTGTCCAGCAGATTAGCCAGGGCTCGCTTGATGGCCTCGGGGTCGGCCATGACATTGGGCAACTCTGGCGACAAAGAAGTCCGCACGAGAATGTTGTCCAGACGCCCGTCGAACATAGTGAGCGTGTTATTGACGATGGAATTGATGTTGGCAGATTGCGGCTGGGCAGTGGGGAAACGGGCTAAGGTCGAAAACTCATCGACCAGCGAGCGAACGGTTTCGACAGCTCCCGCGATGGTATCAGCGCAGCTATTGAGTACTTGCAGCGAAGCAGCGTCGGGAGGCATGGCTCGCTGCAGGTGGCGCCGAATGCGCTCCGCGGAGAGTGCAATCGGAGTAAGCGGATTCTTGATTTCGTGGGCTACGCGCCGCGCCACCTCCCGCCATGCCGCCTGCTTCTGAGCTTTGAGCAATTCGGAGAGATCTTCGAAGACGAGGACATATCCGAGGCCCTGGTCTTCGTGCTTGAGAGTCGCAACCGTAACTGCGACGCTGAGGGTAGCGGCTTGAACGGCCATATCCATTTGCGTGGTGGTGGTGCCCATGCGGTCAGCGCGGCGCAGCAGCGGCTCAAGGTCGGCGAGAACGTCGATTGCGAAAACGTCTCGCAGCGGTGCGCCGATCAGGACCGCTGGCGTACCAGACTCGACGCCCGAGGGATGAAACAGGCGAAGCAACGCGTGGTTTACGTGGGTGACACGCCGTTCTGCGTTCAACGAAAGCACGCCGTTGGGAATGCTTTCCAAAATAGTCTCAATATGGCGACGCCGCTGTTCCAAAGCAACGTTGGCCGCGCTGAGGTCATGGCTTGAGGCCTCAATCTGGCGACGGCTGGATTCCAGTTCTTCAGCCATACGATTGAAAGAGTGCACAAGATCGCCGATTTCATCGGCGGCACGGACTTCAACCCTGTAATCGAGCCGCCCGCGGGAGATTTCCTGCGTGGCTTCAGCGAGTGCAACCATAGGACGGGTGACCAATTTGGATAGAAATAATGCGAACCAGGTGGTGGCAAAAAGAACCACCACGGTCAGGAGAAGCAAGACCTCCATGTAAGTCCGGCGAACTAATCTGCGCTCGCGGGCAAGGTCGAGGTAGCGCTGCTGGCTCGTTTCCACCTGTTTGACAGTTTCAGAAAATTGACGCGGCAAAGGCGTGCCGACGAGAATCAATCCTTTATTGCCGACTGGAGCACTGCCGAGAATGTAATCCGTTCCTTGCCACGTAAAAGGAATTGCATCTTCAGATCGCAGTCGCTCCAGAGGAAGCATGGGTTTGAGTTGTACCCACGGGGAAGGAACGTTAAAGCTGGTTTCGGCATTGCCATCGACAATCGCCAGTGCGAACCCGCCCTGCAGAGTCGGTGCGTGGCGCTGAAACTCCTTGTTAACTGCGGAAAAATTGCGGCTGGGAAAAGCAGATTGCGTCCCTGGCTCGGCCGCGATAGCTTCGGCTTCGGCTCGCGTGTTCTGTGCGGCATACTTCGAAAGCAGTGAGGCCATGGTTGCGGTGTCGCGCCGCACTTCTTCCACTGGGCTGGAAAACCATTTATCAATCGAGCGGTTCATCAGCACATAAGCGAAGAAGAACATGCCGATGACGGGAAGGAACGAAAGCAAAAGACTGCCCACTACGAGACGGGTGCGGAATTTCGATCCCAGAACCCCAAGCCTGCGTTCGGCAAAAAGTTTCAGCAGATTGCGTGCCAGGACGAACGTCAGGGCTACGAACAAGAGGAAGATCAGTGCGGACAGCGAAGCGAAAAACAGTAATTGCTGGTTGGTGTCGGGGTTTAAAGGCAGATCGAAAGAAGTCAGCGACAGCAGCACGCCGAAGAGCAGAGCGATGCCCACTGCCAGCGGGATAATGACTTTCTTCCGGCTGGACTGTTTCCCCTTAGGTCGGATTGGATTAGAAGCAGACATGTTTTGCTCGCGTCTAGCCTTTGATCCACTCTCGCGCAACCTCTTCGGCTCATTATAAGCGGGCTGCGAGATTCAGGGGGATGATGGCTTGAAGACCCCGTCCTGACTAACTGGGCGCAAGCCAGGTCCGCCTTCGGGGAGGAATATTCGCAGTGGGCAATGCTCGCAGCGAGGTATCGCTTTCAAGCAGTAATGTTTTCCGGTGGCAACGATAAGTCCATGCATGTCGTTATATATCTGGGCCAGTGGTGTGCGGTGCGCGAGGCTCATTGCGCTCGGAGGATGCGCCAGAGACGGAACCGCATTTTCGAGCGCTTGAGTCATTCTGTCCGGACCTTCGGCGACCTCGCTCAAGGATTGCTCAAAAAGCTCGCGCACTCGCTCGTAGGGCATCTTCGGGTCAGCGATTCCATGCCGTTCCAGGATCCGGCGACTGTAAGCATCGACCACAAAGACCGGATGTTGTCCGGCATAAAGCAGTATGGAATCCGCAGTCTCGGGTCCAACGCCATTGAGGGACAACAATTCCTGACGCAGTTTGTCGGTGGGCTTTTCGAACATGCGCTGCAGCGAGCCCCCGTAAACTTTGTCGACGAAGGCGATAAAGGTCTTTAGCCGAGCGGCTTTCTGGCGAAAATACCCCGCTGGTCGAATCAGCGCTTCTAGTTGATCCAGAGGAATGGTGCGTACTGCTGCGAGACTCAGCTTGTGGGCAGCGCGCAGCTGCCGCAATGCGATTTCGACATTCTTCCACGAAGTATTCTGGGTGAGATAAGCACCGACGACGACTTCGAAGCGAGTGCGAGCTGGCCACCAGTGCTGGCGTCCCCATGCGCCGTATAGTGCGTGGTAGTAATCTCGGATCTGTTGGTTGGCGGCTGTCATATACAAAGTAAGGTGACGCCAGGATGGTTAGCCAGCATTAATAGAAGGAAATTGTTAGCGGCGTTCCACCTCTGAACTTACCTAAGTCCATGCCCGTTGGGATGTATTCATTCTACAAAAGCGCACCTGTTGGGCATTTTGCGCTGTACAAAGGCGTTATGCGTTTTCCCGCGTACGGTACAAGTACCAAAGTTACTTTTGAAGTAACGCTTGTGCTGTGACAATTTGTGTCAACGCGATAGGCTGCAATCGTCCCCCTAAGACGCAGCGATAGCGCGTGAGCAAAGCGAAGTCGACGTCATCCCTCTGCCGCTCAGATAGGAGATCGAGGTATGTCTCAACGGCTGGGTGATCTTCTCGTCAAAGAGAAGGTCATAACCCCAGAGCAGTTGGAACAAGCAACGAAGACTCAGAAGGAAACCAACGTCCGCCTGGGCGCTGCCTTGGTGAAGCTGGGATTTCTTACTGACGAGGACGTCACCAATTTCCTTTCCCGACAATACGGTGTTCCCGCCATCAATCTTTCCTATTTCGAGATTGATCCTGCGGTCGTGAAGCTGATTCCCTTTGAAACCGCCAAGCGTTATCAAATCCTGCCATTGAGCCGAGTAGGCGCGTCCCTGACGATTGCGATGGTGGACCCGACCAACGTGTTCGCCATGGACGATATCAAGTTCATGACCGGTTTCAATATTGAGCCGGTGGTCGCGTCGGAAAGCTCGATTCTCGAAGGCATCGATAAAGCTTACGGCAATACCAAGGAAGAAGATCTCGAGCAAGTAATGCTTTCGATGTCGGAGATGGATGAATCCGACGTCGAACTGCAGGCAGACCAGCAGGAATTAGGGCTGGCGGATCTGGAGCGGGCGGCTGATGAAGCTCCTATCGTCAAGTTGGTAAACCTGGTTTTAACCGATGCCGTGAAGCGCGGAGCCAGTGACATTCACATGGAGCCGTACGAAAGAGAGTTCCGCGTTCGCTTCCGTATTGATGGCGTGCTGCAGAGCATCATGACGCCGCCGCTGAAGTTGAAAGACGCCATTATTTCGCGCGTGAAAATTATGTCGAAGCTCGACATCAGCGAGAAGCGCCTGCCGCAAGACGGCCGCATCATGCTGAAGATGAATATTGGCGGACGTAAAAAGCAACTCGATTTTCGTGTAAGCACCCTGCCCACTCTGTGGGGAGAAAAAATCGTGCTCCGCTTGCTGGACAAAGAAAACCTGCGCCTCGACATGACCAAGCTTGGTTTCGAGCCAGAGTCACTGACCAAGTTTGAGAAAGCCATTCTGAAGCCGTACGGCATGGTTCTGGTGACCGGACCAACCGGATCGGGCAAAACCAATACGTTGTACTCGTCGATTTCTACGTTGAACAAGCCTGACACCAACATCATGACGGCGGAAGATCCGGTCGAATTCCAGTTGGCAGGTGTCAACCAGGTGCAGATGAAGGAGCAGATCGGGCTTAATTTCGCTACCGCTTTGCGCGCTTTTTTGCGTCAGGACCCGAACATCATTCTGGTCGGCGAAATTCGAGACTTTGAAACTGCTGAAATCGCGATCAAAGCTGCTCTCACCGGTCACTTGGTTCTTTCCACGCTCCACACGAACGGCGCGCCTGAAACCATTACCCGGCTTATGAACATGGGTATCGAACCTTTCCTGGTAGCGACATCTGTTCACTTGATCTGCGCGCAACGACTGGTCCGCCGTGTCTGCAAGGAATGTACGGAAACGGTGGACGTTCCGCCGCAGACGCTGATCGAAGAAGGCTTCACACCGGAGGAAGCCAAGACTGTAAAGATTCAAAAGGGCAAAGGTTGCGGTGTGTGCAACAACACCGGCTACAAGGGCCGTTGCGGTTTGTATGAAGTCATGGAAGTGGATGACGAAATCAGGGAATTGGTTCTGGTCGGCGCTTCCGCGGTCGAATTGAAGAAGAAGGCGATTGAACGGGGAATGATTACTTTGCGCCGCAGCGGGTTGATCAAAGTTGCGGCCGGCATGACCACGCTCGAAGAAGTGGCTCGCGAAACTATTCACTAAGTTCGAAAAGGAAGGGAATAAAAGATGTCGCTCGCATTAAGTGATCTGTTGAAACGAATGTTGGAGATGTCGGGAAGCGATCTTCACCTCACTACCAATTCGCCACCGCAGATCCGCGTACACGGGCACCTGGTGCCATTGGATCTGCCGCAGATGACGCCGGCTGAGACCAAGCAATTGGCTTACAGCGTCATGACCGATTCGCAGAAACATCGTTTCGAAGAAAATCTGGAGCTGGATTTTTCTTTCGGATTGAAAGGTCTGGCTCGATTCCGCGCCAACGTGTTTAACCAGCGCGGCGCTACATCAGCCGTCTTCCGTCTTATTCCTTTCGAAATCAAATCTTTTAACCAGCTAGGCCTTCCTGCGGTGGTGAGCAAAATGTGTGACAAGCCTCGCGGCTTAGTGCTGGTCACGGGTCCAACCGGGTCGGGCAAATCCACTACTCTGGCCGCCATGATTGACAAAATTAATACCGAGCGGCACGACCACATTCTCACCATCGAAGACCCGATTGAATTCGTGCACATGAACAAAAATTGCGTGGTCAACCAGCGCGAACTTCATGCGGATACTAAGAGCTTTACTGACGCGCTGCGGGCCGCACTTCGCGAAGATCCCGACGTAGTGCTGATCGGCGAAATGCGTGACTTGGAGACGATCGAATCGGCGCTGCGTATCGCCGAAACCGGTCACCTCACGTTTGGCACGCTGCACACGAACTCCGCGTCATCGACCATTAACCGCATCATCGATGTTTTCCCGGCGCACCAGCAGCCGCAGATTCGAGCGCAATTGTCCCTGGTGCTGGAAGGCATCATGTGTCAAAGCCTGCTGCCCAGCGCGGACGGAAAGGGTCGAGCTATGGGTATGGAAATTCTCGTACCCAATGCTGCCGTTCGCAACCTGATCCGCGAAGACAAGATTCACCAGATTTATTCGTCGATGCAGTCAGGTCAGGACAAGTTCGGTATGCAGACATTCAATCAGGCGCTGGCCACCCTTTACTTCCAGAAACAAATCACTCTGGAGGTAGCAATGGCGCGCTCCAGCAACGTGGATGAATTGCAGGAAATGATCAATCGGGGCGCGGGATTGTTGAACCGTAACCAAAGTGCAGCCGGCGCGAAGAGCGCCGCGACTGGAAAACGTTAAGCGACTTTGAAGCCGAACCAATTCGATTTAAGCAGCAGTAACCCGGTGCGTGAGCGACTGGCGCACCGAAGCAACGCTAAGAAGTAAGGAGACTCACATGCCAGTTTTTACATTTTCTGGGAAGAGCGAAAGCGGAGAGAAAGTCAGCGGCGAGCGGGCAGCGCCCAACAAACAGGCGTTAGCGGCTCAGCTCCGCAAGGAACGCATCAACGCGGGAGCGATCCGGGAAAAAGGCAAAGAGTTTGCCATGCCGACGTTCGGCTCGGGCAAGGTAAGCACTAAGGAAATTGCCATTTTTTTCCGGCAATTTTCCGTCATGATCGATGCCGGCTTGCCTTTGGTGCAGTGTCTGGAAATCCTGGCGGCTAATCAGGAAAATCAGGCATTCCAGAAGACCCTCACCGGCGTGCGCACCACGGTGGAAGGCGGCTCAACCCTGGCCAATGCCATGCGCCAATATCCCAAGGTCTTTGACGACCTTTCCACCAACATGATTGAAGCCGGCGAGACCGGCGGTATTCTCGACATCATTCTGCAAAGGCTGGCGCAGTATGTCGAAAAGGCCGTGAAACTCCGGGGAGCGGTGAAATCGGCATTAATCTACCCGGTCTCGGTCATCAGTATCGCAATCCTGGTCGTAGGCGCGTTGCTGAAATATGTGGTCCCCATTTTCGCCAATCTCTTTGCCGGATTGGGAGTCGCTTTGCCGCTGCCCACACGCGTGGTAATGGGACTGAGCGCATTCGTAGGCCAGTTCTGGTGGTTCTTTATCGTGGGCGTAGTAGGTTTGTTTTTTGGCATCAAGCAGATTCGTAAGAATCCCAAAGGCCGCTACTACATGGACCTTGCCCTGCTGAAAATGCCTATCGTTGGCATGCTTATGCGCAAGATCTCCGTGGCGCGTTTCACTCGTACCCTAGGCACCCTGATCACGTCCGGCGTGCCGATTCTTGAGGGTCTGAGCATCACCGCCAGAACTTCAGGCAACGCTGTGCTGGAAGAAGCCTTGATGAAAGTTCGCAAAGCTATTGAAGAAGGCCGCACCATTGTCGATCCGCTACGCGAATCGGGAGTATTCCCGAGTATGGTTACGCAGATGATTGGTGTGGGCGAAGCGACGGGCGCCATGGATGCGATGCTGCAGAAGATCGCGGATTTCTACGAAGACGAAGTCGATGCCGCAACCAGGGACATGCTGGCCATGCTGGAACCGCTCTTGATCGCGTTTCTGGGTGTGGCCGTCGGTGGCATCGTCATTTCGCTGTATATGCCGCTGTTCTCGATGATTGCCAAGCTGGCTGGGTAGCACAAAACATTGGGCGGAGTGAGCAACCAACTACTCCGCCCAGTACATGCGTTTCTACAAGGAAATTAGATCAGGCATGCAATCCATGTTCGATGAGCGGCTGTGGCTGGCCTGGCTGGTCAAGGTTCGCATCCTGATCCTGACATTTCTTTTAGGAATCGAGCTGGCCATTTCCCGGCTTGCTCCCACACCTTTGCCGCTGCGGCTGTTCGTCAATGCCATCCTGCTGTGGTACGCGATCTCGATTTTTTACGTGCTGCTGTTATCGTTCTGGCAGGAATACCGCATCCAGGCGGTATTGCAGGTGCTTACTGATCTCGCACTCGTCACCTTGGTGGTTTACGCCACAGGCGGCGTAGACAGTTCCCTTAATTTTCTTTATCCGTTAGTCATTATCGTCGCCTGCATTCTGTTGCCCAGGGTGTGGGCCTACCTGACGGCCGCGTTGGCTTTCATACTTTATGGGGCCGTGCTCGAGGCCACATATTTCGCGATTATTCCTTCGTATTCCACCACTCATCCGGAAATGAAGGCGCTGCAGGCGATCATTTTCGTGAACTTGTTTGGGTATCTTGCGGTTTCGTATCTGGCTGGTTTGCTTGCCAACAAGTTGCGACAGGTGGACGTAAAGCTGAAGGACACCAGCGGGGCGCTGGAAAACCTTCAGGCTTTGCACGAGAACATCATTCAGTCGATCACAGGCGGGCTGATCACTACCGGCATGGACGGACACATCACACTGGTCAACACTGCGGCGCAAAAGTTATTGGAGCGTTCTGAAGCCGATCTGTTGGATCAGCCGGTCAACCAACTTTTTCTGGATCCTTTGCCGCGGGTGGATCGCGAACCCGCACATGGTGAAGTTCGTCTGATTGCGCCGACCGGCTATCGCAAGACATTCCGCGTGCTGGTTTCTGCGCTGGCGATTCCCGAGCGCGGCATGCTGGGTTACGTGTACACGTTTGATGACCTTACGGAAATCCGGCGCCTGGAGCGCGAAGTCCGCATGCAAGATCGACTGGCCGCGGTAGGACGTTTGGCCGCAGCTATTGCACATGAGATCCGCAATCCTTTGACTTCGATCGCCGGCTCGGTGAGCATGCTGTCCGGCATCCCGGATTTGGGGGATGAACATCGCCAGCTTTTAGGGATTGTCACGCGTGAATCAGAGCGCCTTAACAGCATCATCACCGATTTTCTTGCCTATTCACGCGGCCGCCAATACAAGTTTGCCAAAGTAGATTTACTGCCACTTTTGGACGACACGCTCACTTTGCTCGAGCACCGGCTGGCAGCACAGAAATCCGGGATCCAGGTAAAGCGAAAATACGGCGCGCGTGAAGCGTGGTCTTCGGCTGATGGGGACAAGCTTAAACAAGTCTTCTGGAATTTCTGCGAAAATGCTGTGCGCGCCATGCCAAGTGGGGGCACCTTGACGGTTTCGCTGGAATCAAGCGAAGAAGATTGGCAGCTCAATTTCGCCGATACTGGGCCGGGAATGAGCCAACAACTGATCGAGAAAGTATTCGAGCCATTCCAGTCGCAATTTGAAGGCGGCACCGGACTGGGGCTGGCCATTGTGTACCAGATTGTTCAAGCTCATGAAGGCAAAGTTTTTGCCCGCTCCAAGCTGGGGCAGGGCAGCGTCTTTGTGCTGCGATTGCGCCGCTTCGCGGCGGGCGAGACTTCGACCGGGCCGAGAGCGGTTCCCGCGCAGGCGCTCGAAACCGTCGGCGCCGCGGCAGCGGGAGGAGGCGCGCATGGGTAACATTCTGGTTTGCGATGACGAGCGCTCCATCTGCGAAATGCTGGACATCGCGCTGCGCCGCGAAGGCCACAAAGTTGAAACGGCAAATTCTGGCGAGCTGGCGAAGAGAAAACTCGACGGCGCTCTTTATGATGTGATCGTGACCGACATTAAGATGCCTAACATCGACGGTATTGAAGTACTGCGTCACGCGCATCAGATTTCGCCTGATTCCGCGGTGATCTTAATAACGGCAGTCGATGATTACGAGGCTGCCGTACAAGCGGTTAAAGCCGGCGGCGCTACGGATTACATTCGCAAGTCTCCGGGATTGGTCGATGAAATAAAGATTGCCATCAAGCGGGCTCTAGAAAAGGTTGCGTTGCACCGGCAGAATTTTGCTTTTAAGCGCGACGCCGCGACGCGCAACTCGCTGGACAATATTGTCGGTGTCAGTCACGCTATGGAGAAACTGAAACAGACGATCCGCACTGTCGCTTCTACCCAAAGCACAGTGTTGATCTACGGCGAGAGTGGAACCGGTAAAGAACTGGTCGCACGGGCTTTGCATGTGTGTTCTCCGCGGGCGGCCGAGCCATTCGTTTCCATCAACTGCGGCGCGTTTCCCGAAACTCTGCTGGAGAGCGAACTGTTCGGTTACGTGAAAGGCGCATTCACCGGCGCAAATCAGAACAAACGCGGGTTATTCGAAGTTGCGGACCAGGGAACAATTTTTCTCGATGAGATCAGCGAGATGAGCCTGACCATGCAGGTCAAGTTGCTGCGGGTGTTGCAGGAACGCACAGTGCGTCCTGTGGGAGGGACGAATGAGATTCCGATTGACGTACGGGTCATCGCGGCCACCAATCGCGATCTCGATCGCCAGGTTGCGGAAAACACCTTTCGCGAAGATCTCTATTACCGCCTGAGTGTGATTCCGGTTTCGGTGCCGCCTCTGCGGCAGCGCCGAGAAGATATTCCGCTGCTGGTCAACCACTTTCTCAAGAAGTACGCGCCCGGAGCAGGGAAGAGCATTCAGCGAGTGAATGCACAGTCGCTGGAATCGTTGGCAGGCTATGAATGGCCGGGCAATGTACGCCAGCTTGAGAATACGATCGAGCGTGCCGTGGCCCTGGAGACGAGAGATGAATTGCACGTAGAACTGCCCGTGGAAAAAGCTAAGGCACGCGCGGCCGCTGCCGGCGCAGAGTTGCCGGGCATGTCCGTCAGCGGGACGATGGCTGCGCTGCCGGAAGGCATTGAAATGGAGAAATATGTTGCCGATATCGAGAAGTCGCTACTGCTGACTGCGTTGTCACAATCGAACGGAGTTCAGACTCGCGCCGCGGATTTGTTGAAGATTTCCTATCGCTCGTTCCGTCATTTGATGAAGAAGTATGAGTTGTAGCTGCTAGCTCCTAGCTCGTAATTCTGGGTCGATCCAGCGCACCAGCCAAAAGTTAGAAGCTAGATGCTAAGAGCTGCCTTTCTTCAACTGCTGTTTCCATCCCAGCACTCGTGCTTTAGCGCCTTCCGCCTCAGCTTCCGGAATCATGCCTTTCTTCTGGTACAGAACCGACAGGCTCGTATACGCAAGAACATCTTCCGGATCAACTTCCGCGATACGCTTCGCCATTACAATCGCTTCATCCAGGCGGCCGAGATCTTGCAGCGCGCGCGACAAGCCGTGCATGGCTTCCGTGAAAGTCGGATCAGCTTCGAGAGACTTCTGATATTCCTCTACTGCGCGCTCGTGCTCGCCATCCGACACCAGATCCAGAGCCGCATAATAATGGTCTTCGGCTTTTTGGCGGGCTTCGGCTTCGGACATAGAATAAAAATCCTCGGACAGAAAGTGGATTCTAGCACGCGTATCGGGCCAAGAAACTTGCAGAAACGAAGCCAGTTTTTTCTCGGAGTATAGTTGTCACGCTGGTGAGGAAGCGAACATGCGTTCAGAAGAAATCGCTGCTGGATTCCTGCGTGGTGTCGGCCTGCTGCTCATCGTTCTAGGAATAGTTCATACCATGGCGACGCCTCATATTCGCGATTTACTGGGAGAAAGCTCGAGCGAGGTGTACCAGCGCGCCGTGGGGCCGACCTTACTGAATCATGTTTTGATGGGTATTCTTCTCTTGCCCCTGGGCTACACAACATGGCTCGCCGCCGCTGCCGAGAATCGTCACGCGACCTGGGCCAGGCGCGTCTTGATGGTGAACGGAATCGTTCTGTTGACTCTCCCGGCATCCGTAGCGGTCTTCATGCGTCGGCCGGAATACTACACAGCTCCCCTGTTTCTCACAGGGGTGATTCTGGTGACGGTCATTTCATTGTTGACGATTGTCGCCGCGTGGTTGGTCAGGCGTAGTGGCAGATATCAGCGTAAGCGTTGTAACGGCGAAGCACGGCAGGAACACGGAGAATAATCGAGGAATCTTAGCCGGGCGCGCCATGTGCGCCCGGCGCGCCGCGGTTAGACTTGACTCCTCAGTGGAAGAGATTCAGTGCGTTTTCGTTGTCGTCCACAAAATAAATGCCCTGGCCCGCGACATCAACAAGCCCGAAGAGAGCGCCTGCTCCCGGCGGCTTGCCCATGTCATCCAGCAGCACCTTGCTGATCTGATGGCCGTGCTGTCCCTCAACTTTGGTTTCTACGAGGAATCCGTTTCCTCCGTTGACGGTCAAGATATTTCCGTTGGTGGCAATCTCTAAACCGAGTGGACCGTTCAGAGCGCCGCCTTGAGTCACCGTCATTCCGGTTCCACCGGAGTTGTTGCGTTGCAGTGGGTCCTCGATGGCGACGACGCGGTTGTTCAAAGTGTCGGCTACATAGAGAACGCCGTTGTGTCCATGCCCATCGGGATCGTTGTCGCTGTCGCTGAGAGCTACGCCGGTTGGGCCGATGACCAGGGCTGTGGGATCGGTTCGTTCCGCAAAACCAGAGCCGACGATTGTCATCTGTTCAAGGTAGGGCATCGTCGCGTGTGGAATATTCAGGTCCAGGCGCAAAACTGTGCCTCCATGTACGATCTTCCCGCCGCCAGCGACGGTGCCGTTCAGCACGTTGGTGACGAACAGGCTGGCGTGATTACCCGCATCGACAGCCGCCATATCCCAGGGACCGTTGATCAGTGAGCCGTAAAATGTTTCGGCTACCTTACCGCTGCTGTTCAAGACCAGCAGACATCCCGCTTTTACGGTCGCCGAGGTTCCATCGGTGGTGGGCACACTGCCGACAATCACCCATCCACTGCGCAGCGCGACCAGAGCGGTGCTGAGGCCAACGCCGCCGGGGCAGGGACCGGGCAGGTTGTTAGCGTCAATCTGGGCAAACAAAGTGACCTTGCCGTTTGGACTAATCTGCACAATGGTTGTTCCGGTGCCTTGCAGGTTTGCGCTGTTATTGAAATTGCTGACCAATATATTTCCCCTGGTAAGCGACCCGGTCGTGGTGGGAACGCGAGCCACGCCGTAAGGGTTGAGGTCGCCGTTACCGGGAATCGTAGAAGCGATCGTGGTAATGGTGCCGGCTTGCGCGGTGGCTAGCAACAACGCGATCACCGGAAATATAGAAAGAATTCGCATGCCGGGACTGTTTACTCGAATTGGGTGAAGCGCTTTCATATGTTCTCCCTTCGTGAATGAAGCAGACATTTCTGAGCCAGAGACGTTGATCGCCGCCGCAATCACACCCCTCCGGTTGTGCAGCAGAATGTTATGAAGTTGCTGCCCGAGGACTGTCAAAGGTTTGTAAAAATTTCGTCATTTCAATGTCAGTAGTGTGGGGACTCAGGCATTTCTTGCCGGATGACATTCGAGTAGGCAGAACTTGCCCCCTGAATTATTTCGACTTGAACAGTGAAAGAGACCGGGTGTGTTGTCCTGGCCGCAAAATCAGCAGCCTGAGCCGGCGAAAGCGCGAAAAGATTTTGGAGAGCCAATTGCATTAAGCAAAGCATTCGACGCAACCGAAGGAGTTGACCAAATGTCTATATCTGCGATTTCTTCCACCAATCCGCTATTGCAGGCGGGAAACTTACAAAATCTGAATCAGCAACAGAACACAGAATTTCAACAACTCGCACAGGCGTTGCAGTCCGGCAATTTAAGCGGTGCTCAACAGGTTCTCAGCACTTTAACCGGTACAACCGCGGGGTCCGGGCTACAAAGTGTGCAGTTGACGCAAGAACTGAATCAACTGGGGTCGGCTTTGCAATCCGGAAATCTGAGCAGCGCGCGTCAGGCATACTCTACGATCCAACAGAATTTACAGAGTACGCATTCGTTGGCTGCTCACCATCACCGTCCTCATCGTGACACTGGATCACAGTTTCTTACGTCAGGCTTTCCGGGAAGCAGCAGTTCCGGCAGCCTCGCCGCCAGCAATGTTTCGCAGCCGATCAATTTGACGGCCTGAGTTTGTGCAACCACGGACGGTTTAGAATTTCTCCGTTATGGAGAAGCTCCAGATCTGGGCACATCCGTGGTGGGTGAACCTGCTTGCACTGATTCCGTTTGTCACGTACGCCGTGTTTCGGCGGAAGCGGTCGCTGCTCAACTGGCGGCAACTTACCACGCTGGCGATCTTTGCCGCCTCTTTCGGCTTCGCGGAAGCGGCGGTGGTCGTCTATCTTCGTGCCGCAACCGGACTGTTGCCGGGATACACGGGAACGCTGTCCGAGCTCCAGCATTCGTCAAAGGGCTATCGGCAGGACCAGTCGATCTCTCAATTTCCGCGGAGCCTGCTCACCATCGAGGTCTACCGCGAAGCGGCCACGATGATCATGCTGGTCAGTGTGACGCTGCTGGCGGCATCGAGCACAAGTGCACGCTGGGCGGTCTTTCTCTGGCTTTTCGCTTTGTGGGATATCGCTTACTATGCTGGACTTTGGATCACGGTTCGTTGGCCCGCTTCGCTCACCGATCTGGATGTGCTTTTTCTAATCCCTGTTCCATGGATCTCGCAGGTTTGGTTTCCGCTGGCGGTGAGCGGCTTGACCGTTCTAGCGATTGCTTTGTCCCAGAGCGGGCAGGCTAGGCAATCGTAACCAGCTATTGGTTACGGACAGACTACACTACGGTCATCTTGTCCGACCGGCAGTCCTGCCTCACCCTGTTCATAGTGAATCAGTGCATCCGCGAAATCGAGCCGACCAACCGAAATGACTGAAAACAAGACTTCTAGGCCCGGAGTGGACTGGACCAAGCTTCTGACCGATCCGGACATCATCAGCCATCTCGCGGAGCTTCTTCAGGCCTACCGGAACGCTGAGCCCACCCGTCGTGATCAGGTGTTGCGCGAGACCTTGCGGAATATCAAGAGAGAGGCGACAAAGGCGCAGCCATCTCTTAAGACTTCTCGTGAGGTGGTAACAACCAACGAGCCCGCAGCCGCGCCACCTTTTGAACCGGACATTTTTACTCCTTGCTGGGGTGAGGATCGGCGGCGTTACCCACGTATGAAGTGTTTCGTCGCCGTCGAGTTGCGTGTCGAGAACTCGCCGACGCCGGTCTGGGGAAACCTGTCGAACACCAGCCTGGGCGGAGCTTTCGTAGAAACCGCGACTCCGCTAAAGACGGGGGTAAAACTCGAGATCGGACTCTGGGTGGCTAACGGGAACATCTGGGTCAAGGGTTTGGTCCTCAACGGTATTGTCACCCGAATCAATCCCACCTTTGGCGTCCGACTGAAGTTCGACAATATGGAACCTTCCGAACGCGAGAAGCTGCGGCAATTCTTGAAGTTCGTCGAAAGCACGACTAAGAGCTACCAGAGCCAGCAAGGCTACTTGGCGCTCATGAAGCGTTAGACCCTGGTGCGGAGCTCTGCGCTCAGCCGGTCAATTTCTTAATCTAATCCTGTCGAAAAGACCTCATTTCCACATGAATCTTTGTCCCGCCGCAGTCATCCTAAATAGATAGGAGCGATAGTGGGATGATGGGGTCAGCGACGAAGCGCCTGCCGGTTTCACGGATAGTCGTCCGCACGTGCCTTTCGAAACCTTGGTAAACTGCTTGATGTGGGAGTTTCCTTCTGTGTCTGTATCTGAGAAGTGGAGTCACCGCCGGCGCGTAAGTACACAACTCTGAACTCTGGCCAAAGGGAGAATCTTTCTATGGTGGCGAGTGAGCAAGCGTTGCTGACCAGCAAGCAATTGGATCTGCTGAGCATTAACACCATCCGCACTCTGGCAATCGACGCAGTGCAAAAAGCGAATTCTGGTCATCCCGGCGCCCCCATGGGGCTGGCTCCGGTCGCATACTGTTTGTGGCAGCGATTCCTGCGTTACGATCCTGCTAACCCGGTGTGGCCTAATCGTGACCGCTTCGTTCTTTCGAACGGCCACGCCTCGATGCTTTTGTACGCGACATTGTATTTGTGCGAAGTGCGCGGCGTTACTCCCGAATATGAGTCTTATGGCGATTTTGCAGTTACTCTGGACGATATTAAAAGGTTTCGCCAGCTTGACAGCCGAACTCCGGGGCATCCCGAATACCGCCTGACCGCAGGTGTAGAAACCACGACCGGCCCGCTCGGACAAGGCATCGGGAATAGCGTCGGTATGGCGATCGCTTCGAAATGGCTGGGAGCGAATTTCAATCGTCCCGGCTTCGAGATATTCAATTACAACGTTTACGCTTTCTGCGGTGATGGTGATCTCATGGAGGGGGTGGGTAGCGAAGCCGCCTCGCTCGCCGGTCATTTGAAGCTTTCCAACCTGTGCTGGATTTACGACAACAACCGGGTCACTTTGGATGGCCCGGCCGACGCGTCATTCACCGAAGATGTGGGTGCACGTTTCAAAGCCTACGGCTGGAACGTAGTTCATGTTACGGATGCGAATGATCTTGACGCACTTGCCAAGGCATATGAAAACTTCCTGCAGACGAATGATCGTCCCACACTCGTTGTCGTGAACAGTCATATCGGATATGGATCGCCGCACAAGCAAGATACCAGCGAAGCGCACGGCGAGCCCCTAGGCGAAGAAGAAGTACGGTTGGTGAAGAAATTTTACGGCTGGCCGGAGGATGCGAAATTCCTGGTTCCGGACGGAGTCATGGAAAATTTCCGTCAGGGTATCGGTAAACGCGGGCATGATTTGGAACAGAAGTGGCAAGCGTCATTCGCAGAGTACACAAAGAAATTTCCGGAACTCGCAGATCAGATAAACCGCATGCAGCATCGCGAACTGCCCGACGGATGCGACAAGAATCTGCCAACATTTCCGGCCGACGCCAAAGGTATGGCCACGCGCGATAGTTCGGGCAAAGTTTTGAACGCGCTCGCGCAGAACATTCCGTGGATGGTTGGAGGTTCGGCTGATTTGGCTACTTCCGACCGCACTCGACTTAAGTTTGAGGGTGCCGGCGATTTTCAACCGGGAAGCTATGGCGGACGCAACTTGCATTTCGGCGTTCGCGAACATGGCATGGCCGCGGCTCTGAATGGTTTGGCTGTATCGAAAATCCGGCCGTTCGGAGGAACATTTTTCAACTTCAGCGATTACATGAAGCCCTCGATTCGGCTGGCTGCGCTGATGGAAATTCCGTCGATTTTTATTTACACCCACGACTCTATCGGCTTGGGTGAAGATGGTCCAACGCATCAACCTATCGAGCAACTGGCGGGGCTGCGCGCCATTCCCGGACTGCTGCTGATAAGGCCGGCAGATGCTAATGAAGTTGTGGAGGCTTGGAAGATCATTGCGCAAAAAAAGCACGAACCCGCGGCCTTGGTTTTGACGCGGCAGCCGGTTCCGACTTTCGATCGCACCAAATATGCATCAGCCGCTGGCGTAGCTAAAGGGGCGTACATTCTGGCTGATGCACCTGACGGCAAGCCTGACGTGATTCTTATGGGAACCGGGAGCGAAGTAAGTTTGTGCGTGACTGCGTACGAACAGCTCAAATCCGAGGGCATCAAAGCCCGCGTGGTCAGCATGCCATCGTGGGGAATTTTCGAAGGGCAGAGCGAGGAATATAAACGTCAAGTGTTCCCGCCGACCGTAAGGGCGCGAGTAGCTGTCGAAGCAGCGGCGACGCTGGGCTGGTCGCAGTACGTGGGACCTACGGGGAAGATAATCGGGATGCATCGATTTGGAGCGTCCGCTCCGATTAAAGATTTATTAAAGAAATTTGGATTCACTCCGGAAAAAGTAGTGGAAGCAGCCCACGAGGCAATTACACAATCGAAACCATAAATGATTAATGGACGACGGGCGATCCCGCCCGTCAGTATTCGAGAGGAGCGCACCATGGCAACCGGAATTATAGAAACCGCAAAAGCCACCAATCCCCTGAAAGATCTATTGAAATACGGCCAATCGGTTTGGCTGGATTACATTCGCCGCAATCTGCTCACCAGCGGCGAACTAAAGAGGTTGATTGAGGAAGACGGGCTTCGCGGCATGACTTCGAATCCCGCGATCTTTGAGAAGGCCATTGCCGGCAGCACAGATTACAGCGACATCCTGCAATCTCTGCAATCGAAGACCGACCTCGACGCTAAGGCGCGATACGAGATCCTTGCTGTCCGCGATATTCAGGACGCCGCCGATGAACTTCGGCCGGTGTACGACAGCTCGAAACGACGGGACGGATATGTAAGTCTTGAAGTCTCTCCGTACCTCGCTCGCGACACCCAGGGGACGCTCGAAGAAGCGCGGCGATTGTGGAAAACCGTCAATCGCGAGAACGTCATGATCAAAGTGCCGGGAACGCCCCAAGGCATTCCGGCATTCCAGCAGTTGATCAGCGAAGGTATCAACATCAACGTGACTTTGCTGTTCTCGCAGGACGTTTACAAGCGCGTGGCCGAGGCTTATATCGCCGGTTTGGAACAAGCCGCTTCACGGGGCTTGGACCTGAGCAAAATTGCCAGCGTAGCCAGTTTTTTTGTCAGCCGCATCGACAATTCTATCGATGCTATCGTCACCGAGCGTCTTAAGGGTTCCAAAGATCCTCGCGAGCAGGAACAGCTGAAGAGCCTTCTGGGTAAGGTTGCAATCGCGAATGCCAAACAAACCTACGCCAAGTATCAGAACATTTTCAGCGGCGATCGCTGGCAGGCCTTGGCTTCGAAAGGCGCTCAGACGCAGCGTGTGCTCTGGGCGAGCACCAGCACCAAGAATCCGAAATATCGCGACGTGCTATATGTCGAGGAATTAATCGGGCCGGATACGGTTAATACGATTCCGCCGGCAACTCTTGATGCTTTCCGCGATCACGGACACGCGCGGTCCAGCCTGACCGAAGATGTTGCAGACGCGAATCGCGTTATGGAAACCGTCGCCACACTCGGGATTTCCATGAAAGAAGTTACCGACAAACTCACCGAGGACGGAGTTCGTCTGTTCGCCGAAGCCTTTGACAAACTGCTCGAAGCAGTAGAGAAAAATTCGAAATCTCAAATCGCACCAAAAGTCAGCAAACAAACTTACAAGCTTCCTGACGATCTGGCAGAGATAGTAAAGACCAACATCGACGACTGGCGAGCTACGGGAAAAGTGCGCCGCTTATGGCAGCGCGACGCTTCTCTTTGGACTGGCACAGACGAAGCCAACTGGCTGGGTTGGCTGGGAATCACGGAAAGGCAAATCGCCAACGCTGACAACTTGCGGCGCTTGGCGGAGGAAGTGAAGCGCGAAGGTTTCACTGACATTCTCCTGCTCGGCATGGGCGGATCCAGCCTTTGCCCTGAAGTGCTCGACAAGACGTTTGGCCGGATCGATGGCTTTCCTCAACTGCGTATACTTGATTCAACTGACCCGGCGCAGATCAAGGCATTCCAGGACAAGATCAGTCTGCCGAAGACGTTGTTTGTAGTCTCGAGCAAGTCTGGGACTACGCTCGAACCAAACATCTACAAACAATATTTCTTCGAGCAAGTAAAAAAGGCAGTAGGTCCGGAAAAGGCTGGAAGTCATTTCATTGCCATCACCGATCCCGGCTCGAAACTGCAGGAAGTCGCCGAGGCTGATCACTTCCGGCACATATTTTACGGCGATCCCACGATTGGCGGACGCTACTCGGCGCTGTCGAATTTCGGCGTCGTGCCCGCTGCCGCAATGGGACTTGATGTCGTCAAGTTTCTTGATCGCACCGAAGAGATGGTCGAAGCCTGTGCCGCGGCAGTGCCGGTGCAGGAAAATCCCGGAGTTATCCTCGGCCTTATTTTAGGGACTGCCGCCACCCGCGGCCGCGATAAAGTGACTCTTATCGCTTCGCCAAAAATTTACGATCTCGGCGCTTGGCTGGAGCAGTTGCTGGCCGAGTCAACAGGGAAGCAAGGTCATGGAATCATTCCGGTGGATCGCGAGCAGCTGGCATCGCCTGATGTTTACGGCAAGGACCGGGTGTTCGTTTACCTGCGATTAGATTCGGCGCCTGATTCCGCACAGGAAGCCAAGGTCACGGCACTCGAGCAAGCCGGCCAGCCCGTGCTACGAATTTCAGTTGGCGATGTTTATGATCTCGGCCAGGAGTTCTTCCGCTGGGAGATTGCAACCGCGGTCGCGGGCTCTATCATCGGAATCAATGCTTTTAACCAGCCCGATGTCGAAGCCAGCAAGATCGCCACGCGCAATCTGACTGCGGAATATGAGAAGACGGGATCGCTTCCTGCCGAAAAACCGTTCTTCGAGCAGGATGGCATCAAGCTGTTCACGGATTCCAAAAACGCAGATGATTTGGCAAAAGCCGTGGGCAACGACAAATCGCTGACAAGCTATTTGCGCTCACATTTGAATCGTCTGGGGGCAGGCGATTACTTCGCATTGCTTGCTTTCATTCAAATGAATGAAGAACATGCGCAAAGCGTGCAGAAGATTCGCCATGCAGTGCGCGATCGGAAGCGCGTAGCTACGTGTTTAGGATTTGGCCCTCGCTTCCTGCACTCGACCGGTCAAGCCTACAAAGGTGGTCCGAACTCGGGAGTGTTTTTGCAAGTCACGTGCGACGATGCTGTGGACCTTCCTGTGCCCGGACAGAAATACACATTCGGTGTCGTTAAAGCTGCCCAGGCCCGCGGAGACTTCCAGGTGCTGGTCGAGCGTGGCCGCCGGGCCTTGCGCGTCCACTTAGGCAAGGACCTGAAATCCGGTTTGGCCAAGTTGCAGGTAGCGGTAGGTGAGGCGCTCGGCTAGAATTCCTGATTTCGTTCTCGCTTCCGGCGATGCTTCACGTGCGTCGGGAACTATAAAAACGATTTACTATAGCCAAGGAGCAAGCATGAAGCTGGGAATGGTCGGCTTGGGGAAAATGGGCGCCAACATGACGCGCCGCTTGATGCGTGGCGGGCACGAAGTGGTCGTAACCGATCTGAGCGCGGAGAACGTTAAGCACATCGCCGGCGAAGGTGCCATCGCTTCAGCCTCGCTCGACGACTTCGTCAGCAAATTAGGAAAGCCGCGGGTTGCATGGCTAATGGTCCCGGCAGGAGCGCCCACCGAACAAACTGTTCAGACTTTGTCACAGAAGTTTCAGGCTGGCGACATTCTTATCGACGGCGGAAACTCCTATTTCAAAGATGACATTCGCCGCTCCAAACAGCTTAAAGACAAAGGCATCCATTACGTCGATGTGGGCACCAGTGGCGGCGTGTGGGGGCTGGAGCGCGGCTACTGCATGATGATCGGAGGGCCCAAAGAGGCCTTTCAGCAACTCGATCCCATTTTCAAAACTTTGGCCCCCGGTCGCGGCGATATTCCACGCACTCCCGGACGCGAAAAGATGCCAGGCACAGCCGAAGACGGATATATTTACTGCGGCCCGTCAGGCGCAGGACACTTCGTCAAGATGGTGCATAACGGCATCGAATATGGGCTCATGGAGGCGTATG
>Ga0210396_10001766_pt1 | contig 22715 bp, 22 predicted proteins | sample IncBWH17OmetaG_FD_155466 | JGI IMG/M metagenome (GOLD analysis project Ga0210396, IMG submission 155466) | Forest soil microbial communities from Barre Woods Harvard Forest LTER site, Petersham, Massachusetts, United States - Inc-BW-H-17-O ... | reverse complement strand
CGAGGCTCTCGGCCAAACCATCTGGATGAACGGCATCCCCTTCACCATCATCGGCGTCATGAAGCCCAAGGAGCAAAACTCCAGCTACGACGGCGCCGACGTGCGCAAAATCTTCATCCCCTTCAATGCCATGCGCCGCGATTTCCCCAACAAGCCCCCGGCCGTCGAGCATAGCGTGGACCGCTTACTCGTGGCCCCCTGGTCCCTCGAAACGCACACCGATTGCGTTAAACAGCTCCGCCGCACGCTCGGCCGCCTGCACAATTTCGATCCCCGCGACAAGGAAGCCGCGGGCATCTGGGACACCGTGAAAAACGCCGAAGCCAACCGCATGATCATCGTGGGCATGGAAGTGTTCATGGGCGCTGTCGGCGTCGCCACCCTTTTCCTCGGCGGCCTCGGCGTGATGAACGTCATGCTTGTCTCCGTCCGCGAACGCACCCGCGAAATCGGCGTGCGCAAAGCCCTTGGCGCCACGCGCGAATCCATCCTCCGCCAATTCTTCCTCGAAACCATCATCGTCGTAGCCCTAAGCGGTGGCACAGGCCTAATCTTCTCTTACGGCTTCTGCGCGCTAGTCAATCTCCTTCCCATGCCCCCATTTTTCGCCGGCCTCCTGGCCAGTTGGAAACTCGGCGCCCTCTCCATTTCATTGCTGGGCATTATCGCCGTCCTTTCCGCACTCTATCCAGCCAACCGCGCTGCCTCCGTCGACCCCATCGAAGCCCTCCGCTTCGAGGCAGGAGGCTAGCGATGCCCTTCGAAATCTTTCGCGAAGCCTGGGCAGCATTAGGCCGCAACCCCGTCCGCAGCCTTCTGACCATGACAGGAATCTCCTGGGGCATCGTCGCAGTCACTCTTCTGCTCAGCTACGGCTCCGGTTTCCGCAACGTTCTGATGTACACGTTTGAAGTCTGCGGCAAGGGGGCGGTGATTTGCTGGCCCGGAAGGACCAGCGAGCAGGCCGGCGGCGAGCGTGCCGGCAAAGCCGTGCGTTTCGAACAGGAAGACGCCGACTGGGTGAAAGCGCAATCCCCGCTCATCAAGCGCGTGACGCGCGAAACCGTGAAGTGGAAGGGAATCACGCACGATGAGCGGCTCTCGGACACCGCCATCCGTGGCGTCTTCCCCGAGTACGGCGAGATGCGCAATGAAGTTCCCCTGGAAGGCCGCTGGATTTCTGCCGATGACATCGCCGAGCGCCGCCACGTCGCTTTTCTTGGCGCCATTTGCCGCCGGAAACTCTTCAGCGGCACTCCCGCGATCGGCGAAACCGTGCGCATCGACGGCGTGAAATTCACCGTCGTCGGCTCCATGGACACGAAATTTTCCGACAGCAACTACTTCACGAGCGACGACGAATCTGTCTTTATTCCATATACGACCGCAGGGGACCTGTGGGACGCGCGTTACGCCAGTGTCATGCTCTTCGAGCCGGTCGCGCCGAATTTCGAACCCGCCGCGATGCAGCAGTTCCGCACAGCCATTGCCAACCGCCAGCGCTTCTCGCCCAACGACAAGCGCGCCATCACCATGTTCGGTCGCGAAGAATTCAAGCCCATCTACGAAGGAATCACGCTCGGCATCGAAGCATTGCTCTTTTTCGTCGGGGCCTTAACCCTTGGCATCGGCGGCGTCGGCGTAATGAACATCATGCTGGTCTCCGTCGAAGAGCGCGTCCGCGAAATCGGCCTGCGCCGTGCCCTCGGCGCAAAAAAATCCCACATCCGCTGGCAGTTCCTCCTCGAAGCTTTGGTCATGACGCTCGCCGCCGGCGTCATCGGCATGTTGCTCTCCGCGGCCATCACCTCCGCCGTCGGCACGCTCCCATTCCTCGGCCCCGCTTATGAAGACGACTCGGGCAAAGTGGACATCCACCTTCAGCTTTCCTTCATCACCATGATGCTCTCCACTGCCATCCTGATCCTCGTCGGTGTCATCAGCGGCTGGCTCCCCGCGATGCAAGCCGCCAAACTCGATCCCGTCGAAGCCCTCCGCTACGAATGATCCGCAAGAATGTCTGAGTTAAGTTGCAAGACTAGGAAGGGAAAATAAAATCTGACGAAAAAGCAGAATAGTTTCTGCCTCTTCTCTGCGTTTCCTCTGCGCGAACTCCGCGTCTCCGCGTTACCTTTTTTCTTGAATTTCGCTCTTACGTCTGCCCGAGGATAGCATCGAAGTACGCCAACATCTCCGGCGAATCCCACTGCTGGAAACCAATAATCTTCCGCGCAATTTTTCCATGCCGGTCAATCACATACGTCTCCGGATACATCGTGGTGCCATACTCTTGCGCAATCGACGAATGATTGTCTTTGGTGGACGGATCGCGGTACGTAGGAAAGACGACGCCCTGGTCCCGCAGGAATTTCTCGTAAGCCGCCGGATCCTCGTCCGCTGCCACGCCCAGAACAACACCATTGCGTGAGGCGATGTACTTCTGCAAGCGGTTGAGCGCGGGAGTCTCCTCCACGCAAGGCGGACACCACGTCGCCCAGAAATTCAGCACCACCACCTTTCCTTTAAGATCGGAAAGATGCCCCGGCTTCCCGGAAAGCTCGATCGAGAAGTCCTCCGCGGTCTTGCCCGCCACCGAAGCCTCACCCTGCCGGTACGACGGCATCGCGAAAAACACCACCACCAGCGCGGCAATCGCCACCACTCCCCAAGCTGCAATTTTTCGAAGGATGACCATCAAATGCTATACTAACCCAACCGCCCCCCGGCGGGGAAACGACCCTCCTCCTCGATAACATCATGACCAGCGACGCCCACACTGCTTCACCAAGCGGCACCATCGTTCCAGCGCTGGCAGCAGCCTCTGTCTCCGCGATCATCCCCGCGCGCAATGAGGAGGCGGTCATCGCCGCCTGCATCGAATCACTGGCACGGCAGCCGGAAATCGGCGAAATCCTGGTGGTCAATGATCAGTCGAGCGACGGAACCGCAAAGGTCGTCCGCAGCCTGATGAAAAAAATCCCCCAGCTGCGTTTGCTCGAAGCGAACGGCCTGCCAGACGGCTGGGTTGGCAAGAACCACGCCCTGTGGCTCGGCGCACAGCAAGCCAAAGGTGCTTGGCTCCTCTTCACCGACGCCGACGCCGAGCACGAACCGAACTCCACCGCGCAAGCACTTCAGCTTGTCAGCGAAAAGAACGCCGCCTTGGTATCGTTTTCTCCCGAGCAGATCACCACCACCTGGTACGAAAAGTCCCTGATCCCCTACATCTACTTGCGGCTCGCCAATCGCTTTTCTTACGAAGCCGTGAATGATCCGAAGTCCGGCGCCGCTGCCGCGAACGGCCAGTTCCTCATGATCCGCCGCGACGTCTACGACCAAATCGGCGGCCACACCGCCGTCGCCGGCGAAATCCTCGAGGACGTCGCCATCGCCATCCGAGCAAAATCCGCCGGCCATCGCATCTGGTTCGCCTCCGGCAAAGGCATTGTCCGTGTTCGCATGTATCGTTCCTTCAGCGCTATGTGGCAGGGCTGGAAAAAAAATCTCTATCGCTTGATGGGCGGCACGCCATGGACCGTCTTTCGCGAAACAGAGTCCAGCCTTCCGTGGATCCCCTTTCTGCTGTTCCTCGCGGGATGGAAATATCCTTTTTTGCTTTTCATCGGAGTTTTGTTCCTTATCGCCCGCCAAACCAGCTATGGCCTCGACCTCGCCCGTAACCAATACCCGTTTTCCCTCATCTTTTATTATGTCCCTGCCGTACTGCTGTATGTCGGCGTGCTCTGGGCCTCCTATCGGAGCCATGCAAACGGAAGAATCGAATGGAAAGGCCGCGAGTACTCCATTCCAGCTCCCAGGGCGGTAAAATAGACGAACTCTTATGATTCTTCTCACTCGAAAAATCGAATTCTCCGCCTCGCACTTCTACAACAACCCGAATCTCTCCCCCGAGGAGAATCATCGAATCTTCGGGAAGTGCAACAATCCCCATGGCCACGGCCACAATTACACCCTGGAAGTCACCGTGGAAGGCGAGCCCGACCCGGTTACCGGCATGGTGCTCGACCTCAAGGAATTGAAAGACATCTTGGAACGCGAAGTGATGCAGCGCATGGACCATCGCCATCTCAATTACGAAGTCCCGGAGCTCGCCGGTCACATTCCCACGTGTGAAAATATCTCGCGCGTGATCTGGCAGTTGCTCGAGCCGAAAATCACCCAAGGCAAATTGCACCGCGTGCGCCTCTACGAGTCGCCCGACCTCTTTGCCGATTGCTATCGCAACGGCGCAACTGCAGGAGGGAAGCCATGAGCAGCGCCCTCAAAATCGAACTCGGCCGCCGCTACCGTTTTTCGGCGTCACATCGCCTGCACTCCGCGCATCTAACTGAAGAGGAGAATTGCCGCGTCTTCGGGAAATGCAACAATCCCTACGGCCACGGCCACAACTACATCGTGGAAGTCACCCTCTCAGGAGACGTCGACGCCGCCACCGGCATGATCGCCAATCTCGCCGACCTCGACGCATTTGTAGAACGCCACGTGCTTGATGAGTTCGATCTCAAGTCTCTCAACGAAGACGTTCCGGCGTTCCGCGACATCGTGCCCACCACCGAGAATTTGTGCATCGAGATCTTCCAGCGCCTGCAATCCTTCCCCAGCGCCAAGCTCGAACGCATCCGCATTGAAGAGACCGGGAAAAACAGCTTCGAATATGCCGGACATACCTCAGAAGGGAACCTCCAGTGACCAAACCGACGGAAGAAATTCTGTTGAACGAGACCGACGCCAAAGAACTTGACGCGCGTCGCATCGCCTTCCACTTGCGCGAAATCATAAAGCTCGTCGGCGAAGATCCCAACCGCGAAGGTCTGCGCAAGACGCCCGAGCGCTTTGAAAAAGCCCTCAAATTCCTGACCAGCGGCTACCACCAGAACGTGGACCACGTCCTTAACGGCGCCACCTTCAGCGTGGCCTACGACGAAATGGTCATCGTCAAGGACATCGAGTTCTTCAGCCTCTGCGAACACCATTTGCTGCCGTTCTTCGGCAAAGCTCACATCGCCTACTTGCCGGAAAAGCGCGTGATCGGGCTGAGTAAGATCGCGCGATTGGTCAACATGTTCGCGCGCCGCCTGCAAATTCAGGAGCGCCTCACCAGTCAGGTCGCTCACGCCATCGAGGAAAAAATTGCCCCCCAGGGCGTCGGCGTGATCATCGAAGCCCGCCACCTCTGCATGCAAATGCGCGGCGTCGAAAAGCAGCACGGCCAGGCTGTCACCAGCGCCATGCTCGGCGCCTTCCGTCACAACAAGCAAACCCGCGACGAATTCTTGGCCCTCGTGCGGCCAAAGAATTCCTGAAGTTAAGTTCACCGCAGTGATTTCGTAATTCAGCGCACAAGAGAGACTGTTCTGCTTAGTCTGCGCCTCTTTGCGCCGCGCGTGATCGCCGCACTCGTGCGCGGTTGCCGCAAGTGCTGTCCTTGCACCACCGCTTGATTCTCGCCTTCGTCGGATCATAGAAAACCCAGCGGCAGTCCCCATTGGCGCAAATCTTGACGCGCCCCACGTCACCCTTCGCCAGCATCTCCCCGAGCGATGCCGCAATCCGCGCGATTACCCAACTCCAATCACTCTTCACCGGCACGAGCTCAGAGCGGAAACCATTTTGGTGCTGGACCAGCCTCTGCCGGGCCGGTACTTTCAAAGCGTGGTTCAATTTGGAGAGCTCTTGCGGTCCCAAGGGTTCTCCAACGGCCAGTTTTTCGGTGGCGCGGCGCAGAAGGTCACGCAAGTTCAGTAGTTTTCGGAGAGGAGTACGGCTTGATTGCAAGGGAGAAATCTTCCAATGTTTGAGAAACGCGGCCAGCCATTGCGGGTCCGCAAGATGGTCCTCGCGTTTCCCGAAGCCGTCCCATTCCTCGCTGTTGACGAGGTCCACCCATGGAGCCACCTTGCCGAATCCATGGTCGTGGAAAATGTGGTGGAGTGCCATTGCCGTAATGAGATAAAAGTAGTTGACTCGTTACACGGAATCAACTAAGATCACGTAATGAATATAGCAGAGATAAGCCGTTACAGCAATCAGAACGTTCAGCAGGGCGCTGCGCCGCGCCCTGCCGCTCATAAGTGATCCCATGTCCGCCAACTCCACTGCCACTGTCCAGCAACTTTCAAACGCAATGGCCCCAGCCCGCCCGCGCTGGCATCGCGCCACTGTCATCTTTTCCTTTCTTTCCATCTACCTCATTTGGGGTTCCACCTACCTCGCCATTCGTTACGCCGTGGAAACCATCCCTCCGCTCTACACCGCCGGCCTCCGCCATCTGCTCGCCGGCACGATTCTCCTGGCCTGGTGCCTTGCCAAGCGCCTCCGCCCCACCTGGGCGCAAGTCCGCGCCAGCTTCATCATCGGCACTTTCTTCTTCCTCATCGGCCACGGCACGCTCCACTGGGCCGAACAAAAAGTGCCCTCCGGCCTCGCCTCTCTTCTGATCGCCTCCGAACCGATCTGGGTCTTTCTGCTCTCCGCCACCGTGAGCAAACAGTGGCACTGGAACGCAAAACTCCTCGCCGGAATTGCTCTGGGCTTCGGAGGCGTCGGCTTGTTGATGGGCCGAAGCGCCCTCAATTCGGGACCCGGCGTGTTCGTAGGTTCTCTCGCAGTGGTCATCGGAGCAGTTTCTTGGTCTGTGGGGATTATCTATTCGCGGAAATCGCATCTCTCCGGCCACCCGCTTCTCTTGTCCGCCCTGTCTCTGCTGGCAGGTTCATTCCAACTTCTTTTTGTGGGCACTCTGGTTGGCGAATACCGCGGATTCTCTCTCTCGTCCGTCTCCACGCGTTCCTGGCTCGCCCTCGCCTATCTCATAGTCTTCGGCTCCGTCGTGGCTTTCACCGCCTACAACTGGCTCCTCGAACATTACTCACCGACTTTCGTCGCCACCCACACCTACATCAACCCCATCGTCGCCGTTCTCCTCGGCTGGCTTTTCGCCGGTGAAGTCGTTACGTTGAACGTGCTTCTCTCTGCCGCCATGGTCATCGGCGCCGTCATCCTTGTGGACCGCGGCATGAGCCGCCTGAAGCTCAGCCTCTAGCACCATCCTCCGAGCGGCCGACCTAATCCAAATAATAAAGGCGGAGCGGGCACTTCGCCCGCCCCGCCCAAATCGCCGCAGCCGCGCAAGCGCACCAGCACGCTCGCGCTGTCCACCGCGCAATTACATCTTGCTGATATCCACCGACGCCTTGGTCTTTTCCCAGTCCATCCGCAGCGTGCATCCTCCAGCACTCTTGTCGAACGCAATTGTGAAATTCTCCACCGCCGCAGGCAACGCCGAGACTTTCATGTCCACGCGCACCAGGTCCTGGTCCGCTCCGGGGTAGGGAACCCCCCATTCACCCGTTTTCTTGCTGACGACCAGCGTCCATTTATCTTTATTCGGAATGGTAAAAATTGTGTAGCTGCCGGCCGGCACATGTTGCCCGCCGACCATCAAGTCAGTGGTCGTTACAAACGTGGTCGCCTCATTCGCCCCCGCCCGCCACACTTCTCCGTATGGCACCAGCCCACCATAGATTTTTCGTCCCTTCGTCCGCGGGCTCGAATAGTCCACGGTGATCGTTTTTCCTTCCCCCAGCGCGCAACTCGCCTTCGCCGCTGGACTCGGCCGTGCTGCTTTATCCATCTGGGCCGATCCCAGCGCCGCCATCAAACCCAGCGTCAGACATCCAACTCCCAAAACTGCCAGCGGTTTCCTCATGTTTCTCTCCCTCCTCAGTCGGAGCCCAAGCATTGAACCTAATTTGCACGCCAAGCGCAACACCCTATCCACGCAATTGTAAGAGACGGCTGAAACCTCCACTCGTCTCTCTCTGTTTTGAATGCTTGCGAAACCCCCTAAAAGGGTCTAAATCTAGGAACAGTCCCGGGACGGACAAAATGGGGATGTGTTTCAGGAGAGATCCATGCAAGAATCCAGGCGCAGCTTATTAGTGACCTTCTTTGGCGCAGCCAGCGTCTTCTCGCTCGCACCTCTTCTTTCCGCGCTTCAAGCTCCGGGGGTCCACCCCTCACCGCCGCAGCCTAAGCCCTCGCCCAATACGCCCAACGGCAATTTTCCTCCTGGACTGAAGGGCCCCCCAGTTACCACGGATTCCAAGGTCATCAACAAGCAGAACCAGGAAGAGATTAAGTCCGACGTTTCCCGCCTCTACGAGATGATCTCCGAGCTGAAGGAGCAGGTCGAACACACCGATGCGAACTCCACCCTCTCGCTCTCCGTGGTCAAGAAGGCCCAGCAGATCGAAAAACTTGCCAAACAGATCAGGGAACTTGCCAAAGGCTAGCGGTTTTGTTGTTTCCCGGATCTCTTTGAGTCCATCTATTGCGTAACGCCGCCCCGCCCTCCCTTGTTTCAATTGCTTTACACTTTTGTCGCGATTGTGTTAGCCTGAATGGGTCGAAGAGAAGAGGAAAAATTCAGGGGACGACGGAGAGGGGCACTTGAGCGCACCGAAATCAGCGTTGATCGAACAATTCCGGACTCATGTCAAGGACACAGGCTCGCCAGAGGTGCAAATCGCGCTTCTTAGCGAGAGGATCAACTATCTGACCTCGCACCTCAAGTCCCACGTCAAGGACCATGCATCGCGCCGCGGGTTGATCATGATGGTCAATAAGCGCCGCCGCTTGCTGGATTACCTCAACCGTCGCGACCCGGATCGGTACCGCGAGATTGTTGAACGTCTTAGCCTGCGCAAGTAATCGCCCTCGCGTTTCAATGCAACTGGGGCGGTATCCACTGCGTTCACTCGAAGTGACACATTCCACACGGAGTCTGTCGTCAGGCATCCGGCTGCTTTAATGCCGGAGTTTCTCGTGGTGTAGATCGTTGCGTTCCGTCCTCAACGTACTTCCAGCCTCTTTTCTTCCTTGTATGGCTGCAAAGCGGCCAACGTAGTTTGCAAGGCCGTTCGCTGGCGAACCCCTATCGAGGATTCGCTTCTCGAACGTGCCCGAAAATGTTCCGCGCGAACGCGGAGCCAAAGGAAATAATTGCTCATGTCTGAAAATAAAATTGCACCAGCTCCACACCAGGTGACCGTAGATGTCGGAGGACGTTCTCTCATCCTCGAAACTGGAAAAATCGCCAAGCAGGCGAATGGCGCCATCACCGCGCGTTACGGCGACACCGTCGTTCTGACCACTGCATGTATGGCCCCGATCGCCAACGACCGCGACTTCCTGCCTCTCACCGTGGATTACCGCGAAAATACCTACTCCGCCGGAAAAATCCCCGGAGGCTTCTTCAAGCGCGAAGGCCGCCCCTCCGAAAAGGAAATTCTCACCTCGCGCCTCATTGACCGTCCCATGCGCCCGCTCTTCCCCGAATCCTGGCGCAACGAAACTCAGATTGTCTCCATGGTGCTCTCCGCGGATAGCGAGAACGATCCCGATGTCATTGCCGTAACCAGCGCCTCTGCCGCCGCCTATTGTTCCGATCTCCCGTTCGAGAAGCCCATTGCCTGCGTCCGCGTTGGCCTGGTGGACGGCCAATTGGTGATCAATCCCACCGTCGCCGACCAGAAGAAAAGCTTGATGAACATCATCATCGCCGGCACCGAGGAAGCCATCGTCATGGTGGAATCCGGCGCGCTTGAAGTTTCCGAAGAATCCGTCGCCGACGCCCTCGAGTTCGGCCACGCGCAAATCAAGAAAATCGTCTCCGCCATTAAGGAACTCCACGCGCAGCTCAAGCCCAAGAAAGTCGTCGTTCCACCGCTCTCGTTTGACGAAGCCATTTACAAGGACCTTCAAAAAAAGTACGGCGACAAGCTTCACGACGCCGTCAACACCGAAAAGCATCCCAAGAAGGAAAGCTACCACCTCATCGACGCTCTCAAGGAAGACATCATCAAGGCCATTCCCGAAGAGCCCAAGAAGGAAATGGACGAGAAGCGCACGCTCACCAAGCGCGCCTTCGAACGCCTTCGCGAGAACATCTTCCGCGATGACGTTCTCAATGCTCGCCGCCGTCCCGACGGCCGCGCCTTCGACCAGATTCGCCTGATCACCTGCGAAGTCGGCTTGCTCCCCCGCGTCCACGGCTCAGCGCTCTTCACTCGCGGCGAAACGCAGGCGCTCGCCACTCTCACCCTCGGCACCAAGGAAGACATGCAGCGCCTCGACCTGCTCTTCGAGCAGGATCAGTTCAACCGCTTCATGCTGCACTACAACTTCCCGCCCTTCAGCGTCGGTGAAGTGAAATTCCTTCGTGGCCCCGGTCGCCGCGAAATCGGCCACGGCGCTCTTGCGCAGCGCGCCCTCGTGAACCTGCTTCCTCCCGAAGCGGACTTTCCCTACGCCATGCGTCTCGTTTCCGACATCCTGGAATCTAACGGTTCCTCTTCCATGGCCACCGTCTGCGGCGGCTCTCTCGCCCTGATGGACGCTGGCGTCCCGATCAAGGCCGCTTGCGCCGGCATCGCCATGGGCCTCGTCGTCGGTGACGATAAGAAATACTCCATCCTCACGGACATCGCGGGAGCCGAAGACCACTACGGCGACATGGACTTCAAAGTCGCCGGCACTCGCGCGGGCATCACCGCCCTCCAGATGGACATCAAGGTTCTGGGCATCAGCATAGCCATGATGCGCGAAGCCCTCGCCCAGGCCAAGAAAGCCCGTCTCCAGATTCTGGACACCATGGAAAAGGCTCTCAGCGAAGCGCGCGCGCAGATTTCTGCCTACGCCCCGCGCCTCTTCAAGCTGAAAATCCCGCAGGACAAAATCCGCGACCTCATCGGTCCGGGCGGCAAGAAGATCAGGTCCATCATCGAGGCCACCGGCGTCAAAATCGACGTCCTCGAAGACGGCACCGTGCACATCTTCTCCACCAGCGGAGCCGGCGGCGACGCGGCCTTGCAAATGGTCCGCGACGTCACCGCCAGCGCCGAAATCGGCAAAACCTATCTCGGCAAAGTCGTTCGCCTCGCGGAATTCGGCGCCTTCGTCGAACTTTTCCCCGGCACCGACGGACTCCTGCACATCAGCGAAATCTCCGAGCATCGCATCCGCGACGTCCGCGACGAACTCAAACTCGGCGACCAGGTCCTCGTCAAAGTCCTCTCCATCGAGGGCAACAAGGTCCGCCTCTCCCGCAAAGCCCTGATCCGCGAAGCCCGCGAAAAGCAGCAAAAAGCCGCTGCTGGGAGCGGCGGCACCACCAGCCCCTCCGGCGGCGAAGGCAACGGCGGCGACTCCGGCTCCAACGAATAACCAGCATCAATCTGGCTAAAAGAAAAAGGCCCCCGACTCGTTCGGGGGCCTTTTTCTTAACTCTTCTCTGTGTTCTCCGTGTTCTCCGTGCCCTCTGTGTTAATTCTTTTTCTTCGTCCTTACCTCTTTACTTCCTTACTTCATTATCTCTTGCCTCTCACAATGCACCGCATCCAACGCTCCCCAAAGCGCATCCAGCGCCTCATTCGTGGTTTTCAAAATCTCTTCTTCGTCTCCGCTCGCGTGCTCCTCCAGCCACCCGCGCCAAGCCGCCCGGTGCGCCTTGTCCGCCTCCTCATGCACCTCGAAGTACGCCAGCCCCTCCGCCCGCGTCACTCCATAGAACTTCTTCAGCCCATCAATCTTCGTCGTCGCAATTTCCGGCACCTGCGATTCATATGCATAGAGCGCCGCCACCGCCTCCGCTACCGGCCGGTCCCCGCAGATCTCCCGGTATTTCTGCACCACCGCCTGCGTCCCCGGCAGAGAAGGGCAGCACGTGATGTCGTCCTCTCCCACGCCCACCGCTGACGCAAAATCCCGCCACAGCTTCGGATGTGAACCCTCGGGACTCTCTTCTTCCGCCAGGTTCTCCCGGATCAATCCCTGCAGCGCACCTTCCGTCCGCGCCGCCAGCACCCGCAAGTGCCCCGGAAACGCCTCCACATGCCGGTAATACTGCGCCGCATACAGCTGCAGCGCCTCCCGGCTCAGCTTCCCCGCCTGCCAATCCTGATAAAACGGATGCTTCAGCAAACTCTTCTCCGCAATCGCCGCATCCAGCCGCGCCAGCAAACCCGCATTCTTCACGCTCGCACTCAACCCCGCGCTCGCCATGGCTCGCCTCCCGAACAGGCCGCGCCGTCCAACAACCCCGCGCGTACCCGCGCCTAAATCGTGCCGCGCATTGTACCAAACTTCAGTCGAAATTGTTGTTCAGTTTTCCTTGTGAAGTTGGACTTGGCAACCAACTTTCCATTGTAATATCCCTCGGGGAACATACGATCAAATGCGCCGCAAGAATGACCGGCTCGCAGTATTATTGTTGTGCCTGGGTGGTGTACTTCCTTTGCTTGCCGCGGGCGGCCAACTTCACTACTTCCTCGCCACGCCCCCTGAAATCGAGCAACGGCTGCGGGACCACAAAGGCAACGACACTCAGCGAGAAGCGATTCTCAAAGCGCTTTTCGAAACGGTCGGCTGTTCAGGAGAACTGCTTACTGAACAGCTTGTCAAAGGACTCAAACAACCCAACGTAATCTGCACGCTCCCAGGGGAAGCGGAATCCCAGATCGTTGTTGGTGCGCATTTTGATCACGTCGATTTCGGAGAAGGGGTGGTCGACAATTGGAGCGGCGCATCGTTGCTCCCGAGTCTCTACCAGTCGCTAAAAAGTGATGCTAGGCACCACACGTTCGTCTTCGTTTCCTTCAGCGGCGAGGAAAAGGGCCTTGTCGGCTCCCGCTTCTACGTCAGCGCTCTTCCGAAGGGAAAACTTTCAAGGGTTAAAGCTATGGTCAATATGGATACTTTGGGACTAGGCCCGACTGCCGTTTGGGTGAGTCGTTCCGACAAGGATTTGGTTCAAGCCCTGAATACAACGGCCTACTCGTTGAAGATTCCACTCAAAGGCGTAAACGTTGAAAGGGTTGGACAGTCCGACGAGGAGCCATTCATTCAGCGCCACATCCGAACAGTAACACTTCACTCGCTTACGCAGGAAACCCTTTCAATTCTTCACAGCCCACGGGATAAATACGACGCGATTCACTTCGATGATTACTATCAGTCTTACCGGCTGATTGCCGCCTATCTTGCGTTCTTGGATCAAGAGCTGCCGACGACATTCACTGTAGAGCCCTCACCCAAATGAAGGGAGGCTCCGCCGGTTCGATTACTCGCCTGCCCCGCGGGCCGGCGGCTAGTGAGAAACCTCGCCCAGCATCGCCTCTCGGCGACCCTTGTCTTTAAACGCCTCGCCGATTTGTGCGACAAGCGTGTCGCGTGAGAAGGGTTTCTGCAGCAGCATCGCTCTTTCCAGCGCTTCCCCGCCGAACGTGTCTTGCTCCAGGTAGCCGGACATATAAACGATTTTCAAGTTCGGGAAGCGCGCCCTCAGCTCATGTGCAAGCTCCGTTCCTCGCATTTTGGGCATCACTATGTCGGTCAGGAGCAGCTGAATCGTGCTCCCGCGGCGCTTGGAAATTTCAAGTGCTTCCAGCCCGTCCTTCGCTGTCAGCACGTTATAACCGGCGGACCGCAGGAATTCGGACGCCAGGGATCGCACCTCGTCTTCATCCTCCACCACCAGTATGGTTTCGGTTCCCTGCCTGGCTCTTGCAGGAATCCGCTCCCAGGAAACAGCCTTTTGTTTCTCGACCGCTCGTGGCAAATATACTTCAAACCGTGAACCCTCCCCCGGCGAGGATTCTACCCAGATAAAGCCGCCGCTCTGTCGGACCACACCATATACCGTTGCCAGGCCCAGCCCCGTTCCTTTGCCGGACTCCTTGGTCGTAAAAAAAGGCTCGAAGATCCGTGACTTCGTGGCCGCATCCATTCCATGGCCCGTGTCCGTCACCGCCAGCTGCACATACTCGCCCGGTTTAAGTGGCGGCCGTGCACCGGCGTAGGCCTCATCTACCTTCAATCTTTGTGTCTGAATCGTTAATTTTCCCCCGTTTGGCATGGCGTCGCTGGCGTTTACGCTCAGGTTCAACAGCACTTGCTCGATCTGTCCCGGGTCCGCCATTACCCGCCCCAGTGAGTCGCCCAGCCGGAAGCCAAATTCGATATCTTCGCGAACCAGCCGCCGCAACAATTTGCTCATGTCCGCCACTAGCGCGTTCAAGTCCAGGATTCTTGGTTGCAGCACCTGCATTCGGCTGAACGCCAGCAGTTGCCGCGTCAGCGAAGCCGCCCGGTCCGCGGTTTTCACAATCTGTTGCGTGCTGCCATACGTGGCGTCCGCCGGCTTCATCCGGTCAATCAGCAATTCGCCATGGCCCTTGATCACCGTCAGGAGATTGTTGAAGTCATGCGCTACTCCGCCCGCCAGGCGGCCCAGCGCTTCCATCTTCTGCGCTTGCCGCAGTTGTTCTTCGAGTTGCCCCCTCTGCGCCTCGTTCCGCTGGAGCGTGCCGCGCATCCCGTCAAACGCTCGCGTCACTTCCGCTAGTTCATCGCCTCCGCGCGCTTCGATCGGGTATGCAAAATTCCCTGCCTCCAGTGCATGCACGCCCTTCAAAAGCCCTGCCAGTGGCCGCGTGAAGGTATCCGAAATCAGGTACACCAGCGTACCTCCCGCCAGCACCGCCACCAGCCCCAATCCCAGGAGCAGGCTGTTGAGCCTTTCCAGGTTGGCCGCCCCCTCCTTGTATGATTTCAGCAAGATAATATTTGCCCGGATGGGTGAGCCCGGCGCGAGGTCCACGGAATTCGTCAAAAACCGCTCGTTCCCGATGTAAATCTGTTCTTCTGCCCGCTGGTCCTGAATCTGCCTGGCCACCTCTTGTTCCTGCAGGCTCGACAGCGAACTCACCACCACGTCTTTGCCGTAACGGAAGAGGATCTGGCTTGAGGAAAGGCGGCCCAATTCGCTGGCTTCCCGCGCATCCATGGAGCGGCCTACCACCACCGTCCCCAGCAAATTGCTTTTTACCGGAGGGCCATCGTAGTAGCGCTGCAAGACCACCTGGTACACATTCTTGTCATTTATCCACCACGCCGCCGTGCTGCCGCTGCCGAGCGAGCGATTCAGCATTTGCTGCGCGGTTGCCATCGGAAATGTCGTGGTCGCCGAGTGCAGCGCCACAATTTTGCCCTTCTTGTCGGCCAGGGCAAACATGTCGCATTCATCCGATTTCCACGGGTCTTCGCTGGCCTCTTGGATCGCCGTGCTGTCCCCATTCCTCATGTACGCCAGCGACGCTAGCAAGTCCGCTTTGTGGCTCAGTGCCGCCTGCCGCTGGTGCTCCATGACCTGGAACATCAGCGTGGCCGTGCGCACATCCTGCTCGACTTGGTGTTGCATCTGCGCCTGCGCGTTTTGCCGCACCACCAGCAGCGTCGCGCACGTAAGTCCTGCGCACAGCACCACAAACGACAGCAGCAGTTTGGTGCGCAAACGCAGATTTGCAATATTCGCAGGAAGGGACGGCGAAGAGAGCCCGCCTAAGGCAGCAGCAATGCCCCACAGCGATTCCAATTTCATGAGGCAGGAAACGTATCATCCCGGCGCTCGAGGCGCAAATGGGAATCTCGTACTAGCGGGTAAGTACTTTAGATTCATCAGGAAGCTCGCCGAGGCTCTCGATCCACGCGCTAGCTCGTCTCGTGGATTCGCTCAATTTCTGCCCCTACTTCACGCAATTTCTCCACAATCCCCTCGTACCCGCGATCAATGTGATAAACCCGCTCAATCAACGTCTCCCCGCTCGCCACTAGCCCCGCCAACACCAGCCCCGCGCTCGCCCTCAAATCCGACGCCTGCACCGTGGTCCCCGACAATTGCGCTGGCCCATGCACCACCGCCGTGTGCCCATCAATCGAAATATTTGCCCCCATTCGAATCATCTCGCTCGCGTGCAAAAACCGGTTCTCAAATATCTTCTCCGAAATCACCGACATCCCCTCCGCCTGCGTCGCCAGCGCCATGTACTGCGCCTGCATGTCCGTCGCGAACCCGGGATATTCCTCCGTCGTCATATCCGATCCCACCAGTTTCTTCGCACCCCGCACGCGCACCGTGCTCTTGTCCACAATCTCAATCGCCGCTCCCGCCTGCTCCAATTTCGCAATGACCGCCCCCAGATGCTCCGGCGCGCAATTCGCAATCGTCAAGTCCCCGCCCGTAATCGCCCCCGCCACCAAAAACGTCCCCGCCTCAATCCGGTCCGGAATCACCGTATGCTCCGTCCCATGCAGCTCCTTCACGCCGCGAATCCGCAGCGTCGCCGTCCCATCCCCGCAAATCTGCGCCCCCATTTTCCGCAGCAGCGCCACCAAATCCGTCACTTCCGGCTCCCGCGCTGCATTCTCCAGTACCGTTTCCCCATCCGCCAATGCCGCCGCCATCAAAATATTTTCCGTCCCGGTCACCGTAATTTTCTCAAACACGATGTGCGCGCCCCTCAATCGCCCGCCCTTCGGCGCCCGCGCCTCAATGTACCCGTGCGACGTGACAATTTCCGCCCCCATCTGCTCCAGCGCCTTCAAATGCAAATCCACCGGCCGGGCCCCAATCGCGCACCCGCCCGGCAGCGAAACCCGCGCCACTCCCACCCGCGCCATCAGCGGCCCCAGCGTCAAGATGGACGCACGCATCGTCTTCACCAATTCATACGGCGCCTCTGCATGATTCAGCCTGGGCGCCTCGATCTCGTAATCACTCGCCGGCACCTCCATCACCGAAACCCGCGCGTCCATGAACGCCAACAGTTTGCTCATGGTGATCAAGTCGCGCACTTTCGGAATGTTGTGCAGCGTCACCTTCTCCGCCGTCAGCAACGCCGCCGCCATCACCGGCAGCGCCGAATTCTTCGCCCCGCTGACCGCCACCCTCCCCCGCAGCGCCTTCCCGCCCTTGATCAAAAATTTATCCATTCGCTCTCTCTGCCGAGCCCGCGTCCGAGCTCGTGTAGATGCCGGGCTTTAGCCCGGCCCGTCTTACTCTTCTCCGTGCCCTCAGTGCTCTCTGCGTTCTCTGTGTTAATTCATTCTGTTATTCCCCAGCACTACTCGCAAATCCCCCCGCGCTCCTTTCAATCTCCTCCTCGCCTCCGCCGCCCCGACCCCCATCTTCAACATCACCAACGCCACCCTCATATCGTGTCCCCCCGCCCGCAAAGCGCCCTCTGCCGCAGACACACTCTTCCCGCTCGCCTCCGCCAATATCCGCAAAGCCCGCTCCGCTAACTTCTCATTCGTCAACAACATGTCAACCATCAAGTTCTCATACACATGTCCCAGCCGCGCCATCGCCGCCGTACTAAGCATGTTCAGCACCATCTTCTGCGATGTCCCCGCCTTCAGCCGCGTCGACCCCGTCAACACTTCCGGCCCCACCTCTGGCGCAATCACAATCTTCGCCACCCGCCCCACTGGCATCCGCAAATTCGACGTCACCGCCACCGTCGTCGCCCCGCGAGTGCGCGCATACTTCAGCGCCCCCAGCACGTACGGCGTCGTCCCGCTCGCCGCAATTCCCACCACCACGTCCTTCGGCGTCATTCGAATCCCCCGCAAATCCCGCTCTCCATTCCGCTTCGAATCCTCCGCACCTTCCACCGCCCGCGTAATCGCCCGCCGTCCTCCCGCAATCAACGCCCGCACCACCTTCGCCGAAACGCCAAACGTCGGCGGACACTCCGCCGCATCCATCACTCCCATCCGCCCGCTCGATCCCGCCCCCACATAAATCAGCCGCCCGCCCTTTCGAATCCCCCCAACAATTGCATCCACCGCCCGCGCAATCGCCCCCAACTCCCGCCCCACAGCCGCCGCCACCAAGCGATCCTCCTGATTCATCAAACGCACAATCTCCCCCGCCGTCATCCGATCGAGCTTCCTCGACGCCGCATTTCTCTGTTCCGTATTCCTGCGTTCCTTGGTTCGCGAGGTCATCAAGGCATTATACAGACCACCAAAATCCCCAGTAGCACGGGCACTCCTGCCTGTGCGCTTCCAACAAGCACAAGACGATCCACCGCCGCGGACCACTCCTGTTGACCCCGAGCCTCGAAAGGCCTGTGCGCTTCCAGTACGCGCAACCAACAAAGCAACTCCCTCTCAACCGAGCGAGTCTCCTTGCCAAAAATCAGTTATGTTAGAGAAGCTGCGAAACGGAATACCCGAAACCTATGTCGATCGACGTTCTAAAAGCTCTCTTCGAGCGCCATTTCCACGCCTCGCCCGCGCGTGTCCAGCCTCTCCAGGGCGACCTCGGTGCCTCCGGCCGCAAAATCATTCGTCTCTCCACCGAAAAACACCGCGCCATCGGCGTCCTTTACGGCGTCCGCGAAGAAAACATCGCCTTCGTGGAATTCTCCAAACACTTTCGCCGCCACGGCCTCCCCGTTCCTGAAATCTACGCCGAAGATCTCGACCACGGCGCCTACCTCGAAGAAGACCTCGGCGACACCACCCTCTTCGAATTCCTTACAAAGAATCGCACCGCCGCGACCATCGCTCCCCAAGCCGTCGAAGCCTACCGCAAAGTCGTCGCCATCCTCCCGCGCTTTCAAGTCAAAGCCGGCCGCGATCTGAACTACTCCGTCTGCTACCCCAACCCCAGCTTCGACCGCCAATCCATCGCCTGGGACCTCAACTATTTCAAATACTATTTCCTCCGCCTCGCCGGCATTCCCTTCAACGAACGCGCCCTCGAAGACGATTTCAGCCGCCTCACCGATTTTCTTCTCACCGCCCCGCGCGACTACTTCCTCTATCGCGATTTCCAATCCCGCAATATCCTTCTTCGTAACGGCGATCCTTTCTTCGTGGACTACCAGGGAGGCCGCAAAGGTGCCCTCCAATACGACATCGCCTCACTCCTCTACGACGCCAAAGCCGATCTTCCCCCCGAACTCCGCCAGCAACTCCTCGATCACTATCTCGACACGCTCGCCAATTTCATTCCGCTCGACCGCGCCGCCTTTCTCCAGCACTTCTATCCCTACGTCTACATCCGCATCATGCAAGCCCTCGGTGCCTACGGCTTCCGCGGCTTCTACGAACGCAAGCCCCATTTCCTCCAAAGCGTTCCCTACGCCCTCAAAAATCTCCGCTGGCTCCTCCATAACGTCGAACTCCCCATCGCTCTCCCCACGCTCACCGCCGCCTTCCAAAGCATGCTGGCCTCCGAAAAACTCCAGGCCATCGCCTCCGAAGCCGACAATCTCGTCGTCCGCATCTTCAGCTTTTCTTTTCATCAAGGTTTGCCCAAAGACGAAACCGGCAACGGCGGCGGCTTCGTCTTCGACGGCCGCAGCCTCCCCAACCCCGGCCGCGAAGACCGCTTCAAATCCCTCACCGGCAAAGACGCCCCCGTCATCGAATATCTCCAGCAACAGGAAAGCGTCCACCAATTTTTTGCAAGCGCCCTCTCCCTCGTCGATTCCACCGTGAGCACCTATCAACAACGCGGCTTCAAAAATCTCATGGTCTCCTTCGGCTGCACCGGCGGCCAGCACCGCTCCGTCTACCTAGCCGAACAACTAGCCAAACGACTCCGTCGCCGCAACGGCCTAGAAGTGGTGCTGCGCCACCTCGAACTCGAGAAAATGTCCAAATGACGTTCCCGCCCGCCGCTCTTTGCCGTTGTAGGGTCCGCCTTCCGAGGCGGACTGCTTGCGCAATCCCTCGCCGCACCCCTCCTCTCCCCGTTTCCTCCGCGTCTCCGCGTTATCTTTTTCCTCTTCTCGCCACTCGCCACTCGCCACTCGTCACTTCTTTCACTCCCGGAAAATCTCCTCAATGAAAGCCATGATCCTAGCCGCCGGCCTAGGCACCCGCCTCAAGCCTCTAACCGACGCCCGCCCTAAAGCCCTGGTCGAACTCAACGGCCGCACCCTCCTCGAAATCACCCTAACCCGCCTCCGCACCTTCGGCGTCACCGAAGTCATCATCAACGTCCACCACCACGCCGACATGGTCATCAACTACCTGAAATCCAAAAACAATTTCAACCTGCGCATCGAAATCTCCCGCGAAGAAATCCTCCTCGACACCGGCGGCGGCCTGAAAAAAGCCTCCTGGTTCTTCCTCGAAGATCCAAAAAATCTCGATGAACCCTTCCTCCTCCACAACGTCGACGTCCTAAGCACCATCGACTTCGCCCAAATGCTCCAATTCCACAACGACCATCGCGCCCTGGCCACCCTAGCCGTCCAATCCCGCCCTTCCTCCCGCCAACTCCTCTTCGACAACCACAACCAACTCCGCGCCCGCGCCAGTAGCACAGTCACTCCTGACTGTGCGCCTCAACTGACCGCAACCCAGAATCCATCAGCCACGATTTCAGCCGCACCGCAAAGCGCGGACAACGCAAGGGCTTCAGCCCCTGAGGCTGCGTTACACCCCTTCGCCTTCTCCGGCATCCACCTAATTTCCCCCCGTCTCCTCCCCCTCCTCACCGAAACCGGCATCTTCTCCATCATCGACTCCTACCTTCGCCTATCCTCCGAAGGCCAAAAAATCCTCGCCTTCCGCGCCGACCACTACTACTGGCGCGACCTCGGCCGCCCCGCCGACCTCACCCAAGCCGCCCTCGACTTGCAGCAAAACCTCCGTCTATAACCACCTGTCGCCGCATTTTGCTTTAGCCGCAAGAGGGAATTTGACCAGTGTGTTAAAAGTGTGTATTATTTGCCATGAGCAGCCGAGAGGTCATCCAGCGTTTGCGGGAAGACGGCTGGTATGAAGTTGCGCAAGAGGGGAGTCACAAGCAGTTCAAGCACGGCACGAAAACGGGCCGAGTCACGGTGCCGCACCCGGTGCGTGATATTCCCGTCGGGACGCTTAGAAGCATTGAAAAACAAGCAGGCATCAGGCTGAGGTAAAATGGACTACATCGCCTATTTGCACAAAGACAGTAAGTCGGATTTTGGCGTCAGCTTCCCGGACTTCCCCGGCTGCGTAACCGCCGGAAAGTCGCTCGAAGAGGCTCGCCGCAGGGCTCCGGAAGCGCTGGCGTTTCATATCGCGGGGATGCTGGAAGACGGAGAAAAGATCCCCAAGCCTTCCAAGATGGATGATTTGGCCGGCGATCCCAATCGGGAAAATGCAGTGGCGTTTCTAGTCACAACGGACTTCAACAAAACGAAAACCGTGCGCGTCAATGTCACGGCCCGCGAAAACCAGATCGAGATGATCGACCGTCTAGCCAGGCGGGCGGGCATGACGCGCTCGGCCTACATGGTGCAATCCGCCACAGCCGGGGCGGCATTCAAGAAACGGAATGGGTCCGCACGCCCGAAGAGTCAACGCGCACGCAAAACGCATTAAGTCCGCCAAGTCCAAACAGCGGTAGCCGAAGTTAGTCGTAAACACGCGGAACGACCGCACGAGCATCCCTGGCCGTCACTATCATTCATCCGGGCGAGCACCTCGATGAAAGAAGAATATTCTGTCGTCGGCTAGCTTTTATGAACGACCTCAATATCGTGGCCGTCAGGATCAAGCACCCACGTCGCATAATAGCCGGGATAGTATTCGAGACGGGCTTGAGGTGGTTTCTTACTCTTTCCTCCAGCTGCTAAAGCGGCCTTGTAGAATGCATCTACTTCGGCATGGTTTTTCGCTACAAATCCGACGTGAACGGCCTGAGGATCGGGCTTGCCCTCTTTGAGCCAGAAAAAATGGCTTTTGCCAATACCAAAACCTCTCAAGTCTGGGTGTCCGTCTTTGCCTTCGTAGTCTGGAAGGGTTGTGATCCCGAGTGGCTCCAGCGCCTCGGCGTAGAAAGCGACGGAACGCTTGAAGTCGCTGACTGTGAGAATAACGTGGTCTATCATATTTCCCCCGGGATTTCCGATTTGGACTCGAGGCTCGCGTATCCTAACTCTCCTTCGTTCCTAGACTCAACAATTCTAGACCACAGCAGCCCTCAGCGAGGCTTCGGGCGCGTGGCGCAGGCTTAAACCGCTACGACGAATTGGATGCCGCAGACTTCGGTCTCAAGGCTGCGGGTTTTGACCTTTCCTTTTTTTTGGCCCTAATTTTTAATTTGACCCGCATTACCCTCATGGTACAATATCTCTGTTGACCACTGCGCCCCGGCCGAGCCGGGGCGTTTTGTTTTGAGTAGCGCAGGCATTCCTGCCTGCGCTCTTTTTTTCGCAAGCAAATCCCAAAACTCAAACTCTAAAGGAGACTTCTATGTCCTCTCAGTAAAAAGGATCGCGTATCCCTCTGTCTATTCACCTTCTCCGACGGCCGCCGGAGCCGCACCCCGCGCATCGCCACCCATCCCCACTTCTGCTTCTACCACGCCCAACAAGAATCCCAAGCCGCCGCCGCGGAAACACTCGGCAAAGACCTGGACTACCTCTTCTCCGGCGACTACCTCTCCGCCTGCGACCTCAGCACCGCCCTCGCGCGCCTCACCCGCCCTCGCCCAGACAGCAAACTCCTTTAGAATCAACACCTACAAACCATCCCGCAACTGTTGATTCTAAACCACTTACAAAAACACTAACTCCTTTATCAGCAACACTTACAAAAACTAGGGGGTAGGGACTCGACTTCCAGTGCGCACTCCGCGCTGCTCAGTGCGGACGCCTCACAATGCTCTCTCGATCTCGGTTGGCCTGCCACAAAGTCACGGAAGCTCCAATTGCAAGCGTTCTCACTCTTTGCTCAGCAGCAATTGCGATACCGCGCAACCAATGGGACAATGCTTCCATGCGAAAACTACTCATCACCTCAATCAAAACTTTGGCCGCCGGCCTCCTGCTCCTGGGCAACGC
>Ga0210396_10001764_pt1 | contig 22747 bp, 14 predicted proteins | sample IncBWH17OmetaG_FD_155466 | JGI IMG/M metagenome (GOLD analysis project Ga0210396, IMG submission 155466) | Forest soil microbial communities from Barre Woods Harvard Forest LTER site, Petersham, Massachusetts, United States - Inc-BW-H-17-O ... | reverse complement strand
CGCGCCTTCACCGAGAAGTTAGCGAACAGAGTGAGAAAGCCAGGGGAGGAAATCTCCGTCCGGTAACTGCCGGCCGGAAGAGCGGTAAGCGTGAACCGGCCTTCGGCGTTCGTCAGAGTACTACGGGTGGTTCGCAGGGACGATTGGCGCAGCGTGACGGTGGCCCCTGATATGACAGCACCACTAGCATCGAGAACCGTTCCGGTTACATCAGCGGTAGGTGTCACGGGGCCGCGATCGTGTTCGACCTTCAGGTCGAATGTGCCTCCTGTTCCGGACTCATGAACGATGCCTCCAGAGCGGGTTTCGATCCAGGCGACGAGGTCGTCTCGGCTGTTGAACACGCCGTCGGGACCGGCGCTTCGGACGACATAGAAATGAGTTCTGCCTTCATTCCAGCCGGCGGGTTCGATGCGGAAGGGCCTGTACCAGGAGTCGCGTGTATGTGTGCCTTCCGCCAGAAGGAGGTGGTTGAAGGCGGAGTCAACATCGCGATTGGCCGGGCGTTTTTGGATATCGCCGCGGAGTCTTGCAGCGAGTTCACGCACCTGGTCGAGGAATACTGCACGATAGCGCTGCTGATATTCGAAGTATTTGTCCTGCGGCAGACTGCGGCCGAATTCCGTATCGAGTTTGGCGGGTGTGGCCATCTCGGTTGCGGAGAAGAGAGCGCGGGCGTCTATGTCCTGCTGATCGTCGTGGGGCGCATCCGCCGGCTCGACAACGCTCGGCAAGGAAAGCGAGTGGATCTCGTAACGAGGTTTCATTACCTCCTGCTCGAGGTAGAAGAATGTCTTGGCGAAACCCGGCTGCTTCTCTGCAAGCGCGAAGACTGCTTCATCAACAACCTGCAGGCCGAGTATGGCGCTGACGCCATCGCCGCGCTGGTTCGTGACGCGGAAGCGGATGCGGGCATCGGCGCCCGGTTTGTAGACCGCCGCATCGGTGGTGGCTTCGATCTTCAGTTCGTCCGCCGGCTGCACGAAGATGAAGCGATGGTCCGCGATGGGCTGGGCATCGCGGCCGAAGAGATAGGCGTCGATGTCGAGCGTGCCGGCCATATCCGGCGTCGCGGTCAGAGTGAGATCAGCCTGTCCATTCTCCAGGTCGAGATCCCGAGTCAGAATGGTTTGCCCATTCCTGACAATGTCGACGTACGCCGAGCCGTGAGTGCGTGTGGAGAGCACCTTGAGTGGAATGCGATCACCTGCTTTGACGACGGCGCGGCTGGTGCGCAGAAGAACTTGATCGGTTCCGTCCCGCGTCTGCAAAGGAATGTTAGCGGTGGCGCGGCTGCCACGATGGTCATCGGCCTCGACGCGGAGAGATGCGCCGCCAGAATCCGGCACGAGATGAATAACCGCGACTCCGCCGCTGTCGGTAGTGACCTGCTGATTGCGTGCGCCGGCGATGTGGACAGTGAGGGAAGTGCTCGCAGGTGTGCCGTCCGGATAAGAGCTCAGCAGGAAGATCTGGTTTTCAAGATGAGGAATGAGCGCGCCGCCTTCTGGCACAGCGGTGATGAGCAGCGATGACTGGCTGATGGTGATGGGTTCGCCACGAGTTTCAGCATGCTCCGCGGAGTCTTTGACGGTAGCTTCGACCAAAGCATGTGCCGCGCCTTGGCTGAGCGGGCGGCCGGCGAAGTAAGCAGGCAGGCGGAGATCGAAGTGATACGTGCCGTCCTTGTCGGTTTTGCCGCTGGCGGACGCTGCCTCGAAGACGGCGACATCTATACCAGTGACTTTGATAGTTGTCTCTGCATGATCGACGGGTTTGCCGAAGAAGTAGTTGGCGCGCACCGTGCCGGTAACGTGATCGCCGGGGCGATAGTCACGCCGGGGCTTGTTGTCTTTTTCGGTGAACTCGACGGCGACCTTGAATTTGGGGAGAAGGTAGCGTTCGACGTTAAGGGCTAGCTCGGCGGTGTTCGAGGGCGCGGAACTGTCGCCTATCAGCGCGCGCAGATGGTAGGTGCCGAGGTTGACCTCATCCGCGAGCGAGAACTCCGCGGAGGCGATGCCGAACTTATCGGTCGCGGTAGATTTCTTGAAGACCTTGTTGCCACGTGAGTCTTCCATCTCGAAGGTAAGGTTGCGACCCGCATCGGCCCGGTAGCTTGCGCGATCGAGCGCCAGAGCGCGGACGTGAATGGTCTGGCCTGCCTGATAGATAGGTTTCTCTGTGGTGAGCAGAATCGATGCAACGTCTTTGAGCGTGACGGGCTGCGTGTATTCCGTCGATCCGATGGGTGTGTCGGCGATGAAGCGAATCTCGCGCTTGCCGGTCAGGCCTGCCGGCAGATGGAACTGTGTTGCAAGGGTGCCGCGATGGTTGAGGCGCCCGGAGAAGAGCAGGCGGGGTTTCTGGTCGGGGACAAGGAGTTCGGCGCGAACTGCGCCGGTGGGCCTGGCATCGTTATTGCCCGCATCCGAGACAAGGATGCGCATGGCCGCATCGCTGCCGGCAATGTATTCGCTCTGCCCAAGAATACGAATGACGGGCCGACGCAATATCCGCGAGATGGACTCGACACCTGCTATGGGCGCCGCGTTCTTGTCCTCGTATTGAAAGCGGTAACGCAACCGTTGCCAGACAAGGTCTTCAAAGGCCATGGGTTTGGCCGGCGCGATGATCTGCTGCCAGGAGCCGTCGCCCTTGGCGATAGTCACTGTGTGCTCCACGCGGCCGAGAACGTGATCCTCTGGATCGAGGATCTCCGCGGTGAGCATGCCGGAACCTTCGCGAGCGGAGTGGTAGGGGACTGTGACAGACAGAATGCCATGAGTGAAAGTGGCAGCGAGTGATGGTACGCCCGCTTCGGCGACCGGCGGTTTCGCGCCGCCAAGAACGACGAGGAACAGGACGAAGAAGAGAGACACGACAAGTTGAAGCAATACGCTGCGCCAGCGAGTGTGCATGCGGGTTCTCCCGAGCGCATCGCCGAATTTGGGGCGGCGACGGCAGCTACTGTCTGACTGGAGAACGTGGAGGCTCCACAAACTTGCACGGAGAGATAAAAGAAAATTCGAAGGCCCGAACGCGTGGCTATTCGTGTTTCCAGGTCTGGCCGTCGGTGCTGATCCAGCGGTCCCCCGTGTCGGTCTTTATCTCGAACTGGGACAGAGTCGGGCTCATGGCCGGCTCGCTGGCTTTCTTTGCATCGATGGACTGAGTAACGGCGGGCGACTCGGTTGCGATGGGCGAAGGGGAAGCCTGGACCTCAACGGTTTGAGAGGTGGCGCCAGCCTGAAGGGTAACGTCAGCCGAAGTTTGTTGTGAGGCGGCGACTTCGATCGGAGATGATTGCCTCTGGAACCCGGGTGCCTGGGCTTCCAACCGGTAGCTGCCGGGAGCGATGTTGTCGATGCGGAATTGACCGTGACTATCTGTTTGCGCGCTGCGTACGAACGTGGCATTAGCGTTAGCGGCGGCCACAGTTGCGCCGGGAATGACGGCGCCGGACGAATCCGTGATGGTTCCGGACAAAGCAGAACCGGCCGCCACTGCTGGATGGGAACTCACCCTAAGAGAGGGAGCGCCGTAGGAGGCAGAAAAGGCCACTGCGATTGTGACGGCGCGCCCCTTCCATTGTGGTGGAACGGCCTTCCAATGCCTGCCGTCGTCATTGCTGAGGAAGAGCTGGTTCCGTAGATCGATGGCCAGTCGCTGATGAGCGCTCGCGGCCATCGAGAGCACAGCGAGGTGACTGGGAAGGGGACTCTGGGTGAAGAGGGCATTCTGAGCACGATCGAAGGCGCGGCCATTGATAGTAATTGCGTCGGCGGCGGACGCGGGCTGCAGAGCATTCGCAACCGGCCCACCGACGCTGACGGATGCGGCATTGTTTACCGTGGTTGCGGGTGGGGCTGGGACTGGTTGCGATGACGCTTTTCCTATCTGGAGTTGTGGAGATTGGCTTGCGATCCCTCCAAGTACGCCCCCGATGGCGCTACTCGAGGCGCCGCGCCCTGGCTGTTGCAGCGCTTCCATTTGGGACTGAGATGGCTGGTTCGCGCCGGCAACCGCTCGCTTCTGATTCAGGTGTCGAGGGGCTGACGGGGCGTTGCTGCCGGTAAGCGTGGTCGCTGGTTGTTGCTCATTTGACGCAGTGGCGGGAATGCGGGGTGTGGCTGGAGCCACAAGCGATGCGGGCGGACGGGTGGCAGCCATCTGGGTTGGGGCGGATTTTTGGCGAGCGGTTGTTGTGCCATTGCGAATGAAGGTGATGAATAGGACGAGGGCGGCGATCGCGGGAATCCCGGCCCATGCAAGAGGCCAGCGGAAAAACCAGTATTTGCGCGTAGGTTCGGGCTGCGGGGCGGGAGACTCGGCCGCCGATGGAAGCGAGAGAGCAACGATCTGACGGCAGGCAGGGCAGATGGCGAGATGCGCGAGCGTCTGCTCCTGCTCATGCGCGGGCAGCGCGTGCTCGACAAAAGCGTTGAGCTGGTCCGCATCTGGATGATGCCCGGTTTGGAGGAGATCGCTCATAGATGACCGGATGCGACGCGTGCGTTTGGCGCCGTCTTCTCTGAGAACGCGCTGGTTTGCGAACTTTGCAGCAAAGTACGCAGGTTGATTTCAATGTCGCGCGGGTCGTTGCCGAGTGCTTCCTCCGCCGCCCGCATGTTTAGCCCGTCTGACTGAAGATTTCGAAGCAACTGCTTGCGAAGATCGGCAAGCAGCCGCTTGAGCCGCCGGCTGACCGTGGCCTCGTGCACGTAAAGGACACGTGCGATCTGAGCAAGGGGCCGACGATCGAGAAAATATGTGGAGAGCAGGTAGCGGTCTTCTGCAGCAAGCTCTTGGAGGGTGCGGGCGACCGCGTGCGTGAGACGAGCGAGTTCTGCTGGAGCCGGCGAGTGGCCCGGTTGAGGCGCGGGAGCATCGAGAGTATCGAGTGACGTCTCGCGGTGCGTTCGTCGGTGATGATCGACATGACGCTGGGCGAGCGTGGTGCGAAGCCAACCGAGAAGTGAACCGCGACCGGAGTAGGAAGCCAGCGGAGAGCGGCGCTCTCCATCAACCTCGCGCAGACCGTAGATCTCCGAGTAAAGTGAGTCGGCAAGTTCGTGGCCGAGCGTAGCAGAGCCGGTCATGGCGACCGCAGCCTGCGTGAGCGGAGCGCGATAGAGGCGGAGGAAGCGTTGCCATGCAATCTCGCGGCCCAAGGCGCAGGCGGTGGCAAGAGCTAAGTCTTCAAGGCGCAGGGATCGAAGGAAGTCTGCCATTTGCGATGCATCAGGGGAAGTCGCGGCGGGAAAACCGTAGTTGAACTTCGTGCTCACGGAATATAAGACGGTGCCGAATTCGTCGAGTGTTAACCCGCTCAACTCGCCTTTCGCACTCAGCCAAAGCTCATCGAGGAGACTTCGCGGGATATCGGGCAGATGGTCTGTCTGGCTAGGGACGCCGCTAGGCCGCTCTGGGACAGATGATAAGGGCAGCGCGAACTCACCGGATTGTGGTGACGTCGTCTCCACGATACCCAAGATACCGCCAAGGCGAGAATCGCCGGCCGCCCTCTTAAGACGAGCCGGAATTTCCGAGGAGAGCATTGCGGCGACTTCGATGAGTAATTACTCACACTTTAGCTGTTCAGGCGATTTCCAATAAGTTATTGGGAATAATAGACATACGGCTGCTATTGCCAGCGATCAAAGGGAACTTCTGCCTCTTCACGGAAGGATTGCGAGTGGATGTCGTTGCAGCGAAGCATACCTCGTTTCCCATCTATTTCTTCTACAGGCGGGGATCTACAGGTTCGCTTTCCAAGGCAAGCACTCCGAAGACGCACTCATGCGTTCTGCGCAATGGCTCTTTGCGCACAAAACGCTCTAACGCCTCCACGCCGAGCGCGAACTCTCGGCTGGCCAGTGATCGCTTTGCGCCGACAGCTCTCGATTTCAGGCGTTCGAGATTGCCGGGCAGCAAGTACTCCGGCCCGTAGATAATCCGCAGGTATTCCGGGCCGCGGCATTTGATCGCCGGCTGAGCAATGCCGCGACGTCCCTTGCTGATGAAGTCGAGAGGCTTCACCACCATTCCTTCGCGGCCGGCAGTGGTCAGATCGGTCCACCATTCCATTGCGGTGTCGCAGCTGAGTGTGTCATTCAGGTCCACGAGCTGGAACGGAGTCGCCAGCAGCAGGCGTTCATCTGCCTCGCAGAGTCTTGCGATCATTTCCATGTGCCAGGTGTGCCGCTTGTCTACATGGACCGCCCCTTCGCTCGCGAGCAGGTGGAACGGAGCAAGCTTGAAATCATCGAGCGATTCTACCGGCCAGCAATAGCGCCAGTACTCGCGAACATACTGCTGCATGGCACGGAGGCGGTGCGCGGTCTGCTCGGCGAGTTCGTCTAGGCCAGACACACGCTCTCTCGCCTGTGCCAACACCTGTTGCTCGGCAATTAGAGTCTGCAATCCTGAGTAGCCTACCGGTGCGTATTGCTGGCGCAGGAGTTCCTGAGCTTTGGCCGACCACGGCATCAGTTCGCAGTCGAGGCAAAGCCACTCTGTACCGAGCTCAGCCCAAAGGCCAGCCTTCTCCACGGCATCGCGCAATCGCGTGAGAAAGGCAGTTTCAATCCGATCTTCATTGAAGAAGCGGCGCCCGGTGCGGGTATACACACTGCCGAGCGCAGGCGTAACAACCCCAAAGCGCCGTTCCGAGACACTTTCATCACGACACAGGACAACAACCGCTCGCGAGCCCATGTGCTTCTGTTCGCAGATGACTTGCGGGACACCCTCAGTGCGGTAATACGAGAATGCCTCCTGCGGATGCTCCAAAAGCGATGCCCGTTTCGTCGTATCGGATGGAGACATTGTGGGCGGAAGGTAAATGATCCACTTCGGATCGACCGCGAAGCGGCTCATTACTTCCAAAGCGGCAATCGCGTTCTCCTCGCGGATCGTGATTCGGGGAACGAGCCGCGTATCCACGATGCGCTTGCCAACGACATCTGCCAGATCGAGAACATCGTCTAGGGCATGCTGTACAGTTCGGAGCGATTCGACATCGGGCGGAAGAAACGGACGCTTCGATTCGTAATAAGTAGCGTGCGCGCGAACCGAGACAATCTTTCGCTCTGGATAGCGAAGCGCAGTCAGGCTGCCACCGAAGACGCAGCCCGTGTCGAGATTGACCGTATTGTTCAGCCACAGCGGCTCGGCCACGGGAGTGTGCCCGTACACCACCAGAGCCTTACCGCGATAGTCGGCAGACCAGTTGTATCGAATTGGGAGGCCAAAATCATCCGTCTCGCCGGTCGTTTCGCCATACAGCGCGAATTCGCGAACTGCTGCCGAACCACGCCCTTGCATCGACTCTTTGAGGCCAGCGTGGGCAACGACTAACTTGCCATCATCGAAGACGTAATGGCTGATCAGTCCATCCAGGAACTTCGCCATCTGTTGGCGGAACTCCGGAGTCTCCTTCTCCAATTGAGCCATCGAATCGGCAAGACCATGCGTGAGCTGAACGTTACGGCCCTTGAGCGCCTTGACCAGCTTCACATCGTGATTGCCTGGAACGCAGAAGGCTTGTCCCGCCTCGACCAGCGCTGAGACCAGGCGGAGAACCGCGGGAGTGCCCGGCCCACGGTCCACGAGGTCTCCGACGAAGACGAGTTTGCGACCCTCCGGCGGGCTTACGACTTGCCGATCTCCATCAACCGTTACTGCGTAGCCCAGACGAGTTAGTAGCTCTAGCAATTCTTCGAAGCAGCCGTGTACGTCTCCGACAATGTCGAATGGTCCGTGCTCTGCTTTGCGATTATTCCAGAGCGGTTGCCGTTCAATAGTGCCGGCATCGACTTCAGCCGGCGACGACAGCTTAAAGACGTATCGAATGCCCTCACGCTCCAGGCCGCGCAACCCGCGCCGTAGTTGGTGGCACTGGTTTCTCACCACATGCGGGCCAAACTGACGGTCCGGCCGGGAAGCATTGCGTTCCTGGCATAGCTTCTCCGGAAGGTCGAAGACAATCGCAACCGCGAACACGTGATATTCCCGTGCCAGTTCGATCAGGGACTTGCGTGCTTCTGGCTGCACATTGGTTGCGTCGACCACCGTCAGTCTTCCGCGAGCAAGACGCTTGCGGATGATCGCGTGAAGAATGTCAAACGCGTCTCCAGTAGCGGACTGATCGTTGTCATCGTCCGAGACCAGGCCGCGGCAGAAATCTGACGAGATGACCTCGGTCGGTCGGAAATGCTTCTGTGCGAAGGAAGACTTGCCAGAACCCGAGGGACCCACCAACATCACAAGAGAAAGTTCAGGGATAGCGATCTTCATGCGGCAGGTTCCTGCCGGGAAAAGATAGCCATCTGAGTCGGAGCGCCCCGTTCCGGATCTTCCGGTCCGATCGGCTGAAACCGAGCCTGGTAGCCATATCGCGCTGCTACTGCTAGCGCCCACTGCTCGAACTCGGCACGCGTCCACTCGAAGCGGTGATCTCGATGACGGAACTGACCAGTTGGAAGCGTCTCAAAAACGGAGTTGTATTCAGCGTTGGGCGTCGTGATCACCGCATACGTAGGATGAGCGAACTCGAAGAGTACTCGCTCGAAGGCCGACAGGCGCGGCGCATCCAGATGTTCGATAACCTCGATCACTGCAGCGGCATCGAACCCGCTAAGCCGCTGGTCACGGTACATCAGTGAGCCTTGGATCAGGTCAATGCGGGCCTTCTGCCTTTCCGGCAGCTTATCCAAATTCAAACGCTCCTTCGCGATCTCCAGAGAGCGCCAGGACACATCCATGCCAAGAATGGATTCGAACTGCGGATCGGCAAGCAGATAGCGCAACAACTTACCCTCGCCGCAACCCAAGTCGACGACTCGCTTGATACCAAGTCCGCGCAAAACCGATAGAACTGTGCCCATGCGCTGCTCATGAAGCCCAAGCGGTCGCTCGACTTTCTGTTCTTCTTCATCGCGCGTGGTCCCCTCGACTTCCTCGGAATCCGGCTCTTCCGCAGTGAGACGTTCGAGGGCCGCGCGAGTCAGATGTCGTTGCCGCTTCAAATAGCGGGATACGATCAGTTCCTTCTCGGGATGCTGTCCAAGCCAACCCTCGCCGCGCTTCAACAGCTTCTCAACCTCGTCATCACCAACCCAGTAGTGTTTCTCCCGATCGAGGACCGGGATGAGCACATAAAGATGCGTGAGCAGGTCCTGAAGACGCTTCACGGCTGTGATCTCAACCGAGACGTATGGCGACTCGCCCCATTCCGGGAATCGTTCATCTAGAAGACCACCATCTGCCGTGACCGCATATCCGAGCGGCTCAAAGAGACGGCGCACCAGGTCGGTTCCACCTCGTGCCGCGACGACGGGGACCTTTGCGCTGAGTGGCAGGGAAGTGTCAGTCAGTTCTGGACGCTCTTTGCTGCGACCATTCAGAGCGGTAGAGAAGAGCCGCCCAAGCGCCACGCTCAAGAAGGAGTTGGCGGCATACGGGCGATCGTTGACGTATTGCTGTAGCTGTCCGCCTTCGCCGGCAGGTCCTTTCCGCCCCCGCACCAGAGCGATCGGATCGACCTCCAGCAATACAGCGACGGTGCAGCGCGAGACATCCGCTTCCGGATAGAACACGTGCACCTTGCCGAAGGACAGGTCTTCCGTGTGTATGCGTCCCGGATTTTTGTGGAGCAGGTAACCGAGGTCGGTTGCCGGGCTATGGGTCGAGGAGATCGTCAGCAACATTTCCGAGCAAGTGTACGTGATGACGCGACCATGCGAACTTTCACCAAAGGCATGTTGACAAGCTTCTCCATTCGATATACTTTGCATTGTAAAGTGAAGTGCCCATGAACGACCTCTACAAGGCGCTCGGCGATATCAGCAGCATTCGCAGACAGATGGCCAGCACCACGGAGTTCCGTGGTTATGGCCCCGCGACACTTGCCACGACAGGCTTGTTTGCGATTCTGGCGGCCGCGGCCCAGGCGCTTTGGTTCTCGGATCCCGCCCATCACATTTCCGCATACCTGGGTGTTTGGGTCTCGACCGCCGTGCTGTCTGCTGCATTGACGGGAGTGCAGATGTACAACCGCGCCCGCCGCATCCATTCCGGCTTGTCAAACGAGATGCTTCGAATGGCTGTGGAGCAATTTCTTCCTTCAGCTGCCGCAGGGCTACTCGTAACTATTGTGCTTCTGCGCTACGTGTTGTTCGCGACATGGATGCTCCCCGGAATATGGCAGGTCTTTTTCGGCCTCGGGATCTTTTCATCGTGCCGCTTCTTGCCGCGCCCCATGATTGCGGCTGGTGCATGGTATCTGTTGACGGGTCTGAGTTGTCTCGCAATGGGAGGCAATCGGGCGCTCTCTCCGTGGACCATGGGAATTTCCTACGGAGCAGGCCAGCTACTTGTTGCAGCCATTCTGTTGTTCAGTACCTCGCCGGAGAACGAAGATGAAGTCTAAGTCTTCACTCAACGAGGGCCGCTTCGCGTATGAGGGATTGGATCGGGTCATCCACGAACGTGCCCGCCTCAGCATCCTCACCTCTCTGGTTACAAATCCTAAGGGGTTGACCTTCAATGATCTCAAACAGCTATGCGCTCTCACGGATGGCAATTTAAGCCGCCACCTCGGTGTTTTGGAAAAGGGGAAGATGGTGGAGATTATGAAGGGGTATGAACACAATCGCCCGCTGACCGTCTGTCGCATTACCTCGTCAGGTCGCAAGCGTTACGTCGAATATCTTTCCGCGCTAGAGCAAGTGATTCGCGATGCGGCGAAGGAAGCGAAAGAGGATCCGAAAACCAATGTGGTACGTGGTCTGACGCCGTCAAGGGTCTAATTTTTTTTGCCATAATTGCTTTGCAATACAAAGTATTTTGTATCAGGGAGGGCATTCTGTGAATGATCTTTCGGCACTTGAGTTAGGTTCTCGTGGAATCTTGAGGTCGCTCTCGATGGGCGTGAAGCTCATCGTAGTGTGCGGCCTGGCACTGCTCATGACGATTCCGTCGTTCTTTGTCTGGGGATTGGTGAATGACAGAACCAGGCGCGCCGACGATGTCGTCAAAGAGATAAGCAGCCACGTTGGAGGTCCGCAGACTTTTCTCGGGCCGACGCTCGCCATACCATACAGCATTCCTGCGCAATCTCTGGCGGATTCTACAAAACACGGCATCTACCTGGTGTTTCCTACACAAGCCTACGGCGTCCTGAAGAGCGCAACGGAAGAGCGGCACCGCTCACTCTTCAGGGTACCGGTGTTTCAGGCTGACTTGAAACTGGATGCCGCGTTCGATCTGTCAGGAGTTCCTGCCGCGGCCCCGCAAGGCGCCGAACTCGACTGGAGCCACGCACAAATCGTAGTCGGAGTGAGCGACGCACGCGGAGCACTCGCTGATGCCACGCTTACGACGGATTCAAAGACGGTGACGCTTACTCCGGCACAAGTTACTGACACCATCACGATCAACCGAGAGGGAAATCGCGCCGTCGAGCTTTCTCTATTCGGCGCAAACGTGGGCGATATCGTAAAGCCAGACGCACAATTCCATGCAACATCCGTACTGCGTTTCTCCGGCGCTGAACGCATTGCGGTGCTTGCCTATGGTAAGACGACTCACCTTACTGCCCAAGGCGATTGGCGAAGTCCGGGGTTCGACGGAGGAATCCTACCGGTCAGCCGAAACATATCGAACCGCGGCTTTACTGCCGAATGGTCGGTGCCCTTCATAGCGCGTGGCATGCGCGCCGAAGGACCAAGCGATGCAATAACCGGGCTCGACGCAACCGCTCTCGGTATTTCATTCATCGAAGTGGCCGATCCGTACCAATCGGTGAACCGGTCTCTGAAATACGTGGTTCTCTTTTTGGGACTGGTATTTCTGTCGTACTTCATCTTTGAGACGACGACAGGCAAGCGCGTGCATCCTGCACAGTACATTCTGGTCGGAATAGCCCAGATCATCTTCTACCTGCTTCTTTTGTCCTTTGCGGAGAGGATTGGTTTTGATTACGGTTTCATGTTCGCTGGCGCTGCGACGGTCATTCTGCTTTCGGCCAATGCTGGCTGGGTATTCTCGAGCCGGTTGCAGGCTGTGCGGGCATTCGTCATCTTCGCGCTGCTTTACACGCTGATCTATCTATTACTGACTCTTGAAGACAACGCATTGTTGGTCGGTGCAATCGCCAGCTTCCTGGCAGTCGCTGCAGCCATGTATTTCACTCGCAGAATCGATTGGTACAGCTCTCTCCCTGGAACAGGCGCCGCCGAACAAACCGGGGCGATGGCTCCAGGGAACCCAGCGTGAGGCGAAGCCAGTTCAGAGGACACGATGCAAAGTGAACCGCGCCGAGGGCTACACGTAGCCATCATTATGGATGGGAATGGCCGATGGGCGACGCGGCGCGGTTTGCCCCGCGTCGCGGGCCATCGCGCCGGAGTTTCCGCAGTACGGCGTGTGGTGGAACGCTCGCTCGATCTGGGCATTGCTCGCCTGACGCTTTATGCCTTCTCCTCTGATAACTGGCGACGACCGGCGTCCGAGGTGCAGGGCATCTTTTGGTTGTTGCGGGCCTTCCTGCGCCTGGAAACCGAACGACTCAGGCGACGTGGCGTTCGGCTCCAGGTGATCGGGCGGCGTGATCGCTTGCCGAAGGCAGTGCTGTGCGAGATCGAAAAAGCCGAATCGATCACCGCAACTGGAAGCTCTCTTTCTCTATGCGTCGCTATCGACTACTCGGCACGCGACGCCATTACACGTGCAGCAATTGAAGTGAACGCATTCCTCTGGAACAAAAAGTCATCCTCGGCGGATTTATTCCAGCCACTGCTGGTCCAGGCTCTCACGAGGGAGGGAGGGGAAGTGGATCTGCTGATCCGAACCGGTGGTGAGAAGCGCCTTTCGGATTTTTTGCTGTGGGAGTCCGCCTATGCCGAACTGCTGTTTACAGATCGTATGTGGCCCGACTTCGATGGAGCCGATTTTGATGCTGCTCTCGACGAGTTCAAGCGACGTGATCGACGTTTTGGCGAAGTAGCATCGACCAGTCTGCATTCTGCTACATCGACTGCTGCCAACCAGTTAATCTGTTCGAACCCATGACGCAGCCTACGTATCTCCGTCGCATCCGCTTTTGGCTCGCCATCTTTATCGTTGGCCTATTCCTCAGCGGCATCACTGCCTTTCCTCTTCAGACTGAACTTGGTTGGCTCGTCTCACTTCTTCGTACAAGCTGGTTGCAGCCGATTGCCGAATCCGTTCATCTTCTTCCGTGGGTCGGACGTGTCAATGAAGGCCTCACGGCGACCAACGCCCACTATCCCTTTCTTGCCTACGGTACAGACTGGCTCGCATTTGCCCATTTAGTGATCGCTGTTGCGTTTATCGGACCCTACATCGATCCGATCCGTAATAAATGGGTCATCATCTTCGGCCTGATCGCCTGCGGAGGCGTTATCCCTCTCGCTCTCATCACTGGACCGATACGCGGCATCCCGTTCGGATGGAGGCTCATCGATTGCAGCTTCGGAGTTTGTGGCGCGATACCTCTCCTACTCTGCAACAGTCTCGTCTCCAAAATGGAGAGCGAGCTCAGGTGAGCATCAGTTCATGTGACGCTCAATACCGACACGCCGACTTTCGCGAGTGATCATCGGCACTAGAAGGTGATCTTCAGAATCTGGCCGTTGCTGCCGACGAACCATGCGGCTTCCGGATTTGCAAAGGCGACCACCCAGTAACCGCTCACTTGCGGCAGTTTGAACCAGGTGTGTACTTCATCGGGAGTCCAAACGGCTGCGCCGGAGGTGAAGTTCGGCTGAGTTTCGACCGTGATTACGACGGTCCGATTGTGTTCATGGCCGAAGCGATCTTGATGGGTCCGCGCTTGAAATGGAGCAAATCGTCCCGATCTCCAGGGGGAACTGTTGATGAGCTTCTTCATGAGACTTGACGTGACAAGAATGGATCGCAACCCATTCTATTCACTCGAACCGGGCCGGACTTCCAAACTGGAACGACACCTTCCGGTATCAAAAACCGTGAGGGGTATGTGAAGCCAGATGATGAATTTACATTTGTGGCTTGCGGACAGACTCAGTCTATGGTGAGATAAGTACTCGATTGACAGAGAAATCGATGCGACTCCAAGACTCAATCCGCGATCAGCGACTCGCTCCCGGTAAAGCGCCGGAAATGCTGCGGTCGTATTTCGTCGGACTGGACTGGGGTCCGCGCATGAGATAGCTCAGCTTCATCAGAGTTTCTCAAAAAGCCCCAGCTCCCAAGCTGGGGCTTTTTGATTTGCGTGAAAACTCCAGTCGAGCGCAGTCATTCAGTCGAATGTCAAACCTGAGGAAAGGAGAAAGACCATGCTGCTCTATTCGTTCAATGCAGACCTCAGAGAAGTGCTGCGGAGACTTGCCACAGCTGCCCAGAATGAGGACAGCCAGAACAAGAGCTTCGATGAGAAGGGAAGTGTGCACACGCTTGCCCGTCGCGCGGCTATGGAGTCGCAACAACAACGGCGGGCATCATGAACCGATCACCATGAGCCAGAACGGATGTACGCGATTGCCTTACTGAGAAAGAGAGAACAACGATGAAAATCATGGAAATGATCCCTGTATGGGGAGATCACGAAGAGAAGACGCTCGTGCAGATTCGCACCTGCGCCGCGACTGCGGATCGCGCGGCGCTGATGGCGGACGGCCATCTCGGCTATGCGGTACCGATCGGCGGGGTGGCCGCCTACAAGGATGCGATCAGTCCGTCAGGTGTGGGTTTCGATATCGCTTGCGGCAACAAGGCTGTTCGTCTCGATATGCCGGGAGAAGAACTGCGCGCGAAGATCGGCACCATCATGGACGAAGTGTGGGCGACGTTGAGCTTCGGTGTTGGACGAAAGAATAGCGAGCGTGTCGAGCACGAGATTTTCGACCGTACCCATGCGGGATGGGACCTGCAGGCAACCGGTCCTCTTCGTCAGAAGGCCGAGAGCCAGCTTGGCACTATTGGCTCCGGTAACCACTAAGTGGACCTCTTCACAGACGAAGAGGACCGCGTATGGATTGGTGTGCATTTCGGCTCGCGTGGCTTCGGTCACGGCGTTGCGACCTGGTTCTTGAAAGCGGCCGGCGCAAAGGACGGTATGGAGGTCGAGCCTTGCGTTCTCTCCGCATCGAGCGATCTCGGCGAGCAGTACATCCGCGCCATGAAGCTGGCTGGCGAATACGCGTATGCCGGTCGCGACTGGGTTTGCGATCGTGTTGCACGGATGCTGGGAGCGCCTATTGTCGAAAGTGTACACAACCATCACAACTTCGCATGGCGCGAGGAGCACGATGGTGAGCAGTACTGGGTCGTGCGCAAGGGAGCGACGCCTGCGTTTCCTGGCCAGAAAGGATTCGTAGGTGGAACTATGGCGGAACCGGCCGTCATTCTCGAGGGCATCGAGAGTGAGGAGTCGAAACTTGCCATGTACAGCACCATCCATGGAGCCGGACGCGTCATGGGCCGGCGCGAGGCGGCTGGCATTGTGGATCGCAAGACAGGCGAGGTAAAGCGTCCTGGCAAGATCACGCGTGAAATGATGCATGCGCGGATCGCCGAAGCTGGCGTCGAACTGCGTGGCGCGGGCTCGGACGAATCGCCGCATTGCTATAAGCGCCTGGAGCAGGTGCTGGAAGCCCACAGCAGTACGGTGCGGATTCTCCACACGCTCACTCCGGTCGGGGTAGCGATGGCCGGAGCCAATGAGTTCGATCCTTACAAGGATTGAGCACCAACAGGGGACTGCTTCGGCCGTCCCCTCTTTTTAACAGCGTTAGTCGTCTCAAAATGAAACTGGGATTTCCGAGTTACGAATTACGGCGATTTAACGAGACCGTACAATTTTCACGTTGCATAATTTTCGAAATCGTGGCATCGTCACAGAGATTCTCACGAAAGGGCGCCCATATGGCGGATTTCCAACTTATTGCGCTAAGCGGGCAATTGCAGTTGATCACTCGACTGCGTTGCCGGGCGTCTCTTCGGCCGCGCTAGCCGTTCCCGGCGCCCTCCCGTATAGCTAAAGCCGATCAGCTGATCGCGATTCCGTCGAATGTGTCGGCCTGATTGCTGTCACCGACGCCTGCAGCCTTGCTTTTGTGGCTCGCTGACCACTCACGGTGGTGCAGAAGATCGGGTCCGTCTCCGCGCAGCGAAACCGCTTGCTGCTCGTGGGGAGATCTGTGCTTTGAAGCATCGCTCTCAACTCCGGCATTGCGCCGGTTAGAAAACGCAACGATGTTTGACTTTCTAAAACACGTGTTAGGCGGCCAGAATCAGTTCGCGTCGGGCGGTTTGCTGCTCATGATCCTGGGCGGTATAGGAGTATTCCTGCGTGCTTTGCCGGAGAAGTTCTGGTGGTGGTTTGTCGCGCAAACGACGATGACGATCACAGTCAAAGATGATGACGATGCCTTTGTGTGGGTGAAGGAATGGTTTTTGGAACAGAAATTCCTGAAGTCCATTCGCCGCGTGGATCTGGATACCACACTGCGCGGCGCGGAGCTGGCGCTTATCCCTGCACCAGGCAGACACTGGTTCTTGCGGGGACGTAGGCCCTTCTGGGTTTGGTTCTATCGGAGTGACGACACAAAAGGCAGGAGCCAGCGGCGCGTTGAGTCGTTGACCTTTCGGACCATCGGTAGAGATCAGAGCCTTCTGAAGCAGTTCGTGGATGAGGTCGTGGCCTGCCACCATAGAAAAAGGCGAATGGCTTCATACCTGTACCTCTATGACGAAGGTTGGGACTACGTGGAGGCATACTCTCCCCGTCTCCTCGAGTCCGTCCTCCTGAAACCGGGCGAGAGGGAGCATCTGGTTCAGGATCTCGAACGATTCAGGGCATCACGGACTCGATATCGACGGGTCGGAGTGCCGTATCACCGCGGCTATTTGCTCTATGGTCCTCCGGGAACCGGCAAGACATCTCTCGTCTCAGCGATCGGAGCAAAATTCGGAATGTCGATCTACGTCGTTAATCTGACTGAGCTGAACGACCGCACGCTGAAGAGGGCAATGAACTCGGTGCCGGAGAACTCAATCATCCTGTTCGAGGACATTGACTGCATGAAGGCCGGAAATCGTCGGCGAGAATTGAATGAGTGGACGAAAACCCAGACGCCCACAAAAGACATTGATCAAAGCGCAAACGCTGATCGGGGTGGTGTCACCCTTTCGGGGTTACTCAATGTGCTAGACGGATTTCACGCTCCGGAAAATGTGATTTTTGTCATGACGACGAACGATGCGAGAGCGCTGGATCCCGCGCTTCTGCGACCGGGACGTATCGACTACCGGCTTTTTCTAGGAGAGGCTGCCGAGTCGCAGAAGGCGGAACTCTATCGCAGGTTTTTTCCTGAAGCGACAGAGATCGAGGCCAGGGAATTCGCCGAGTCACACAGTGTGGAGACAATGGCAGAATTCCAAGGTCACCTCCTCGCGTTCGAGCAGCAGACCGCGACCCTGGAGATTGCTTCAGTCTCTTACTGAAACACTGCGCGGCTGAATTGTCGGTGGACCGTTGCGGACGAGCTGTTTACCAAATCTCCCGATTCCCATTTTGGGCATTCCCGCATCGCCGTCGTTGTGCGGCAAAGCCCGGATTATCGGGTCATTTTGGTTGAATGGAACAATCTCGAATCCCATTTCACGGGTTCGGGCAATCCTGCGCTAATCAGAGGGAACTGCGGGTGCGCCGCATTTAGAACCAGGTTGTTTTCTCGGCCTTGTGTGATGACGCTCGGCACTCTAAGAACTGCAGTGCGCAGGGTGCGAATCCACTCGTCTCCAAATGCGCGGGAATTGGAAAAGGCATCAGTTCGACTTCGCAAAGGATCCGGCTTTAGCCTTTTACTTGGAGACCCCCACGATGGTATTGGACCGCAGTTGCCGCTCTCGATCGACAATAAAATCGCCGATCTTCTCGCCTAGGTTCTGAGTCAGACATACATCCATTGCCTGCAGATCGGCGAGGTCCGGATTGATTTGTGCGGCGCTGGATCCATCGAGGGCTAGTGGTAAGATGCGGTTCCGGAAGCGGGCATCCGCCATTGCTGTCTTCACTTCGTTCCGCACCCAATCACTTCTTCCCGAATCAGCGCTCACGATCACCAAGACCCAATCAGACTTCATCAGCCCATCACGTATTTTCTCGGCGTATTTTTCTCCTGCAGGAATGTCTTCATTTGAGTACCACGTCCCCACACCGAACCGCTTGAGTTGTTCAGTAATTTGGTCGACGAGTTTGCGATCTTTGCTGCTAAAACTCACGAAGACGTTGATCGGTGGTTCGGGCTTGAGGCGTCGCAAGTGATATTGGCGGAACTTCACGCCTAACGCTTGTCCTGGCTTCCTGAGTTCAAATTGGGGCAGTTGCTCCCAGTCAGCAATCATGCTCTGAACTGCTTTCCAGGTAGCTTGGTCGGCGAGAATGCGCCTACCGTCACGAGCCGACGCTTCAAAGGCGTGGGCGAGGTTAACCGCTGTCCCAATTGCCGTGAAATCTCGAACCTCGGCACTTCCGACAGTTCCGAAGGCAACATCGTCTGTTACAACGCCGATTCCTAGATCGAGGAAGCTAAGATCAGGGTTAAGCTCCTGGTCCCATTGGGAACGAAGATTTGCAAACTGCTCGAGCATTCTGAACGCACATCTAACCGCACGCTCAGGGCCATCCTTTTGCCGGAAAATAGCAAACACGGAATCTCCCATGAACTTGTTTACAATTCCCCCCGCTTTCAATACCTGCTCAGCCAACATGGTCAGAAGTTCGTTGACGATTTTCTGTATCGGCGTCGCTTCAAGCGATTGGCACAATTGAGTGAAGCCACGCATGTCTGCAAATAGGAGCGTAAGCCTTTCCTTTTCTGCTGGCTTGTCGATGCGGGTTGCAAGATCTTCCGAATTCCAGGAATAGAGCCCCATATGAGCAAGCAGTTTCGCGACTAACTGAGCGTTGTCAATGGCGATCGCTGCCTGCCGCCCAAAGAGCTCGACAAGGAGGGAATCATGCGCATCATAGTCGACTAATTTACCATCGGCATTAGTCTTGTTTAGAAGTTGAAGTACGCCGATAGCCCTGCCACGAGCGCAAAGAGGGGCCGAAAGGATCGATTCCGTCTTCTTTCCCGTCTGCCGGTCTACTTCCTCAAAGTGCTTTGCCTGGTCGAGAGTCTTGATCGTCCTGCTCGTGAACGTGTCGCCAGCGACGCTGTCGGTCAACGGCACTCGCTCTTGTGATCGCTTACCAAGCGTTTCGAGCAAGACTCCGGCCTTCTCTCCCCGTGCGGCAGAAAAATACAATTCGTTCCTTTCCGGATCGAGAAGCAAAATCGATCCGTCGGGAGAGTGGGTTATCCGGCATGCCGTATCCAGAATGGTTTCAACGAGCTTCTGGGGATCGGACTGCGTTGACATCTGTTCGACAGTTTCCAGGAGTGCTAGAAGCTCGGGTTTAGAAAGGTCGTCGATGGCGTCCATGGTGCGGCCAGTCTATCGGATTCTACTCTTGCTGGATGTACACGCAACTTACGGAGCTGTGCTGGAAGGGCGGGCCGACCGCCGGCTTGCCAACGCAGCTAGTGAACGATAAAGGACGTTATCATTCGTTAAATGACGACAGGCGTTTCGATCGATACCAAACAGAATAACGGGGAACTGATCGCGAAAGATACCGCTCCCGCCGCGCACTTCTCCGCGCCTTTCGGGTTGATCCTGCACTTTTCTCCGGGAGTTTTGCGGCAATACCTACTACAAAATGTGCCCGCATAGTCTTTCTTGGGAAATGAATCGCAAAACCCCGGGTTTTGCGGATGCTCCTGGAGGATCACGATGAGACCTCTGTTCGGCTTCAACCTAGGGTCTTCGCAAGATGAATTCAGTGAGCGGGCAAATTGGGACAGGTTTGGTGATAGGGCTGTTTAGGCAAATAACGCTTCCACTCATCGTGAGATAAGTTGAGAGCGATGCGAGCACAGGCCTGATCGCGCAGATCATCCGAACGCCATAGCCAAAGCGCCGCGGCATTTTCATCGTATCCGGTTAACAGGTAGTGGCCGTCGGGGCTAAATGCGGCCGAGCGGAGATACCCGGTTCCCGGAAGCTCCGCCAGACGAGCGCCATTCATGGCATCCCATACTGTCAAACGTCCATGAGTAATCGTAGCCAGGGACTTAGAGGAAGGATCGGGAACAATCAGGTCGATATCGCCACTGGAGGTAAGTGAGAAACGTCGTTTGCCGGACGGCACATCCCACGCTTGCAGGTTTTCGCTTTGCGCAGTGAATAGGGTTGTTCCGGTCGAGTTGAAGGCAAGACGATTCAATTCGGCGGGCATTGCAATGCGACTAACCCGGGCTTTGCTGGCCAAGCTCCAGATATCTACAAAGGATTGGTTGGGTGGTTGGCTCGTCTCGAAGGCCAACAATCTGCCGTTGTCCGCGGTGCGCAGCAAATGGGAAGACGGGCCGTCGAGAGATGCGGCAGGCCGAACCCCGGGCAGCGTATACAGCCGGGTGACGCCGTCTCGTTGGCTAGCTAGCCACTTACCAGATTGCTCGATGCGGATTTCTCCGGGAAGATCAGCTAATGGAGTTGCCGAAGGCGGATCGATGGTCAGCAGAAAGAGCTTACTGCTCCACTGGACAATCACTTCGTTCGGGTCGGGGAAAAACAATCTGTCGGTGACGGGAGCGCCTGGAAACTCGATCTCGCGCAGAGTTTTCCCACCGAGATCGGCGATGCGCACCAGGGATAACCAATGCGCTGACCTGCTGGCGATGGCGACGCGCTGGCCATCCGGGCTGAAGGCAACGCTGCGGACGTCAGAGAGCACATCGAAGTAGGCGGGGCGGTCGGCGCGGCGCGTCTCTGAGACGAGAACCGGTCCCTCGGAGCCGCCGGCTGCGAAGCGGCCGCTAGCCTTGCTGAAAGCGATAACTTCGGCGCCACCAGCCAGCGCGGCGCGCTCCAACTCCCTTCCGGACGGCAACTCCCAGACGCGCGCCGTGCCGTCGTATGAGCCGGTTCCCAATTTTGTTCCATCTGCGTTGAAGGCCACGGCCTCAACAGCCGAATCATGTTTGAGTTCAAGAATTAGGCGGCCAGTTTCGACATTCCATACGTGCGCAGCCCTGTCGCCACGCGCCGCGTACGCCAGCAGCTTCCCATCGGAAGTGATGGCGGCATTGTAGATCCATTGCGATGGAGCGAGGGTCTCGGACGAGACCGCATGGGTTGCTTTCAATAATTGCCGGCCCGTGGTTACATCCCAAACCGAGGCGTAATCGCCGGTGGCAATCGCCAGACGCTTGCCATTGGCGCTGAAGGCTAGGTTGAAGCCGGCTTCACCCCCGTCCAGAGTCTGAAGAAGCCTTCGATGCACCGCATCATAAAGTGAGACCACACCCTCGGAAGATAGCGCTGCGACCATCTCGCCATCGGGGCTGTAGGAAACGGAAACGGTTTTGCCCGGAGATTTGAAATCGGCAACTATGCTTGCGCGAGTGACGTCGAATATACGCACATGGCCATCATCACTTGCGGTCACAAGTTGATTGGCATCGGGATGGAATGCCAATTGGGAAACAGGAGCAGTGTGGACGATGCGCAACGCTTCGCGCCCGCCGGGCACGGTCCAGACATGAGCGATGCCATCGCGGGTGCCGGTGGCAAGCAGCGAGCCGGAGGAGTTGAAGGCCACGGAAACGGCCGAATTATTGTCCGGCGAAATATCTTGAGGGTCGCCGGCAAGGTCAATGTGGGCAGCGGGCTGTTCGTCCGGCTCAAAGAATCCGATAGGTTTGTGGTTCGCAACATCAAAGAGCTGGGTGGAACCGTCATCGCGCGCAACGGCGAGCGTGGCGCCGTCCGGAGAAAATGCCAGGTCACGAACACGCTCGGCTGCCCCCGGGTCCGGTGCGTACAATTGCTCGCTCGCCGGCAACAGGGAAACTGCCCCCCGCAACGCTTGATTTGCTTCGAAGGATGGATAGAGGCGATTCGATTCGATAGCCAGAAGCGCGGCCTCTCGAGCTCGATCCGGACTATCGGCGAGAACTTTGGCCGAGCTTGTAGCGAGACTGGCGGCGAGGTTCTGGACCGATTCTTTGTGGCTGACGCGAAATTGATACAGGGCGAAGAGTGCGATCAGAAGAAGGCTGATAACGACCGAAGCAACCAACCGGCGGGTTCGGCGCCGGTTCTCAATATCTGCCCCGTCGAGTTCGTCTTTGGGCCGATTGTGCAACGTAGCAGCGAGTTGGAGCACGGCTTCGTGAAAGCGCGGTTCGCGCATGTTGAGGCGGGCGGAGCCGTCCCGAGTCCAGCGAAGATCAAGAAAAAGAGGTTCCTCGGGAAAGGCATGTAAAAGGCCTGGCGGGAGAGCGTTGCTGTGCTCGGCGGTGAAGGAGGCGGCGAGATGATCCCACTTCAGAGTGCCGCCGGTGAGAACGAGGAGGACCCGCGCCGCGCCGTTTTTGCCGATCCAATACTCGGCCTCCTTGGCAACCCAGGGCGAGGCGGCTGCTTCCGGCGAAGCGAGCAGAACGAAAAACAAAGATTGATCGATCGCCTCACGAATACTAGACCAAAGAGCAGGATTTACCGCGAGGTTGGTTTGATCGCGAAAAATATGCAAAGCTCGCAACCTATACCAGGGTTTGGCAAAAGAATGCAGAGCCGACTGGAGGGCAGCAGCCAGGGAAACATCGGCTGTGTGACTGTA
>Ga0210396_10001762_pt1 | contig 22791 bp, 21 predicted proteins | sample IncBWH17OmetaG_FD_155466 | JGI IMG/M metagenome (GOLD analysis project Ga0210396, IMG submission 155466) | Forest soil microbial communities from Barre Woods Harvard Forest LTER site, Petersham, Massachusetts, United States - Inc-BW-H-17-O ... | reverse complement strand
CCGAACCACAGGGTCAGCGACCCGTCGGTGTTCAAAGCTAATTGATTGGCAACAAGTTGTGTCGATCCGAGCTGACTGACCGGCTTGACCATCCCGTACGTGAGCGCACCGATGATCGTGTTGTATTGGGCGAATCGCCAGATGAATTCCGGGGCGAGACCCCATATGTAGGCGTCGGCGGCAAGAGCCTTAATAATCGCAGGATTGGTTGCAGCCGGCGCCGCGACCACCGGGCCAGGCAGCAGGGCTGCGCAAAGAAGCGCGAAGGGTGCAAAAACGCAAGTGAGGCATTGTAGTTTCTCCGGGGGGTTACGGACTCTTGTGTCGTGAATCCGTGTTGATCACTTCAAGCTGGTTATCACGGCATCCTGGACGCTTCTTATTGCGGCAAGTCAGCCGACACCTTCGCTTGCAAAGCAAGGGTTGCATTGTTTCTCTTTTTCGGGTTGGGGGGACCGGTTGTCCGTGCGGGATAACTGGCACGGTGAGCGCAAGGTGTCTTAAGAATGTTTAGATGCCGGATAGGTGTCAAGTCCCTATTTATGAGGTACTTCCAAATATTCGTAAGCATGTTTCGGCTCGGTGCTCCACCTTCAGGCCGGCGCCATCCGGCGCAGGTGTCGGACTGTACTGAAGCCGGCGCTTGGCTTGGCAGGTTTTAGAGCTCCGACAGGTTCTAGAGATCCTCAACGACCAGCGGATACCATACGAGGGTGAAAGGAAACGATTCCGCGCCGAGGGTGATTTTCTGGTCCAAGCGCTGGTAGATCTTGTCGTCCAGTGTTACTCCGTCCACCCGGATCTAGACCAAGGAAGCGATGCATAACCGCGAAAGGCTATTACTTCGCGACAAACCGCGCGATCAAAAGATCTGTTCCGGTAAAGCGGAATTCTGCTGCCTCAAGTCAAGCATACTTGAGAAGCTTTGACTCAAAAAGTGTCCAAGAAGTGTCCAAGCGGCAATCGGGCGCCCATATCCGATTTAGTACATAAGTCGTTAATAATGAGGCATGCACCCGCCGAGATTCGAACTCAGAACCTTTTGATCCGTGGTCAAATGGTTTCGGTTGTTACCTAGAGCGGCCTAGCGGCGTTAGGGCGACGAGTCGATTCGAGGCAGCAGAGCTTTGTTGCTAACCCAACCCATATTCGCTTAAGATCGCTAGTCCCTTTCCGCGAAAAACAACTGCCCTATAACACCTAAAGCGTGGAGAACGACACATCCTCAAACACGCTGACGCACGCTCGCATTTGTTGAGATAAAGCGTTGAGAGCTAAGCGCGATTTATATTTTAAGTCCCTAACAATAAAGCACTTGCCGGAGAGGGGACTCGAACCCCTAAGGATTGCTCCACCAGATCCTAAGTCTGGCGCGTCTGCCAATTTCGCCACCCCGGCCTCTTTGAAACGAACTGCGATTAAGCCATAGTTCCATTCAAAAATCAATTGGACGCAACTCGAGGGATTTCACAGCAAAGTCACAAAGGCCACAAAGACTGATTCTTTAAATAGGAGGGAACCGAGGGAACGGAGGATAAGCTGCTCAGCGGCGGAGCTACCGCTAAAGAATGGAGGCAATCTCATGGAAGTCCCCGAGTTTCTGAAAGAAATCGCAAACGCCTTTGGCTCTATCGCCGGCGTTGAGGCCGTGGCTTGGTGCGGCTCAGCGGCCATGGGGGTGGCTGACGCTCATTCGGATTTTGATTTTTATGTTTACACCAATGCTCCGGTACCGGTCGAAAGCCGAAAAGCGGTCATTTTAGAACGGTCACGGCATTCTCAGCTAAACAACACGTTCTGGGAACTAGAGGACGAATGGATCGATCGGGAGGGCCGACGGTTCAACGCGATGTACCGCTCGTGCGACTTCGTGCTTGGCGAAATTGCTGCCCGGCTGGAACACTATTCTGCGGACCTAGGCTACAGCACGGCTTATTGTTTCAGCGTTGCCAACGGGTTCATTCTGTATGACCCGCGACACTGGTTAGGCACCGTGCAAGAGCGGCTGCGTCAGCCATTTCCGGAATCATTGATCCGATCGATTGTCGCGAAAAGCCGGCCGGTGCTCGGCGGCGGGATGCAGTCCTGTTACCTGGCACAGATGAAGGCCGCGATTGCGCGTGATGACCTGATCAGTCTTAACCATCGAGTAGCAGTCTGGATCGCGAGCTATACCGATATTCTTTTTGCGGTAAACCGCAGGTATCATCCAGGAGAGAAACGGCTTCTAAAGTATATGCAAGGCTTGCCGGACCTGCCGGAGAACGCCCTGGAGGATATTCCTCGACTCTGCACGCTTGCGGGAAGTCTTTCGTCTCCGATCGTCGAGCATGTATCGGGTATGTTGAACAGGTTGGATCGGTGGCTGCAGAAGAACGGGATATAACTCTCCAGTACCAGGCCCCACAAGTAACCCAACGTCCCATGGGTGGCGGCCCCTGTCGGCCTCGCAAGCGAGGCAGCGCTCCACGGGTGGCGCCCCCTACCAATCACCTCTCACCAATCACTAATCACTTCTCACATTTCCTACCCGGTTGGCTTGTGGTCGACCCCTAGCCGAACTAAATTTCTCTCTTACATGGCTGACTCGTTCGTTCATCTCCACCTGCACACTGAATACTCTCTTCTGGACGGCGCGATCCGGATCCCTGACCTGATGAAAAAATCGGTCGAATACGGGATGCCGGCAGTTGCCATTACCGACCATGGCAACATGTACGGGGTGATCGAGTTTTATCAGGCTGCGCAGAAGGCCGGGATTAAGCCGCTAGTCGGTTGCGAAGTTTACATGGCCCCGGGCAAGAGGACGGATCGAAGCGCCGCCTCGGCCAGAGATGCTTCTTTCCATTTCAATTTGTTAGCGAAGGATTTTACCGGGTACAGCAACTTGGTGAAACTGGTGTCGGAGGCCTATCTCACCGGGTTCCATTACAAGCCCCGAATTGATAAGGAGTTACTGGCTGCACACAGCGAAGGGTTGATTGGTCTAAGCTCTTGTCTGAAAGGCGAAATCAGTGTCGCTATTCAAAATGGCGACTTAAAAAAGGCTGAAGAAACGGCCGGCATCTTTCGGGATATTTTTGGCCCCGGTAATTTCTTCCTGGAGATGCAAGACCATGGGTTGGAGCAACAACACCTGGTCAACAGTCAGCTGAAGAAGATCGCGGCAAAACTGGATCTGCCATTGGTGGCAACCAACGATGCGCATTTTTTGGAACGATCCCATCATGAGGCTCACGATGTCATGATCTGTATCGGCACCAGTGCCATGGTCCACGATGAGCGCCGGATGCGATATCCGACTGAGGTCTATTTCAAGTCGCCAACCGAGATGGCGGCATTGTTCGCCGATTGTCCGGAAGCGCTTAAGAATACACTTAAGATCGCGGAAATGTGCGATCTCAAGCTGGAGTTCGGCGTCTCGAAATATCCGGCTTATGAACCGCCCACCGGTAAAACCAGAGAGAATTATCTGCGAGAACTTTGTTACGAAGGTTTAGGCCGGCGATTCGGCGAGCGCGCCGAATCGGACAAAGAGCTGCGTAACCGATTAGACTACGAACTTTCGGTCATCGAGAAGACCGGATTTACGAGCTACTTCTTGATCGTTTGGGATTTCATTCACTTTGCTAAATCGCACGGCATTCCGGTCGGCCCTGGACGCGGTTCGGCGGCAGGCTCTTTGATTGCCTATGTGCTGGCGATCACCGATCTCGATCCCCTGCGGTTCGGCCTCATCTTTGAGCGGTTTTTGAATCCGGAACGGGTTAGCCCGCCGGATATCGACGTTGATTTTTGCCAGAACCGGCGCGGTGAAGTCATCGAGTACGTGCGCCAGAAGTACGGAGACCGAGCGGTCTCCCAAATCATCACGTTCGGCACCTTAGGCGCGAAGAGCGTGGTTCGCGATGTAGGCCGTGTCCTCGGACTCAGTTACGGCGATGCGGATCGCATCGCTAAAATGATCCCAAATGAGCTGGGGATCACGCTCTCGTCGGCTTACGAGAAAAACCCGGAGCTCAAGCAGGCAGTCGACACCGAGGAAGCGACCCAGCAATTGTGGGGTCTAGCCACTCTTTTGGAAGGCTTAACCCGCAATACCGGGATCCATGCCGCCGGCGTTGTGATCGGTGACAAACCGCTGGATGAATATATCCCTCTCTGCCGCGGAAACGACGATGAGGTAGTGACCGAGTACGCCATGGGCCCCCTCACCGACCTGGGGATGCTGAAAATGGATTTCCTCGGGTTGAAAACTCTCACCGTCCTCGACGATGCCGCCATATTAATCCGGCAACGCGAGTCACAATTCTCCCTAGAAAACATTCCGTTAGAGGACCGCGCCACGTTTGATCTCCTGAACCGGGGAGAAACCATTGGGGTCTTTCAGTTGGAATCCGGCGGGATGACCAACCTGTGTAAACAGTTCGATGTTAATGCCATCGACGATATCATTGCGTTGATCGCGCTTTATCGGCCGGGCCCGATGGAGCTTATCCCCGACTACATCAAGCGGAAGAAGGGGTTAACCAAGATCAAATACGAGCACCCGCTTTTGAAAGAGGTCTGTGCGGACACTTACGGGGTCATGATCTATCAGGAGCAGGTGCAACGAGCGGCCAACGTGCTCGCTGGTTACACGCTGGGTCAAGCCGACCTGCTCCGCCGCGCCATGGGCAAAAAGGATAAGGAGAAGATGGCCAAGGAGCGGGGCAATTTCATCGCCGGGTGCAAACGGGTAAATGACATCGACGAGAAGAAAGCAAACGCAATCTTCGACCTATTGGAGAAGTTCGCCGGCTACGGATTTAATAAGAGCCACAGCGCTGCCTACGGCTTGATCAGCTACCAGACCGCTTATTTGAAGGCGAATTATCCGGTCGAGTTTATGGCCGGCTTACTCAGCAACGAAGTGAACAATACCGATAAGATTTCGGTGTTCGTTGCAGAATGCCAGCGGATGGGAATGACAATCCTGCCGCCCGATATCAATCGAAGCAGCCTCAAATTTGTTCCTGAAACGACTGAACGCGGGCATGGGATTCGTTACGGTCTTTCCGCTATTAAGAATATTGGTGAAGTCTCAATGGGTGCAGCCATCAAGGAACGAGAGAAAGCCGGGCCGTTTAAATCGTTGGATGACTATTGCGGGCGTCTCGACTCGCGGTCGGTTAATCGGAAAAGCCTGGAAAGCTTGATCAGGGCAGGTGCCTTTGATTTCACGGGACAGGATCGGGCGCAGTTGTTCGCTCAGATCGATCAGGCACTGGCTGCTGGAGCCGCTTTACAGAAAGACCGTTTAACCGGTCAAGTGTCGCTCTTTGGCGATCTTGAGCTTGTCCCTGCTGCCGGGAAACGGAATGGGCGGAGCACCGAATTCACACCATGGAGCATGAGCGAAAAGCTCGCCTATGAGAAAGAGCTGCTCGGGTTTTATGTGACGGGCCATCCCTTGGATGCTTACCGTGATCTACTCGAAGGTGGCAAATATACGGCCATTACGAACTTGGCGAACCTAGAGGACAGAGAACAGGTCAAAGTTGCCGGTACCATCTCAAGCTTGGAAAAGAAGTTCACCCGCAAAGACGGCAAACCGTTCGCGGTGATGACGCTCGAGGATTTTACCGGAACCAGCGAAGTCTTGGTCTGGGCGGATATATTCGCCAGGTTCGGGAAAGAGCTCGAAGCGGGCAAAATCGTGGCAGTTTCTGCGAAATTGGAGCGACGCGACGATACCGTGCGCCTTATCGCCTCTGAGATCGGTCCGGTCGCGAAAGGGAAGAAAGCCGGTGCGCTCACGATTGATATCGCTCTGGAACGAACCAATGAAGATAAGCTGTTTGCTTTGAGAGAGTTAGTTATGAAGCATCCCGGGTCACAAGCTCTATTTCTCCGGTTTCGAGCTCCGGACGGCCAAGAATTGAAGGTGAAAACGAATACCGGGTATTCGGTCCGGGATGACGAGTCATTCCGCGAAGAGCTGGCGCAGCTGCTGGGATGAGGGTTTGCCTTCAGAGTCTCGGTTCCGACGGCGTTCCGAGGCACTTGGACGCCTGATAGCCTCTCGAGAATGAGACCAATGCGACTTATGGCACGCGTGAGGCTAGCGTCCGCGAGTTAGTGGTGTGAACTGTTCTTGCAAATGGCGGGTTTCGCATTACTGTCGACATTCCCGTCGCCTGGACTATGACTCCATTTAACCGCGAAGTGAAGATTTTCTCCGGCTCGGCTCATCCCGAGCTCGCCCAGAGGATCGCAAAATCTATGGGTGCCCCCCTGGGGGACGCTACTGTCAGCTCCTTTCCGGACGGTGAAAGCCGGGTCAAAATCAACGAGAATATTCGCGGCCGCGACGTTTTTATCGTCCAGCCTACGTGCCCCCCCACGAATCAAAATTTGATGGAGCTGCTCATCCTGATCGATGCAGCTCGCCGGGCTAGCGCTTATCGTATTACGGCGGTTATTCCGTATTTCGGTTACGCGCGTCAGGACCGAAAGGATCAGCCCCGGGTTCCTATCACCGCGAAACTGGTAGCCAACCTGCTTGTCGCTGCCGGCACGCACCGGGTTCTGACGCTCGATCTGCACGCACAGCAGATCCAAGGTTTCTTTGACATCCCAGTCGACCATCTGTACGCGGCGCCCGTCCTTATCCGGTATATTCGACAGAAGAAGCTGGATAACCTGGTAATCGTTTCCCCTGACGTAGGTGGCCTGAAGCTAGCCTCGGCTTACGCGGAAGCGTTGGGAGCGACCCTCGCCATTGTCGGCAAAAGACGCACTAGCCCAACCGAGACCGAAGCGCTTCACGTGATCGGGGATGTGGACGGCAAGAATGTTCTGATGGTAGACGACTTGACCGAAACAGCGGGAACTTTGACTAGCGCGGCGGCCCTCCTAAAGAAACAGGGCGCTCAAGAGATTTATGCCGGGGTTTCGCATGCGGTTTTTACCGATATCGCCCATGAGCGATTGCGGAAATCCACCATTTTGGAATTGATCACGACTGACAGCACACCTGTCCGGTTACACCCGGAATGCCGGATCACGGTGTTATCGATCGCAGAGCTTTTAGGACAAGGTATCCAACGAATTTATTCTAATGAGTCGGTGAGTTCACTCTTCGACGTCCAGACGGAACAGTGAGGTTACATCTATGGCGCAACAAGCTAAATTGACGGTGCAGAAGCGGGCTGAAGTAGGCCGCAACGCAATAAAGAAGGTTCGTAAGCAAGGGTTGATTCCTGGCGTTATCTACGGAGTGGGACAAGAGCCGATCAATCTCGAGGTCAACGGTCGTCAGCTCTCCACGGTACTGGCCCATGCCTCCAGTGAGAACATCTTGCTCGAGTTGGAGATCGTCGACGGCGACGACAAGCGTAACTCGTTGGCGATGATTCAGGAGGTACAACACCATCCGATTCAGCGCCAGATCTTACACATCGATTTTCACGCCGTTTCTGCTACCGAGAAAATCACCGCTGAAGTGCCGATCGAAACGGTTGGTGAGCCGGTTGGCGTTAAAACCGGCGGCGGACTGCTGGAGCATATTTTGCGCGACCTGGAGGTCGAATGTCTACCGGGAGATTTGCCGGAACGAATCCAAGTAGATGTAAGCGGCCTGGATCTCAACCAGTCAATCCACGTAAAAGACCTTCAGCTTCCAGCCGGGGTCGAAGCAGTTACCGACGGTGATTTGACAGTGGTAGCGGTCAGCGAAGCCCGAGTTGAGGAAGAGCCGACAGATACTCTAGGAGCCGCACCAGCGGCGCCAGAAGTCATCTCGGCCAAGAAGCCTGAGGAGGGCGCCGCGCCAGCGGAGTCTTAATTTGTTTCCGCAATGGCGCATTTGCGGCTGCTAGCCGGTCTCGGTAATCCTGGGCCAGAATACAACACAACGCGCCACAACGTTGGCTTCATGGTCCTTGATCGGCTGGCCCAGCAAGAAGGGCTGGCCTTCGCAGCCGCATCCAAGTGGGATTGCCTCTGGACGCGCTGGAACGAAATAATCCTGGTCAAGCCGATGACTTACATGAATCGCAGCGGCGATTCTGTAGCCAGCGTACTCCGGTATTTTCGAATTGAACCCACTGAACTGCTTGTGGTCGTTGATGATGTGGCTTTGCCGCTGGGCAGGTTGCGGCTACGTTCTTCAGGGAGCGACGGCGGTCATAATGGGCTGGGATCAATCATCGCACATTTGGGAGTAGAAGTACCGCGTTTGCGCGTGGGCGTTGGCGCTGCGGCGGATAACGCCGATTTAGTTAATCATGTTCTGGGCCCTTTCTCGAAAGCAGAATTGGCAGTAATAAGCCGGTCTGTGGAAAGAGCGACAGAAGCGATCCACAAGGTAGTGGACGCTGGACTGGAAACAGCGATGAATATATTCAATCGTGCAGAATAATATTGCCTACATTATGAAAAACCGTTATGAGTGTTTGATGGCCTTGGATACAAGGGGCCAGGAAGATAGTGTGAAAGAGATTGTTGAGCGTCTCGAGGCCGATTTTACCAAAGAAGGGGCCACCATCGAGCAGGTCCAAAAAATGGATAAACGGCAACTCGCTTATGCGCCGCGTAACGTGGAGTCTGCCTACTATGTTAATTTCGTCTTTGAAGCCGACCCGGACCTGATTGCTAAACTCCGGGGCAAATTCAAGCTCGATCCCTTGGTCTTTTTGCAACATTATCAGCAATTGCCGCTGAACAACCCGAAACCGGCACGCAAAGAATAGGATTACTCTTATGGCGAATCTCAACCGCGTTCTATTAATCGGTAATCTGACCCGGGACCCAGAAATCCGGTATACACCGAAAGGGACGGCGGTTGCCGAGATCGGCATCGCGATAAATCGCGTATTCAGCGGCGAGGACGGTGAAAAACGAGAAGAGGTCACCTTCGTTGATGTGACTCTCTGGAGCCGACTTGCCGAGCTTGCTGAACAATACCTTAAGAAAGGGCGCCCAGTGTTCATCGAGGGACGTCTGCAACTGGATTCTTGGGATGATAAGCAGACCGGCCAAAAACGGTCACGGTTGCGGGTTATTGCCGAGAACCTGCAGTTTCTTGGGGCTCGAGGCGAAGGTGAACCCGGCGCGACAGGCGGTGCGCCAGCCCCTCGCCGTTCAGGTCCCGCGCCAGCGCCAAGGCCAAATCCTCCGCGCGACCCGGACCTCGATACCGAGCCGGACGATATCCCGTTTTGAGCCTGCATCGCCAGGAAATGCGTCAGGCATTTTTGAGCGATGCCGGCTTTGGCAGCAAAAGAATCCGGCTACGCCGCACTCCCCTTCTCCTGCAGCTAATCAGCCGGTCCCATTGATCTTGTAGACGTCTGGGTCGTGACGCTGCATAAATCGATCGGGCTGCGACAACTCTGCAAAACCAAATCTGCGATAAAGCTCGTGCGCGTCCGCGGTAGCGAGCATCCAGCGGCGTAATCCTTGCAGATCCGGATGGGCTAGGACGGCCTCCATCAGGCGTTTCGACAGACCTCGGCCGCGGTGTTCGGGCAGGACAAAAACGTCGGCTAGATAGGCGAAGGTGGCGCGGTCCGTTGCCACCCTGGCAAAACCGACCTGGCGCCAACCAGAATCCGGATTGGCATTCCCTAATGCGTATACACCGAAACAGAGCGAATTAGCGATTGAACGCGCCACGACCTCTCGCGGAATGCCGCGCGCCCAATAGCTGTGCTCCGAGAGAAATTTGTGGATAACGTCAAGGTCAAGCTTGGTGGGGTCCTCACTGATCAGGTATTCCATGTTGGGCATCAGGGATCACGGCAGCCGTGAAATGTCAGCGTATCGTAAGACGGTAGGATCGGCAGTTACAAGGATCAGACCGCTGTTTTAGCGACCAGCACAGAAGCTAGGGCTGAAGGCTCTTCACCGTCCCTAAATCGCCGCGGTAATTAGCGCCTGGGTAACCTCAGCTAGCTCGCGCCTGACTTCTAAGTCGTATGCTTGGGCATTCGCTTTCGCTTCCCGGAGCCCATCAAAGTATTTGCCGGTAACATCATCCAAAGCCGGGTCCACCACCAACCGAATCGTTGCCTCCAATCCCTCCTCCACGGTGCTCATTACGCTCCAGCCGGCTTCCAAAACCAGCTTCGTCGGCATCAGGGACGCCGGGTGAAGAGTATTGACGGTCACACCGGTATTCGCCAATTGGGCAGCAAGATCAAATGTCCAGGCAACCATCGCCAGCTTGCTCTGCCGATAGGCGGTGACGCCCGAGTAACCGCGTTCCGACATAATATCATCGAAGTTCAACGGCGCTTGCCCCACGGATGCGACGTTCACAATCCGCGCGGGAGCAGAAGCTTTGAGCTTGGGTAGCAATCCTTGAGCTAAGAGGCGCGAGGCCAAATAATTGACCGCAAAACGGAGTTCGTAGCCATCCTGGCTCATCTCCCTTTTGGAAGAGTCTTTGCCAAAGCCGACGGCTGCATTGTTGACGAGGACATCAAGACGTTGTTGTTCAGCGGCTACCCGTCGACCGAGCTCAGCGGTCTGCTTTAGCGAGGCGAGATCCGCACAGTAGAACTGCAACTTTCCGTTCCCGGTTTCCTGGCTGATTTCATCAAGGATTGCTCTCCCGCGTAGGTTATCTCGTCCGTGAAGCAGCACCGTCGCTCCTCTTTCCGCCAAAGCCTGAGCCAGAGCTAATCCCAATCCACTGGTAGCGCCTGTAATAAGAATCGTCTGTTCCGCCAATGGTCTCATAGAGCAAAGATACTACGCAGGGCCGAGGGCACCAACACGTGCTGAGACAGCTTATGAGAGGCTTGCTAAAATATGGCAGTCGATACATACTTTATCTGTATGAAGATCACGCTAAATATCGATCCGACGCTGCTCCGCAGAGCCCAAGAGATCGCGGGCACCACGAGCAAGACGACGGCCATTGATTTGGCGTTGCGCGATTTTGTACAAAGGGGGTCTCTACTTGCCGCCCTAGACGACGCCCAGAGGCTTTCGCCGGAGGACTGGGGCGCTGCCTTGGATCCAAATTACGACGTCTTGGCCACGAGGATCGCCGAAACTGGAGCTACTTATGGCGGCAAGACCCGTTCTCGTCGATAGCAGCTATTATATCGACCGGCTCCGGCAACGAAAACCTCTCATGCGGGAGCTGCATGCAATCGCATCGAATCGATCTCTCGCCACTTGCGGAGCGATTCGATGCGAGGTCGGTCGCGGGATACGAGAGCCGGCTGCCAGAAGGCTGTTACATCAGGTTTGGTCGACGATGCTCTACGTGCCGACCGACAACCGCCTCTGGGAATCAACAGAAGAGCTATTGTGGCAACTCGACCGTCAAGGAAAGGTCGTGCCTGCCATTGACGCACTGATCGCGGAGAGCGCTAAGAGGGTCGGCGCCGTAATTTTGACGCTCGATTCCCATTTTCAAATGATCCCGGGAATCATTGTCGTGGATCGCATTGTCTAAGGTACGCTTGGCCGTTTCCATGGGATAGCGCAAGCGGCGGTGATCAACGGGCCGTTCCAAGTCTTGATCACTGGAAGCTCGTTCTCGTACCCCAATATTGAGAGAGTGCTGGTGCCAAGCAGAAAACGGCTGCCATGATCTGCAGAAAGACCAATCCAGCGAGATACCAATACCCTAAGAAAATGGCCGTGAGAGAAAACCGCTAGATTACCCGCACTCGACCGAAGCGTAGCCACAACCCGGTCGGCCCGCTGAGATATCTCCTCGATCGTTTCCCCGTTAGGACAAGGGTGTGTCCAAATGCTCCAACCGGACACCCGATCTCGAATTTGTTGTGTGGTCAGCCCTTCGTAATCGCCGTAGTCCCATTCCAGCAGTTCTTTATCCAGTTCCACCTTCGAGGTAAGCCCAGCGAGCTTTGCCGTTTCCAGCGCGCGTTGGAGCGGACTGCTAAGGATACGCGCAAATTTGACCTCATCGAAAATCGGCAAAAGGAATCCAGCCTGCTCGCGTCCGGTGTCTGTCAGACCTATATCAGTGCGCCCAGTATGGCGGCCATTCTTTGCCCACTCGGTCTCGCCGTGCCGAATCAGATAGATTGAGTTCACGGGCAGCAGTTAGCGGTTAGCAGTTGGCGGTCGAGAGGGGGTAAGGGCTTGCCACGAATGTGACCTAGGGGACTCATATGTAGCAGTGGTGAACTGCAAACTGCCAACAGTAAACTGCTAACCGCGAACAGCCTGAGGTTCCGCTTCATGTCTGGGACGAATTTTTCCGTAGAGCTTGGAAGTCCATTCCTGGATCTCTTCGAGATACAGGTACAGTGCAGGGGTAACATAGAGGGTGATCAGTTGGGAGACGATCAGGCCGCCGACCAAAATGAGACCAAGCGGCCGCCGACTTTCAGCATCGGCGCCGAAGCCGACCGCGATTGGAATGGCGCCCATCAGAGCAGCCAGAGTGGTCATAATGATGGGACGAAATCGCTCGACGCTGGCTTCATGAACCGCCTCGACTGGGGTTTTACCAGCTCTGCGTTGCTCAACTGCAAAATCGACCATCATGATGCCATTCTTTTTCACAATACCGATCAACATGAACATGCCGATATAGGAATACAGCGAGAGGTCGGAGTGAAAGACAAGCAAGGTGAAGAGACCACCGACCGCCGCCACCGGCAGAGAGGACAACACGGTAATCGGATGAAACCAGCTCTCATAAAGGATTCCCAGGATGACATACATGATAAACACGGCCACAAACAATAAGACCCCTAGCTGGGAAAAGGTCTCGCTGAAAGTCTGCGCCTCGCCTTGAAGCTGGCCGCGAATCGTTGGCGGCAGCACTTCCGCGGCGGTTTTTTGGATAAACGTAGTAGCGTCGCCCGTCGCTGCGCCCGGCTTTAAATTGAAGTATAAGGTGACCGAAGGGAACTGATTGATATGGTTCACGGCCAGCCGGCCAACTAACGCTTGCGGGCTGGTCACGGTCTCATTTGGAATCATCCCGCCGGTTCCGGAGGGCTTGAAATAAAGACGATTGATGTCACTAGGATCGCTCCGCTGTGTGTCCTCGGCCTCAACGATAACTTTGTACTGATCGACCGGCGTCTTGATCAAATAGGTATAGTTCTGCGAATAAGCGTTCTTAAACAGCTGCTCGACGTTCACGTTGCTCAGTCCATAAGATTGCAACTGGAGATCATTCAGCCCGACTCCCAGAACCGGCGTATTCGCAAAGTAATCCGAAGATACGGTAGCGAACCCGGGATATTGGCGGCACTTCGCCATCATCTGAAGGGCCGCCTGATAGACTTGATCGGCGTCAACTCCGGAGATGGCGAAAGCGTATTGGCCCTGGTTATTCTTGGTGGCGCCGGTGCTAATCTGTAAAACCGGATCGGGCCGCAGCAACGGAATAATGCCTGGAATCTGGGCTATCTCTTGAGCCAACTCGCCTACAACTTTCGTAATTGGCGGGCGCCGGCTTGGCTCTTTGAGAAAGGCTAAAGCCAGCATTTGATTGGAAGGGAGCCCCTGGGAAAAACCGGCTAGAGTAAAGGACTCATCAACCGCCGGATTCTGCCGGAGGACAAGATCGACCTGCTTTTGCAGCTGTTTAATTCTATCGGGAGAGATACCTTCCTGACAGATCAGAATTCCCCGGATAAACGAGCTGTCCCCGGCCGGAATAAACGTTTTCGGAAGCAACCCGAAGACCCAAATCGTAAGCGCGAAAGACGCCACCCAGGTTAAGGCAGAGATCCAACGATGACGCAGAAAGAAATAGAGGCTGCGCCCGTAAACCGCAGTTATCCGCTTGAACAGATGCCCAACAGTCCGTTCCATCCAGGTTCTTTCATCGTGGCTGCGTGGACCAAGCACCCGCGAGCACATCATGGGGGTCAAGGTGATCGACACGAGCCCAGAAGCAAAAATGGCTACGATGATAGTAATTGAGAACTCACGGAAAATTCGGCCGATGATCCCGGTCACCATCACTAGGGGCAGAAAGACAACCGCCAGCGAAACCGTCATGGCCACAATCGTAAAAGTAATCTGCCGCGCGCTATTCAGTGCCGCCTGCATCGGGTTCTGGCCTGCTTCCATGAGACGCACGGTGTTCTCCAGAAACACGATGGCGTCATCGACCAGAAAACCGATCGCCAATGTCAGTGCCATCAAGGTTAAGTTATTGATGCTGAAATTCAGCGCCCCCATAACTAGGAACGTGACCAGCATGGAAAGCGGCAAAGCAACGACGGGAATAAATGTGTCAGTGGCCCGGCCGAGAAACGCAAAGATAACGACGACCACTAAGAAGAATGCAATTAAGAGGGTATGTTCGACTTCGTGCGCGTTCGCAATAATGGTCTTTGAACGATCATAGAGCGGGATCATCTGAACGGATCCCGGTAACTGAGCTCGGAAGGTGGGCAGTAAGTCTTTTATTCTGTTAGCGACTTCAACCGCATTCGCACCGGCCTGTCGGCTAATCGCCAGAACGACTTCTGCCGGCGCCTCTCCGTAGTTTCGGGCCCAGAAATTTCGATTGATCCGCTCATCTTCTACGGTCTTAACGACCTTCGCGACATCCCTCAGGTAGACCGGCTGACCGTTTGGTTGAGCGATGATTACGTTCTCGTATTGCTGAGGAGTCGTGCGTTGCCCGTTCGGAAATAAAAGATAAGTGCGATCTTTTCCATCGAACTGTCCGGCGCCGAGATAGGCTGTGCTTTGAAAGACCGCATTGGTCACGTCGGTCATAGTGAGCCCGAGAGAAGAAAGTTTATTTACCTGGACCTTAACTCGGATCGCCGTCCTGGCGCCATAAACCTGGACCTGACTGACTCCGTTGATGATCGCGATCTGTTGACCAAGATTGGTATTACCATAGTCAAACAGGTCGCCTTCCCGCATCGTATCACTGACCAAAGCAATGTAGAAGATTGGTTGATCGTTCGGGTTGGTCTTGGTGAACGACGGAGGCTGCGGCAGGTCTGTCGGCAAGAAGCCTTGCGCACGAGATATAGCGGCTTGGACGTCTGTGGCTGCGTCCCCTAGGCTTTTGTCCAACGAGAACTGTAACACCAAAGTCGATGTGCCAGTCTGATTGGTAGACGTCACTAGATCTAACCCCGGGATTTGCAGGAATTGTTTCTCGAGCGGAGTAGCACACGTGTTCGCCATTGTTTCCGGGCTCGCACCTGGATAGGTGACGCTGACCTGAATCACCGGGTAATCGACGGCCGGAAGGTCGTTCACCGGCAGCTGTCGAAAAACCTGGATCCCAAAAGCGATAATGCTGATCGTCAGCAGCAGCGTCATGATCGGACGCCGAATGAAAGGCTCAGAAAAGTTCATAGCGCAGGCGTCGGTTTAACAATCGAACTTTCCTGATGGCCCTCAGCCGGTTGGTTGGCTTCACTTTCCTTTTGGGTCAAACCTCCTGCGGTCGGGGTGGGAGTAGCCGGCGGATACTCTTTCGGATTTACCTTAGTACCATTTGCCAATGTGATCTGGCCTTCGACGACTACGGTTTCACCTGCTTGTACTCCTTCCGGGACTACCACTAGATCCTGGTACCTCACCCCTTGAGGAACCAATCGTTGTTCGACCGTGTTATCCGGCTTTACTACAAATAGATAAGGTCCCTTACCCCCGAGTTGAACGGTTTGAGCTGGGACGACCAGCGCATCCTTCAGGACCTGTAAGGTCAGCGTTACGTTGACATACTGGCCCGGCCACAGATAACGCTCCTCATTAGGAACCGTGGCCCGAAGCAGAACCGTGCCTGCTTGTGACGAAACGGTATTATCGAAGAAGCTCAGCTTACCGGCCTTCGCGATCTCTGGCCGAGAGGGTGCAATGACCTCCACTTCCAGCGAATTTCTCACATTGTCACGAAGACGAGCTAAGTCATTCTCAGAGATGTTAAAATCGACGTAAACTGGATCTTGAAGCTGGATATTGACTAAGGTTGCTCCCCCCGTGGAGACGTAGTTGCCCGGATCAACCAATCGGCGCCCGGTGCGCCCATTGCCCGGGGCACGCACGTAACAATACTCAAGATTGAGCTTCGCTAGATCAATTGAAGCCTGGTCTCGGCTGACCGCGCCTTTGAAGTTGTCGACGTTCGCTTTGTCTGTGTCGATCTGTTGTTCGGACACAAAACGCTGGCGCTCTATTTTGTTGTCGCGTTCCAGGTTTCGCTGGTCCAACTGAAGCTGAGCGTTATCAGACACCAGTTGCGCTTGCGATTGCTCGAGCTGGGCTTGAAACGGACGAGGATCAATCACAAAAAGCAGGTCACCTTTCTTTACATCCTGACCTTCAACAAAATGAACTTCGGTGACTCGACCACTAACTTGAGGCTGGATGTTGACTGATTCGGGCGAAACGACCCGACCAAATTCATGAATTTGGACCGGCACATCGGTGGCGCGGACCTTCGTCACTAGAACGTTTTTGGGCACGGCCTTGCTTTGCCCGGTGGCCGACTGCTGGTCGCAACCGCTAAGGACGATGGCGGTAACCGAGAAAAGCGATGAGACAAAAACGGACACCCCGTTTGGCCGGCGGTCGTTCATAGGGGGAATTAAGATCGCGCTAAAAAATGTTTAATGGTAGCTAATAGATGATTGCAGACTACGGAAAACAGCGGTCAAGATGTTGCGTTTTGCGAGGGCCATCGTGCAAGTTGAACGAAAAGGATCGACCCTCCATGGTCGCTCTCTTCTCCTTTTCGAGTTTCGCTCTTCCAGAAGCACTCCTTTTCGCGACGAAACCGAAGCCGGTGAAGCCGGCACTTTAATCGCACTTCAAGGTTTTAGTAGCTAGTTTCATACCCAAGCGGTAGCAATGAGCTCGAAACCGTGGAGCGCTGCCTCGCTTGCGAGGCCGAAGCGATCGGCGCCGGTGGAAGGGTGCTTCTCTTGCGAGTACGTGGTTAGGCAGGGCCGGTGTCTCCTCTGACTCCGTTGATTTGGAAGCCCGCAAGCCACGACATAGAGGCGCAGACTAAAAATAGGATGTCACAACGACGTTCCGACGCATACATCGCCTCGCAAGCGACGCAGCGCTCCACAGCCGCTCGTCACACCGGTCGTAAACGTGATTGGAACCGGCCCCGGCTGAACCGGATCGCTAGCTCGGCTCCGAAGGCTTCTGAGAGATTCTTGGCCGAAACAGCCTTGCGGACCGGACCTTCAACCAAGACCTCCCCCCCTTTTAAGAGGAGGGCACGAGAGAAGCAGGGCAAGATCTCCTCCACGTGATGTGTTACCAGCACCAGGTTTGGGCTGTAATCGGAGGATTGGGTCGCGAGGCGTTGTAAAAACTCCAAGAACCGTTCCCGAGCCACAGGATCCAAGCCGGCACAGGGTTCATCCAGGATCAAGATTTTGTGATTGGCCATTAAGGCGCGACCAATGAGGACCCGCTGCCGCTCGCCTTGCGAGAAATACGCCCAAGGTCGATCCGCAAGTTTTTGGCATTCCACCTGTTCGAGAAGGCGAAAAGCGCGTTTACGTTCCAATCCCCGAGGCGGTTTCCAGCTGTTGATCACCGCTCGTTGGCCACTCGCGACAATATCGAGGCCAACTTGCTCGTCAGAGATCATTTGTCTGACACTGGAACTGACCAGGCCGATTTGCTTTCTTAGTTCACGCCAATCCGTCTTTCCGTATTCCTGATCAAAAACGCGAATGCGGCCGCTCGAAGGTGTGACATAACCGGTAATACAACTAAGCAGAGTTGTTTTCCCAGAACCGTTAGCCCCAAGAAGCACCCAGTTATCTCGCGATTCGATCTCCCAATTGACATTTTGGAGGATCTTGGTTTTGCCGCGGTAAACAGTAAGGTTCTGTATCGAAACAATCGGGTTCACGGTTCACGGTTAGCGGTTAGCGGTTAGCCGTTTGCGGTTGCTGGTTTGCCTCGATCGGCGGCGTTTGGGTTTTCGGTCGTACTTGCGACCACGTTTCGCCGAGCCGCCAAGATAACGCATCAGGCCACCAAGGAGACGCGTAGCCGATTCTGCAGAGGTATCTAGGGCATCGTACTGAGATTCTGGAACCAGCCCGAGATCGAGAGCATAAATGAGCTGAGCTCTGAGCTCACGAAGCGAGCCCTTCGATATTGCCAAGAACTGTATGAACTCTGAGTTTCCTTCTCTTTCAAATCCTTCCGCGAAGTTGGAAAGGATCGATATCGAAGCCCTTTCCATTTGGTCAATTAGTCTCCGGTTAGGCACAAATTTTCGTGTCCTAACAAGCAGCCCTATCTCGCGGGCAAATGCTCGACATGCCTTGAATGCTTCAAAGTCCCTGAAATCGGTCACGGTAGCCATATTGACGAATTATAACTGAACCCAACAAAGGAAAATCTTCCCGAGTGTTTTACTTTTGAACTTTGCTTTAGTTATTGGAACGACGGCTAACCGCAGACGGTAAACCGCCAACAGCAAACCCGTCACTCGAACCGACAATCCAATGCAAGGGATTGATGTAGCATCCGAAGGTATTGTCGCTTTGAGATTTCGATTGCGCCAAACGTGCGAAGATGTGGCGTGATGTATTGCGTATCCAATAGCGTAAAACCACGACTCCGTAATCGGTCGACCAGCGCCATGAGTGCGATCTTCGAGGCGTCAGTTTCCCGATGAAACATTGATTCACCAAAGAACGCGCCCTGAATACTCACCCCGTAGAGACCACCAGCTAGCTGTTGATTCTTCCAGGCTTCAACTGAATGGGCAAAGCCAAGGGCGTACAAATTCAAATAGCTCTGAATAATCTGCTCACTGATCCAGGTCTCCGCGCGCTCCGCGCAAGCGCGCAGAACCTCTTCAAAGGCAGTATCGAACTTCACTTCAAAAACCCCTTTCTTGGCGACCCGCCGGAGGCCGTGGGGAACGTGAAAAGTATCAAGCGGGATGATCCCCCTTGGATCAGGCGAGAACCAGGCAATTTCCCCACCTTCAAGCGCCATGGGAAAGATCCCATTACGATAGGCTTCAACCAGCAGCGACGCCGGGATGATTGTCGGGGTAATTCTCTTGCGCACGGAAGCTTAGTTTAATAGCTCGCCGGGTAAGGCGAAAGGGCGAAACGGCGAATGCGGCGCTGTGGAACGCTGCCTCGGTTGCGAGGCCGCAGGGGTCGCCACCCTGGAGGGGAGCCGCTTTCGCCTGTATTAAGTTGACCGCGTGTTGTCGAAGCCCAGCGTTCATCCGGCTGAATGGTGTGACAAGCAGGCGGCTCCCGGAAACGTCTGCTGGTGTTGCTAACGGCTTAGGTTGAATCCGACTAGCGACACAAACAAAGTTCACACCCTGGGACATTCGCGGGAGCCGCCTGCTAACTAACCGCTCGGTATACAACGCTTATTCGCCCGATCAACTCAGGCAACAGACACATTCAAAAGCAGCTCCCCTCCAGGGCTCCAACCGTCGGCCTTGCAAGCGAGGCAGCGCTCCACGAGAGCGTCGCGGTTTAGTCGTTCGACCTTTCACCTCATTGCGGTTCGAGGATTTCGTGGCATAGTCCACTCTTCTTCTGATGAGCTCCGTCGACACCACGACTCATTCTACAATTGTTATCCTGGATTTCGGGTCACAATACACTCAAGTGATCGCGCGGCGGATCCGCGAGAGCCGCGTCTATTCCGAGATAGTTCCATTCAATCTTTCGGCTGATCGAATCCAAAAACTGCAACCGAAAGGCATTGTTCTATCGGGTGGACCGGCTAGCGTGTTCGCACCTGGTGCACCGCACCCGGACCCGGCCATATTTTCGCTCGGGGTCCCCGTACTTGGGATCTGTTATGGAGTGCATCTTATGGCGTTACAGCTGAACGGATCGGTCGAATTCTCAGATCGCCGTGAATTCGGAGCCGGCACCTTAACGACCACCGCTCCGTCCCCGTTGTTTGACGGGTTGCCTTCGGAATTTGCGGTTTGGAATAGCCATGGCGACAAAGTCGTATCTTTACCGCCGGGGTTCCAAATAATCGGCACCAGCGAAAACAGTCCCTTTGCCGCGATTGAAAATCGAAGCCGCAACCTGTTTGGCGTGCAGTTTCATCCTGAAGTCGCTCACACGCCTTTAGGAAAAGAGATCCTGGAGAACTTCCTCTACAACATCTGCAAATGCCGGCCCGACTGGACCATGGGCTCGTTCATCGAAAGGAGCTGTCGCGAGATTCGCGAGCGGGTCGGCCCGGATAAAGTCGTGCTTGGTCTCTCAGGCGGCGTGGATTCATCCGTGACTGCCGCCCTCGTTCATCGGGCGATCGGTGATCAATTGACCTGCATCTTCGTCAACAACGGTTTGTTGCGCTCTCGCGAAGCAGAAACTGTCCAGAAAGTCTTCGGCGAAGCATTTCGCATCAAGCTTCAATATGTCGATGCCAGCAATCGGTTCCTGGATCGTCTGACGGGTGTCACCGACCCGGAAAAGAAACGCAAGATTATCGGGGAAGAATTTATCCGGGTTTTCGAATCAACTGCGCTCGAACTAAAGGCACTGGACTCTAAAGAACATCGGTATCGTTACCTAGCCCAAGGGACGCTGTATCCCGACGTGATCGAGAGCGTGGCGATCGCTGGAAACCCGGCGGCGATGATCAAAAGCCATCACAACGTGGGCGGGCTTCCCGAGAAGATGGACTTCGAATTGCTCGAGCCGCTCCGGCAGCTCTTTAAGGACGAGGTCCGTCAGGTCGGCCTGGAATTGGAACTTCCGAAAGAAATCGTCTTTCGCCAGCCTTTCCCCGGTCCGGGTCTCGCCGTGCGGGTAATCGGTGAAATCACTCCGGAACGGCTCCAGATCTTGCGCCAAGCCGACGAGATTGTAGTCAGCGAGATGAAAGCCGCGGATTGGTATTATAAGGTTTGGCAGTCATTCGCCGTGATGTTGCCGGTTCAATCCGTCGGAGTCATGGGCGACCAGCGCACCTACGAGAACACGGTTGCTCTGCGGATAGTCGAAAGCCAGGACGGGATGACCGCGGATTGGGTACGGATCCCATACGAAATCCTCGCCAAGATCTCGAGCCGTATCATCAACGAGGTCAAAGGTGTGAATCGGGTTTGTTATGATGTCTCCAGCAAGCCTCCCAGTACGATTGAGTGGGAGTGACGCGGTTCTAAGGTTCAAAGTTCAAAGTTCGACGTTCCAAATTGTTTCAATTTGCGTCGAAGATTGTAACCTTGAACTTCGAACGTTGAACTTTGAACCCAGAACGTCGCCCCCTCCATGCGCCTCGCCATTTATCCAGGAAGTTTTGATCCGATTACTAACGGGCATCTTGATGTTATCCATAGGGCGGCCCGGCTGTTCGACGAATTGATTGTCGCGGTTGCCCTAAACGATCAGAAACATACCTCTTGCCTTTTCTCGATCGACGAACGGATCGCCATTTTGGAAGAAGCCTGCGAAGGGAAAGCCAAGGTCCGTGTGGCTAAACTCAACGGTCTACTTGTGAATTTTGCACGTGACTGCGGAGCAAACGCGATCGTACGCGGTCTGAGGGCGGTGTCGGACTTTGAGTTCGAATTCCAGATGGCGCTCATGAACCGAAAGATGGAACCTGATATCGAGACCATCTTTTTGATGCCGAAAGAGGAGTACACCTATCTGAGCTCAAGAATCGTAAAAGAGATCGCCCGGCTCGGCGGCCGGGTTGACGATTTCGTCCCGGCTTGTGCGGTGAGAGCGTTAGCTAAGAGGTTGGCGGAAAAGGCTTGAGGAGACGCGGGTGGGGCGAGGCTCCCGAAAGATCTAGGATCTTACCAGCGCCAACAGCGATTCGACGCCGTCGAGCCGATAATAGATCAGAAAGCGCGCCGAGCCGTCCGGGGTAGCACTGTGCTCCTCCAATTTTGGCATCCTCTCGCCGGCAAACCCGATGGCAGATTTCCTCGGGGTCCAATCATCCAGACACAATCCGCACTATAGACCAGCTGCTCGGCCCAATGTTGCCGCGGCGGCATCGACAGCACCTTTACCCCTGGCATCAATGCCGGGTCTTTCGGGAGCCTCGCCCCACCAAAATCACCCCAAAAAAAGCAGTAGAATGGACCGGTGTAAACGGAGTATTCTACTCATATAGTCCGGACTCCAAGGGCATGCGCCCCTGGAACCAGTCCGGATTCGGGAGAATTCGCCATGAAAATTCAAGTCAATCAAATCCCGGCGAAAGGTGAAGCGTTCGAAGGTAAGGAGCAGAACGACATACTCGAGCTGGATGACCCGGGCGTTCGCCCCGTCGACACCTTGTCGTACTCACTCTTCGCGCAATTCGACGACGATACGCTTTTGGTCAGCGGCACGCTCTCGATTCTTCTAGAACTCGATTGTGTCAGCTGTTTGCAACCGTTTATCTACCCGCTCGTGGTCCGGGATTTCTCGGCAGAAATACCGGCCGGCCCCAACGATACTGTCGACTTGACGGCCTACCTCCGCGAAGATATTGTGCTGGCTCTTCCGGCGCACCCGCGATGCGATTGGGACGGGAGCCGAATTTGTCCCGGACCAAAAATACCGCGCCAGGTGACGGAAGAAACAGAGCCGAGCCAGCCGGATGCGTGGGCAGCGTTAGACGAATTGAACTTAAGAAAGAAGAATTAACCAATGGGTGTACCAAAAAGAAAAACGTCCAAGATGAGACTTCGGACGCGAAAAGCCGCTAACCGCTGGCACGCCCCGCAGTTGACCAAGTGTCCTCAATGCGGTAGCCGAGTCCGTGGCCACACCGCATGCCCTGCCTGTGGGTATTATCGTGGCCGGCAGATTTTGTCCGTCGAGGTAGCGTAAGAGTTCGCGGCCAGAAATC
>Ga0210396_10001761_pt1 | contig 22803 bp, 19 predicted proteins | sample IncBWH17OmetaG_FD_155466 | JGI IMG/M metagenome (GOLD analysis project Ga0210396, IMG submission 155466) | Forest soil microbial communities from Barre Woods Harvard Forest LTER site, Petersham, Massachusetts, United States - Inc-BW-H-17-O ... | reverse complement strand
GTTGATCCGTCTTCAGCAGACGCACGACATTACGATGCTCGATCAATGTCCCTTTGGGCTTGCCTGTCGTTCCGGAGGTATAGATGACATAGGCCAGGTCGGAGGGCGTATTAAGACCTTTGGGATTGTTCTTCGGGTATTCGTTCTCTTCCGATCGGAATCGGGCCAGTTCCGTTTCATCGATCACGACCTTGCAACCGCTATCGGTCACCATATAGTCGGCCCGCTCGGCCGGATAGTCCGGATCGATGGGCACATAGGCCGCTCCGGCTTTTAAAACGCCGAGGATGGCAATGATCATCCATTCGGTTCGTTCCAGCCGGATGCCGATCAGATCGTCCGGTACAGCCGCATAGTACTTGCGCAGATAGCGAGCCAACCGGTTGACCCGCTCGTTCAACTGCCGGTAGGTAAGGGATGCTCCTTCATAATCTACGGCTATATTTTCCGGCGTTCTGCGGGCCTGCTCTTCAAAAAGCTGCACGATCGTCTTGTCCTTGGGAAAAGCAACGGCTGCCTGGTTGAAGGTATGGATGAGCAGGCTTCTTTCCCCCTGGCTTAAATACTCCAACTTATCCACTACAACCAAAGGGGTATCGAACAAGGAACGGGACAGATCAATAAAATGTCCCATCAGTCCCCGGACGACGTCTGCGGAAAACAACTCTTTTTTATAATCGATCGCCAAGGTAAGGTCCTCGGTCTCGGAATACTCTAACAGATGAAAGGCCAGGTTTTCCTGTTGTTCTCCGCTATGCATATACGTAATGGAGGTTTCCAGGTTGGCGAGCCGGGTATCGTAACTGTTCTTTTGATAGGAAAAGGAAATGTCGTAAATATTTCCTTTCCTATTCAGCTCGTGCAAAACGTCATACAACGAAAAACGCTGGTGTTTATAACATTCCTTCAACTCATTTTTCACCTGGATGAGTACGTCCAGGAAGGTGCTATGACCATCCAGGCGGATAGCAAAGGGGAGTATATTGACAAACGTCCCCAGCGTATGCTTGAAGTTCCTGTTCCGTCTGTTAAAAACCGGAAGGCCTATGACCGGCGTTTCATTACCATACCGTTTGTTCAGGATCAACAATACGGCAATAAAATAGTGAAAAGCAGTACAATGGCAGGTTTTGCAAAAAGCATCTATCCGGTCATACAGTTCTCTGGGCAGGCGTACTTCTTCCCGTTTGGAAAACAAGGATCCCGGTTCTGCGGACCGATAGCAGGATTCAAAAGCTTTCGATGGCGGCAGATTAGTTAATCTGTTTACCCAAAATTCCCGGTCAGTTTCAAATTGTTCCGACAGCCTATATACTTTCTCCTCTTCTGCAAGATCGCTATAGGGATACAAGCCTGCCTTTATTGCGCCTTCCCCATCGCTAACCCCTATTGAATAGATGGCGGCAACCTTGTTAAAGAACAAGGCCATCGAGTATCCGTCAAAGACCAGATGATGCGCCTTCACATACCAGTAGTATTGTCTGTCCTGTGCTTTCAATATCCTTACGGTAAAGAGGCGACTGTTAAGATCGAACGGTTCATGGATATCCGTATGCATCCAGTCCAGGCAAGCCCGGACAGGGTCATCGCTATCCGAAAGATCGATCTCCGTGATGTCATAGCCGCTGGCTAAAATATCGGCATTGGCCAATACATACGCTATCGACCGGATCAATGCCCCCTTGTTCAGTTCTCCTTCAAGTGAGGCATACCCCCCGACATTGTAGAGTGCAGAACCGGCATAGATCTCCTGAGTCAGATAGATCGTTTCCTGAATGGTTGTTAGCATGCGCATGCGAATGGGCTCGTTGTAAAATAGAGCTACCGCTACAGCAAGTAACAATACCTGCTGCAAGGCTGATCAAAAATGAGCAAAATGGTAAGACGATTTTACAGGCCTTTCCAGGATGGAAAGGTCTAGTGATTCCAATTTTCTATACGGTTTTTACGAAAAGGTGGTAGCTATTCTGATCGCAAGCTTTTCACCGGGTTGACCACAGCGGCTCTGATGGAGTGATAACTAACTGTCGCCAGAGCGATGAAAATAGCTATTACGCCTGCGAGCCCGAAGATCCACCATTCTATGTGTATGCGATACGCAAATTTCAGCAGCCAGTTATTCATAGAGATCCACGCAATGGGGATCGCTATCAACAGGGCAAACAGGACGAGAAGGACAAATTCGCTGGACAACAACACAAATAGAACGCCAGAGCTGGCGCCCAGTACCTTTCGGATACTCATCTCTTTGGCGCGTTTTTGAGCGGTGAACATCGCCAGGCCCAGGAGGCCTATGCAGGATATAAAAATAGCCAGGGCCGCGAAAGCGTTGGAAAGCTGATTTACGACCTGTTCGCTTTTATACAAACGCTGGTATTCTTCATCGGAAAAGAACCAGGTGAATGGGAATTGCGGATTGAGGCTTTTGGCAATTTTATCCAAACCGGCCAATGCCTCCGGGGTTTTCCCCGGCTCGGTGCGCACGAGCGCCGATCCGTAGTTGCCCGTTGCCGCCATACGGATGATCAGGGGCTTAATGGGGTCATAAAGGGAAGTGTAATGGTAATCTTTCAATACACCGATGATCGTGCCTCTTTTGCCCCATTGGGTCAGGGGCTCGCCGATAGGTTCTTTATAACCGATAACTTTTAGCGCCGCTTCATTGATGAGATAGCCTGTTGAATCGGTGGTGATCACTCTCGAGAAGTCACGGCCCGCCGCCAGCTGAAGATTCATGGTCTTTACAAAATCATAACCGACCGCCGCTTGCGTGAACTGTGGAGACGAATTCGGGTCTTTGCCTGGCCAGAAAACGCCGCCGATCTGATTTTCTATATCAGAAGGTGCTTGTGTGGAGATACGGGAAACGCTTTGAATGCCCGGCGTATTCATCGCCAGATCGCGGAACAGATCGAATTTGCCTGCCAGTTCTCCATCCAGGGGAATATAGAGCAGGTTTTGCCGGTCATAGCCCAGGTTGATCTGCTGAACGTAATTAACCTGTCTGGAAATGATGAGCGTACCAACGATCAAAACTATCGAGAGGACGAACTGGAACATCACCAATCCCTTTCTGAACGCGCCTACCGTTGCACCGAACTGAATGCGGCCTTTTAATACGCGAATGGGTTTAAAGGAAGATAGTAACAGCGCAGGATATGCCCCCGCTATCAGGCTTGTAACCAGGGTCAGGGTCACCAGCCCGATCCAGAAATAGCTATTGGTAAGCGGTAGCCCGATCTGCTTTCCTGTCCAATGGTTGAAGACGGGGAGCAGGAGGGCCAGTCCGATCAGCGATAAGAGCACGGAAAGAGCAGTAAGGAAAAGCGTTTCGCCCAGGAACTGTCGCACCAGTGACGAGCGGAGTGCGCCGGCCACTTTCCTGACGCCAATCTCTTTGGCTCTTTTGCCGGAAAGGGCTGTTGTCAGATTCATGAAATTAATACAGGCGATCAGCAAGATAAAAATAGCTACCAGGCTGAAGATCCCTACGTATTCGATACGGCCGCCTTCTATCCGGCCGCTTTTAATATCGGAGTGCAGATATCGGTCCACGAACAACTGCATATCGAGGTCGATCTTGTAATTGGCGTTTAGTTCATTATTACGTCCATCGATCATTTTTTCGATACTCTTCCGCATTGCCACGGGGTCCCCGCCCGGTTTCAGCAGAATGTTCGTAGCAATGGCATTAAGGGCCCATTTTTTTATCGATGGATTGTATTCCTCGAAGGTGGGCCAGTTGACCAGGAATTCGAATTTTTGTGAAGAATTGATGGGAATATCGGCGAATACCGCAGTTACTTTTAAGTCCTTTTTGTCGTCCATCCGGATCGTTTTTCCAAAGGCTGCGGCGGCGCTGCCGAAAAACTGTTGTGCCATTTTATTGGAGATGGCCAGACTAACGGACGAGTTTAATGCTGTGACTGCGCTGCCCTGTAATAAAGGGAAGCTGAATAGTTTAAAATAATCGGAGTCTGCAAAACCGCCCTCCAGTTTAAGTTTCTTTTCCCCGACAACAAAGGTGAGTTTATTGGGCATGACCGATGCGCTGGCATATTCGACTTCAGGGAACAACCTTTTTAATTCAGCCGCCAGAGGTCCCGGGGTATGATACCCGCCGGTGGTAGTACCATTTGAATAGACCCGTTCATATATCGTGTAGAGTCGATCCTTATTCGCATGAAAACGGTCCACGCTTCGTTCATCCTGTACCCATAAAAATATCAGGAGGCTGCAAGTCAGGCCGAGAGCCAGGCCAAGGATATTGATCAAAGAAAAAGCTTTATTGCTCTTAATGGCTCTCCAGCCAGCCCTGAAATAATTTTTAAACATAATGATAAGATTGGTCTCACAAAATACTAAGAAAATGCCGATTTTCAAGTAAACATTAAATGGTCTTCAGGCATCTCCAATAATATATTCCGCTGTAAAAGATCGACCCTGACAAGCAGCCTGCGCTTACTGTTGTAGTCTACAGCTTCACAGGATAACCCGGTCAGCGCTCCATGACGAATGACCAATTTTGAACCCGGCTGAAAGCGGGATTCGGAAACTTCCAGATCCTTCGCCTCACCGGCAACCAGCTTTATATTGTTGACAACGGTCTCGCTCACCCTGGCAATATCCTTACCCGATTTGACATAATATAAGGAACCTTCTGCATCGATCCCGGCATAATAATTTTGAATATCGGTTAAGTACAGGAAAACATAAGATGGGAAAAGCGGCTCGTCAACATATTTCTTCCTGTCATGCCAGGTTCGCAAGACTTTCCGCGTCGGCAAAAATGAATTGATGTTCATTTCTGTAAGGTGGGTATGAACTTTTCTTTCGTGGCGCGGCTTTGTGTAAATGAGATACCATCCGGAACAGAACGTATTCATGTGACAAGATTTAAAGGTCTCAGGCCATAGCTACCGCTACAGCAAGTAACATTGCGGGGAATTAAAATCGACTTATTTGAAATGGAGATAGACCTTAATGCTGGCGAAATGGTTTTTCAAGGAAGGGAAATCCTGTAACTGTAAACAAATTAATTACAAAAAGACGGGAAAATATTTAGTAGTGGCCTCAATTTTTATTACGGTTTTTACTAATGTCATTGCAGGCTGATTGCAGTGGATTACTTCATTCCTTGTCTGCTAAATTGACCGATACCGATAATTCTTTTTTGAATAGCATACTTCAATAAGCCCACGGTGGACTTGACGCCGATCTTTTCTTTTATATCCTGGCGAATTTTTTCAACGGATCTGACGCCCAAAAACAGCTCGTCGGCGATCTCTTTGTTGCTTTTTTCTTCCCATATCAATTGAAGGATCTTTTTCTCCCTTTCATTGAGCGGTTCCAGGGCACCAATCGTACGGGCTTTTATTTGATTCCGGCTGTTCCAATACAGCGCCTCGGTAAATATTCTGTTCTTATAGATCTCGTTTGCTGAAACAGTGTGGATGGCGCGTATAAGGTCCTCTGGTTCATCGGCTTTGGATATATAACCGTAAATGCCCAAATCTAACAGATCGCTGATGAGGTCCATATCATTGCTCATGGACAAGATCAATATTTTAACGTCGGGATACTCACTGCGCATCAGCCTTATAGCATCATTGCCATTCAAACCGGGCATGAACAGATCCATTACCAAAACATCTACAGAAACGTCTTTAATCTTGTCCTGGAGATCATCCATGTCGCTGGCTTGAAGGACTACCTGGAGGCCTTTTTGATCGGAGATGTAATTTTTTAGAGTTTTCCTGAATAAGGAGTGGTCGTCGACAATCGCAACGTGAAGCACTTTGGATAGCATAAGGTTATAGTTATAAGGATAATTCGACTTTCGAAATCGCTACTTTTATGCCAGAGTTGACCTTAACGGCAGACGATGGGGTACAGGTAAATATCTAGTTGAAATTGGGGTATTAGGGTACGCTAGCTATCAAGAATGATCTAATTTACTATAAAGTCAGTGACAAAACAAATAATGAATTATTAAAGCAATGTTATATAAGTGCGGGCTATTAGAAAAAAAAATGAGCACTTATCAAGTGCTCATCGAAAAAGATAAACAGTAGCCCCCCGCTCGCACGACTCCCTACGAGATGCGATGCGCCTTCCCCGACCCCGAACGACCGACATTCACCATACCTGGCTTGCCTGCATAATTGATACCGCCGGAACCGCTGATGTCGCCGTCAATGACGCCATTGGTGGTGATTGTACAGGAACCCCTACCGCTCACTTGGATCTCGGAGCGCTCATCAATGGTGAGATCGCCGCCCATGAGATTCCCGGTTCCGCTGACAACGCATTCCAGTTTTTTGGCGCGCCCCTTGACCTCGATATCACCCTTACCGCTTAAGGTCAGATCCAGCCGGTCGGCATCCAGCCCGATGACTATCGGGCCGCTGCCGGCGTTCTCTACCCGCATGGTGGTGCTTTTGAATACCTCATCGGTTCGGATGCTGCCCCTTCCCGAATTCGCCACCTCGGATAATTCTCCGGGAGTGGTCACGGTGATATGCAACCGGCGCGTCATTCGGATAGCACCATAGCCGGGGAAACCGAACTGTAGCGCGCCATCTCTGACTTCCGTCGCCAACGCCTTTATCACATTGCTTTCTCCTTCGATCTTCAACTGGTATTTATCGCCCCTCACCACGACTACGTCGGCGCTGATGCTGTTGTGCAGGATGGAAAACGAGGCGATATCCCGGGTCATGGTGACATCGGAGCCGTCTCCGGGGACATCCTGTTGCGAATATCCGGCAATCGCTTTACCAAAAAGTAGGACGGAAAGAAAAGCAAGTGTGCGCATGGTGAAAGATTTTGCCAAAATGGGCTCAAATTTCATGCAGGTTCGCCAGACACTTGATAATCAGAAGATAGGCGCCGGCACCCGACCGGCCGCTGTTCGTTTTCGATACAGTAATTGTCCTAATACCGCAATTCATCCACCGAAAAGTACGAACCCCGCACTGCGCCTACAGTTCAGCGAACGATGTCGACGGCCGATTCAATACGTCAGCAGATTCCCATACCGCAACAACGTGATCTCCGCCGCCTTGGCCGCAAAGCTCACATTCACCAGCAGAAATCCCGCATTCTCGAAACTCTGCTGCGCATTCTTGACCTCCACGATGGTGGCCTGCTTGAGCTGGAACTTCTGCATCACCAGGTCGAGCAGCTTCCGCGACAGATCATAATTGGCCTTGACCGTTTCCACCTGCTGCAAATTGTTCGTATACGCCTGCCAGTTCTTGACGGCAACCGCCGTATAGTTCAATAGTAAGGTGTCCCGGACCAGCTCGGCATTGCGGATATTGATGCCCGCGATCTGCTGCTGTTTGCGATAGATATTCCCGTTGAAGATGGGCACATTCAGGGTCACCCCGGCATAGGGGCCATAGTTTAAATTGAGCAGCGAAAATCCTTGCGAATTCGCCGTCCGGCTGTAGTTATAGCCCACATTCGTCCCCAGCGAGGGATACCGCTGCGCCGCCACCTGCCTTTCAATGAATTGATTGATCGTGATCTGCTCATTGGCGGCCATGATATCGGGATTGGCGGTCTGGACGCCACTCAGGATCTTCGGGAGCTGCAAATCCCGGTCGATTAAAATAGTGTCTTCGACCTGGATCACGGAATCGGGTTTCAACGTCAGCAAGGTCAACAGATCCGTTTTGTCCTGGTCGATGATCAGCTGCTGTGCCTGCAGATTCTGGATCTGCGTATTCAGATCGACCTGGCTTTGGAAAAGATCGGCATTGTTGGCCAGCCCCACGCTCTGCTGCGCCTGAACGATGGCCAGCTGCTGTTTCTGCGCATCGATGGATGCCTGCAACGTCTTGGCATAGCTCTGCTGCCGGACGACATCATAGTATTTTAACAACACATTGTTGACGACGATCAGGGCCTTCGAGCTCAGCAGCTGCCGGGCCTGCAATTCCAACGTCCCCAGCTGCCGCCTGGCATTGAGTACCCGCTCACCGTTGTACAACAGCATATACCCGTTGAGGGAGCCGGAAAGGTTATTCGAAAAGGAATTGTTGCTTTGCTTATCGAGCGTGGGATCGGAATATTTCTGCCGGATACTCGTCGACTGCTCCTGGTCGCTCGCCGTCCCCGCGACTACCGGCAACCCGCCGGCGATGCCATAGCTGTTGTTGATCACCGCCACCCTGACGGCATTCCTGCCCAGCTCGATGTTCAGACTGTTTCGGAGTGCAATCCGCACCGCGTCATCATGCGTGAGCACCTGAGCACGGGTGAGCACTTGTGCGTGTGTCTGGCCGGCAGACAGAATAGCTGCCGCGCAGATGATAATACGTTTTCTCATAGTCGTTATTCCGTTACTTCGGTCAGATGAACTTTGCGTTTGCTCGAGATAAAGGTATACACCGCCGGGATGACGAATAGTGTCAGTACAAGGCTGAACAGAATGCCCCCTACGACCACGATCCCCAGCGGGACCCGGCTTGTCGCCGCCGCCCCCAGGCTCAGGGCGATCGGCAATGCCCCCAGCGAAGTCGCCAGCGACGTCATCAGGATCGGCCGCAACCGCTGCGACGCTGCCTCCACGACCGCCGCCCGTTTGTCCATCCCCTGCTCCCGTTTTTGATTGGTGAATTCGACGATCAGGATGCCGTTCTTCGTGACCAGTCCGATAAGCATGATCATCCCGATCTCCGAAAAGATATTGAGCGTCTGATTAAAGATCCACAGGCTCAGCAGCGCCCCGGCCAGCGCCAGCGGCACCGTGAGCATGATCACAAAGGGATCGACAAAACTTTCGAACTGCGCCGCCAATACCAGGTAGATCAGCACCAACGCCAGGACAAAGGCAAAGACGATGTTGGACGAGCTTTCCGCATAATCCCGCGAAGCGCCGGACAAAGCCGTCTGAAAGGTCTGGTCGAGCAACTGGTTGGCGATCCGGTTCATTGCCGCGATCCCATCCCCGATGGTCTTGCCCTCCGCCAGCGAAGCAGAGATCGTCGCCGCCTTGTACCGGTTGAAATGGAATAACGTGCTCGGACTGCTGTTCTGCTCGATATGTAGCACGGAAGCGAGAGGTATATTGTCTCCGTTCTTATTCCGCACATAGACCTTGCTGATATCCGCCGGATCATTGCGGTCCCTTCGCTCGACCTGCGCGATCACATAGTACTGGAACCCGTTCATGATAAAATAGGCCAGCCGGCCGCCGCTGAACGCCGCCTGTAAGGCGGAGGCGACATCATTGGTGGACAAGCCGAGATCCCGGACCTTCATCCGGTCGATGGTGATCTGCAGCTCCGGTTTGTTGAATTTCAGATTGCCGTCCACGTTGGAGAAGGTCTTGTCTTTCCGGCAGGCATCCAAAAAAGCCGGCAGGATATTCTTCATCTTCTCGAGGTCCTGGTTCTCCAGGACAAACTGGACAGGCAGCGAGGTCTTCGAGCTCGAGCCTACCGCGATCGTCTGCTCCTGGATGGCGAAGACACGGGCATCGTTGAACCGCGCCATTTTCTGCTGCAGGTCATTGCTGATCTCGTTTTGACTGCGGGTGCGCATCGTGGACGGGACCAGCCCGATCCTCGGCGCACTCTGGTTGACGGTGCTGTTCAGCGGCAACCGCGCGAACACAAAATCCCGTTCGGGCACCGAGTCGAGCAGATAGTCGGCGATCCGGTCGGTCACCTGCTGCGTATAGGAATAGCTCGCCCCTTCCGGCAACGTCACCGAAAAACGTACGCTGCTGCGGTCTTCCAACGGCGCGATCTCGCTTTGCATATGCCCCAGGATAAACCAGATCATCGCCCCGCAGACCGCGATCAACGCCCAGGCCATCCAGCGTATCTTCATAAACCCTTCCAGCAGCCGCCGGTAACCGGTCTCCATACCCTTGAAAAAAGGCTCCGTCTTCTCATAGAACCAGCCATGTCCCGACCGCTTGCTCGTCAGATAGACATTCAGCACGGGCGTAATGGTCAGCGAGACAAAAGAAGAGATGAGCACCGCCGCCGCCAGCACCACCCCGAATTCCCGGAAAAGCCGGCCCACAAAACCCTGCAGGAACACCACCGGCATGAACACCACCGCCAGCGTCAGCGACGTCGAGATAACGGCAAAAAAGATCTCCTTGCTTCCTTCCAGCGCCGCCTTGCGGATCGGCAGCCCCTGCTCCAGTTTCCGGAAGATGTTCTCCGTGACGACGATGCCGTCGTCTACCACCAGCCCCGTGGCCAGCACGATCCCCAGCAACGTGAGGATGTTGATGGTAAAACCGGCGATATACATGATAAAAAAGGTCGCGATCAGCGAGATGGGGATATCGATGAGCGGCCGCAGCGCGATCATCCAGTTGCGGAAAAAGAAAAAGATCACGAGCACCACCAATCCGAATGCGATCAGCAATGTCTCTTTGACCTCATCCAGCGACTGGCGGATGGTCTTGGTATTGTCGATAAGGACATTGAAGACGAGATCGCTTTTATTGGACCGCTTGATCTCCTCCAGCCGCCGGTTGAATTCATCGGCGATGGCGATATTGTTCGCGCCCGGCTGCGGGATGATCGCCAGTCCCACGGCATTGACGCCATTGTATTTCCAACTTTGTTCAGGATTTTGTGGCCCTAGTTCTACCCTGGCTACATCGCTTAGACGCACGATCCCCGAGCTGTCTTCCCGCAGGATCACGTCGCGAAAGTCTTTTTCGGTTGTTAGCCTTCCGAGCGTCTTGATCGTGAGCTCGGTGTTGTTGCCATAGATCTTCCCCGGCGGCAGCTCGACATTCTCATTATTGAGCACCGTGGCGATATCGTTGTAGGCGATGCTATAGGCATTCATCTTGTCCTGGTCCAGCCAGATCCGCATGGAATAGGTCTTGTCGCCGAATACCTGCACGGCGCTCACCTGGTCGATCGTCTGCAGTTGCTGCTGTAAAACGTTCTCCGCATAGTCGCTCAGCTCCATGAGGCTCCTGGTGCGGCTCTGTACCGCCAGGATCAGGATGAAATCGCTGTTGGCGTCCGATTTAGTGACCACGGGCGGTGCATCGATATCCAACGGCAACGACCGCGTCGCCTGCCCCACCTTATCCCGGACATCACTGGCTGCGGCCTCCAGGTCGATCCCCAGGTTGAATTCCACGGTGATAAAGCTGCCGCCCAGCGTACTCTGCGACGAGATGGTCCGGATACCCGGGATGCCGTTGATGTTCTTTTCCAACGGCTCCGTGATCTGACTTTCGATGAGATCGGGATTGGCGCCGGTATAGTTCGTCTGGACCGTGATGATCGGCGGGTCGATGGCCGGATAGTCCCGGACCGCCAGAAAATTGTACCCGACCACACCAAACAGGATGAGCATAAGATTCATCACCGTGGCCAGTACCGGACGTTTGAGGGAAAGTTCGGAGATATTCATGTGTAGTTGAGCGTTGGAAGAAAATCGCTATAGGACCAGGTTTCGACTATTTGGCGATGGCTTCGGTTTCGTCGAGCGTCTTGACGCTGCGGATCGTTACGGGAGCATCGGGCCGGGCAAAGAGTACGCCGGTGATGATCACGGTATCCCCGGTGACCAGCCCCCTGGTGATCTCGATGTTATCGGCCTCCCGCACTCCCGTCTCCACATTGACGACCCTGGCCTTGCCGCTCCTGACGATGATCACCTGGTTGTTCTTGTCTTCGGGGATGATGCAATTGGTAGGGACCATGATCGCCTTCTTGCCCGCCCCGGCGTCGACAAAGACCTTGACAAAGGCCCCCGGATGCGCCAGCCCGTCCCGGAGGAGCGCCCGCACCTTGAGGTTACGGCTCGTGGTATTGACCTGCGGTTCCGTGGCGACGATCAGGCCCTTGTGCCGGGTATTGGTCTGGGCATCGAGTTGAATATCCACCAGGGCACCGGGCCGGATGAAAGCGGCATATTGTTCGGGAAGGGTGAAATCGACCTTGATCTTATCGACCTGCTGGACCGTGGCAATGATGTTGGCCGGGATGACATAGGCCCCGGGGCTCACCTGCCGCAACCCCACGACGCCATCGAACGGCGCCCGGATGACCGTCTTGTCCAGCTGCGCCTGGGTATAGTCGATATCGGCCTTGGTACTGTTGACATTGCTGACCGCAAGGTCATAATCGGCTTCATTGATCCCGTTGATCGCTAACAGCTTTCGCTCCCGCTCGGCCGTTTTTTGATACAATTCCAGCTGGGCCCTGGATTTTTCCAGCGTGGCCTGCAGATCGGCATCGTTGATCCGGGCGATCACCGTCCCTTTGGTGACGGAAGCCCCCTCCGGTACATTGAGATAGACGATCCGCCCGCTGATCTCGGGATGCAGCTCCACATATTCGTTGGCCATGACACTGCCATTCGCCTCGATGTGGTTCGAGAGCGAACGCGGAGTGGCGATCATGACATCGACCACGGGCACATCCCCACCCTTTGATGGACTGCCGGCATCGGCAGCAGCATGTTCTTTACAGGAGTACAGGGTAAAAAGGCTAAAGGAGAATAGCAACAGCGCGCAGGAAACCCCTGCCGGGTAGGTTAGCGTAAGACGGGTCATTAAGGCAAATATAAATCGTTTTATATTTGTTCATCCTTCCGATTATCCTTTCTGTCCCCCGATTAAAACATTGTAACCAGTCGCATGGAAACATATACGCTCCAAGTCGTCGCGATCCGTCCCGAAGCCCTCGATACAAAAACGATCCTGCTGGAACGTCCCGGGGGCGCCCCCTTTCCCTACCAGGCCGGCCAGTTCCTGACGCTGTTGTTCACCTTCCGTGGCAACGAGCTCCGCCGCAGCTATTCTTTTTCCACCGCTCCCGGCATCGACCCCATCCCCGCCATTACCGTGAAACGCATCCCCAACGGCGAGATCTCCCGCTATCTCCTCGACCACCTCCGTCCCGGCGATACCCTCACCACCCTGCCCCCTGCCGGCCGCTTTACGCTGGAACAGGCCCAACCCGACGCTCCTTCGCCCAAGCTCTTTTTCCTCGCCGCAGGAAGCGGACTGGTCCCGATATTCTCACTAATTAAAAAAGCAGTAACCCTCCAGCCGCCGGCTCAGATCACCCTCATCACCCAACAACACGAACCCGCTTCCACGCCCTTTCGCCAACAGCTCACAGCCCTGCAAGCTACCTATGGTCTGGAAAAATTCGAATGGATCGATCTCCTCTCCATCCAAAACGGCCGCATCAACAACTGGTGGCTGGAACGCTGGCTGGAGACGACGCAGGCGCTCACGGACGAGACCCGTTTCTATCTTTGCGGGCCGCCGGCCTTTATGCGCATGGCCCAGTTCACCCTCAAAACCCTGGGCATCCCGGACGAGCATATCAAACAGGAACATTTCACGATAGAACGCCGGCCACCTCCACCACCCCTCATCGACCCGGCGCCCCGCCATGTCCGCCTTCTTACCCCTGCCGGCGACTACGCCTTCCAAACGGCCTGGCCCGATACGATCCTCGACGCCGCTTTAAAACACGGCATCCGCCTCCCCTATAGCTGCCGCACCGGCCGCTGTTCGACCTGCGTGGCGCATTTGGTACAGGGACGCGTAAAAATGAGTAATAATGAAGTACTCACGGAAAAAGATCAGCAGGAAGGATTGACGCTGACCTGCGTAGGTTATGCGGAAACAGACATCACGCTGTCGTTCGCACTATGAGCGCCGGCCGTTTACCGCAACTCATCCGCCGAAAAGGCAAACGGCAGCAGCAGTCCCGATCGCCCGAGCACGATGACCGCCCCCGTCTCTCCCCCCAGGATCAGCCGTATCGGCCGTCCTGTGCGCTGTTCGAACTCCTGCAAGGACTGCCGGCAGATGCCGCAGGGCGAGATCGGCCGGTCGCTGGTACCATTCTCGTTGTGATAGCTGATCGCCAGCGTATCGATACCTACCCCCGGATATTGTGCGCCGGCCACCGATAACAAGGTCCGCTCCGCGCAGATACCCGCGGGATACGAGGCATTTTCCTGGTTCGTTCCGGTGATCACAGCACCGTTGACCAATCGCGCCGCCGCGCCTACCCGGAAATGCGAATAGGGCGCATAGGCATGCGCGGTAGCATCCCGGGCGGCCCGCAATAATTCCGCATCGGCCGGAGCCAATTCGGCATCCGACGCATATTCTTCATACGAAAGGGTAAATTCTTTTTGCATAACGATTAGTTCACAACCAGCTAAATTTATAAAACATGCTCTTCCGACCAAGTTTCCCCTTGCTGAAGTATTTCGTCAGCCATTCCTGCGACTCCCGCAGATGTGGCTCCGCCTGACCTATCACCTCTTTCAGCTGTTGCAATGGCTGCCGTATCCTGCTGTCCGCCGGCGTCAACAGAATAGCCTCCGCCTCCGCCTTCGCTGCCTGTAGTTGATGGTCCGCGCTGTCCAGCATTTGCTGTATCTCCGCATCCGGCCGGGTAGGCTTGAACTGCATGTTCCGATAGTCGATAAACACATTGAACAGCGTGACACTCTGGTTATACGTCCTCGACGCTTCATTGAACGCATCTACGATTTTGTTTTGCCGGTCGGCCTCGGTCTGTCTTTGATGATTTTCGACATCGACCCGCAAATGCCGGATCATGTCGGCCGTGGCCGAATTCCGCACCCCGTTCTTCTCGATCCGGAGGGCGGCAGCGGTCTCCCGGGTCACCGTGTCCCCCGCCTCGTAGGCTTTGATCGAATCGGGGTAGTTGAAATAAGGTCTCGACTTATCCTGCGCGGTTTTTCCGTTGAAGAAATCCTCGGTGGTCACGGGATAGTACAGGAACTCCCACAACGGATCGAACGGCATATGCGTGGCGATGAATGTCTCCGGCGAAGCCTTGAAATACCCTTCATTGATCTTCCGGACAAAGACATTGTTCTCTACATAGCCCGATCCCCAGGTGGGATCGAACAAATACCAGTTTCCGTCGACCACCGCCGCACTCCAGGCATGCGGGATATAGCCTACGAACCCCCGCTGCTTGGTGTAGCCCTCCACGACGAGACTCCGGACACCCACCTGGTTGCAAAGCGCGGTAAACAGCGACGCATAGTTCACACAGATGCCCTTTCGTGTCCGCAGGGGGCGGGTGATATCCTCGGCCGGGTCGTCATAAAAATTCAACGCGAACATGTTGACCACATCGTACTGGATATTATAGGCGATCCAGATAAAGATGGCCCGGGCCTTTTCCGTGGGAGTCGTAAAATGTGCATTGATATACCCTGCGATCTTATCCGCTGTGGTCGACAAAGAATCGGGCAGCTTTAACGCCAGGGCATCGATTCGCGCATAAGGGTTTGGTTTAATCGCCGGCTTCTGCGCACACAGAGAAAGCGACAGCAGCAATGCCGGCACAACGGTAAGTTTTTTCATAGCCAGGGTATTAGGGTGTTTACTTGATCTTCTTGAATAGCCTGTTCCACCGGACTCCATGATCCCAGCTCATCCAGATCAGCGCGGCTTCTCCTACCACATGGTCCTCGGGTACGAAACCCCAATAGCGCGAATCCTGCGATCCATGCCGGTTATCCCCCATCATCCAATAATAGTTCATCTTGAACGTATACTGTGTCACCGGCTGACCATTAAGCCAGAATTTCCCGCTCTTCCACTCGAACTCGTTGTGTTCATACACCCGGATCGCACGTTGATAGATCGGGTAGTTCTCCGGGGTAAGCGTCAGTGTGGCTCCCTTGGCGGGGATCCATACCGGCCCGAAATTGTCCCTGGTCCACGGCGAGGTCGGAGCATAGGGATATACCGATTCCTGGCTGTCGATATCCGGGACGATCCGCGTTGCCAGGCCGTTCTTTAACATCTTTTCATGCGCGGCCCAGGTCAGCAACATATCGTATTGGTTCGTCGTACCCGTGGTCCGCACCTCGTCGGTATTGTTGATGTCGACATTGTATTCGTCCTTCATCACATTCTCGTCCAGGGGCTGTCCCTTGGTGTCGATGGTATAATAGGTCTCGGATTCGGGCGGAAAGGTTACGGCCTTGCCGTTGATCCACAACACCTGGTCCTTGATCTGTAATGTGTCACCGGCGATGGCTACGCAGCGCTTGATGTAATTCTCCTCTTTGTCGACAGGACGCATCACCAGCGGATACTGATCGGGGTTCCCCAGCACGATCTGCCGGCCCGAATCGATATTGCCCCGGCCCAGATCCCTGCAGACCTCATAATACGGCCGGAGACTCTGGTATTCCGGCAGATTGATGACCGTATCGCCCTCGGGGAAATTGAAGACGACGACGTCATTCCGTTTCACCGGACTGGCGAACCACCGCGTATATGGTATCCTGACCCATTCCACATACGAATTGCCATTGGTCACGGGCATAGTATTGTGAACAAAAGGGATCGACAGCGGCGTATTGGGGATCCGCGGTCCGTAACTGAACTTACTCACAAACAGGAAATCATTGATCAGCAGGGTCTTCTCCATGGAGCCTGTAGGAATGGTATAGGCTTCGAAAACAAAGGTCCGGATCAGCGTAGCGGCTACCACGGCAAACACCCCGGCATCGATCCATTCCCGCGCCGTCGATTTCTTATATTTCTTGACCCCGGCATGGCCGATATATTTGGTCTTGGGATCGAGCCCTACATACAGAAAATAGAGCCCCGCCGAAAATACCGTCAGGGCATGCTGGTAGAATTTAAATTTCCCAAACACTTTAACGAATTCGACAAGGATGGCCAGGGAGACAAACCAGCCTACTACGGGAACGAACTGGAGAAAGAACCAAACCGGAGAACGGCCCGATATCCGGACCATTTCATAGGTATTCACTATCGGGATCAATCCCAGCCAGGCGGGCCGGCCGGCTTTTTTGAACAACAAATAGGCGCCAATTCCGGGTAGGATAAATAAGATCAGGGCTATCAGGCAAATGATGAATATCTGGTGAGAGTCCATGTACGCGTTTATTTTAAATGTTTTGACGGGCCCGCCCGGGGCGGTTTCCGAATTGCGGCAAATTTAACTGAATAAATGACTCAAAATCCCTATTAGCATATTATTGATTTCAGCCGCCCTGTTATGGATCATCAGATGCCCGCCGCCTTCGACGACATGCGTAGGCTCCACGAGGTTTAACGGGAAGACCCTGTCCTTGCTGCCATGGATATGATAAAAAGAGGCCGGCTGCCATTCGTTTTGCCAGCCCGCGATTTGCCGGATCGACCATTGGAGATAGTGCGGGTCGACATTCCCCCGGTATTCCCGCACCAGCCGGGCATCGGCTTTCGTTTCGACGCCGAGGAAATAGTCCTGTAGCGGGGCCAGCAGCCGCAGATTGGCCGGCGGCGTCCATTTGCCCAACCCCAGATGAGCGGTCATTTTGATAGGAAACGGCAGCTGCCGCCAATGCCGGATACTCGATATGATGATCACCGTCGCGGCCGGCAGCAATTTGGCGATCTCGATGGCCATCATGCCACCAAAAGACACCCCCAGTAATATCGGCGCGGCTTCCCCGATGTCCCTCTTCATCCTGCCGGCATAATCGCCCAATGCTTCATCACCCTCGGGCATCAACCAGGGTAAATGCACAAACGCGGCTCCCGGAACGGCCAGCCCGTCGAAGATATGTTCATCGGCGCCCAAACCACTAATACAATACACCGTCGGCATCCCTATTTTTTGGGCAGTACATAATTCTCTACATCGTCCTTCGAGATCGTCTTACCGGATAAGATGATCAGCCGCTCGACGACATTGCGCAATTCCCGGATATTCCCCGTCCAGTTATGCTGCTGCAACGCCTTGATCGCATCTTCATCGATGGCTTTTTTGGCGATGCCATAATCTCCGCAGATATCGATGAGGAACTTCTCGACCAATAAGGGTATATCATCCTTTCGTTCGTTCAACGACGGGACATGGATGATGATGACGCTCAACCGGTGATAAAGATCGAGCCGGAAATTTTTGTCATCGACCTCCCGGAGCAGGTCTTTGTTGGTGGCGGCGATCACCCGGACGTCAACACTGATGTCCTTGTCGCCTCCTACCCGCGTGATCTTGCCTTCCTGCAAGGCCCGCAAGACCTTGGCCTGCGCCGTGAGGCTCATATCGCCGATCTCATCGAGGAAAAGCGTGCCGCCATTGGCCTGCTCGAACTTCCCGATCCGCTGTTTCACCGCAGAGGTAAACGAACCCTTCTCGTGCCCAAAAAGCTCGCTCTCGATGAGCTCGCTGGGGATCGCGGCACAGTTGACCTCGACCAACGTGCCGCCGGCACGATTGCTTTTCTCATGCACCCAGCGCGCCACCAGCTCCTTGCCCACCCCGTTCTCGCCGGTCACCAGGATCCGCGCCTCCGTAGGCGCCACTTTCTCGATGGTTTCCTTGATCTTATGAATGGGCGTGGAAGACCCTACCATCTCCTGTACTTTGCCGACCTTCCGCTTCAACACCTTCGTCTCGGCGACCAGTGTCGTCTTGTCCATCGCATTACGGATAGTGATCAACAATCGGTTGAGATCCGGCGGCTTGGAGATATAGTCATAGGCGCCTTTTTTTACTGCCTCTACCGCGGTCTCGATGGTGCCATGCCCCGAGATCATGATAATGGGAATATCGGGGTTCATCTCTTTGACCCTCTCCAGGAACTCGATCCCATCGAGCTTGGGCATCTTGATATCACACAAAATAACATCGTACTCCTTCTCTTTTACCTTTTTCAGACCCTCCTCCCCATCCCCGGCCTCATCGAGCTTATAACCTTCATAGCTCAGGATCTCGCTCAGCGTTTTACGTATTGCCTTTTCGTCATCAATGATTAGTATATTCGACATAAGTTTTCAAATTTACGAACTGCATTGGATATATGAACCTTCATCTCTATGCCACCGAATACTGCACCCCCCTCCCGGATCCCCTCTTCCGCTCGCTCCTCGCGCAATTACCCACCTCCCTACGACAAAAGGTCCTGAGATTCCGCAATTGGGAAGATCAACATGCCGCGCTGCTCGGTAAGCTCCTTCTCCGGCTAGCCTTGCAAAATGCAGGCTATGCCTCCGATCTTGGCGCCCTGCAATATACCCCGGAACAAAAACCCTTTTTGCCCCGGGGGCCCGCCTTTAATCTCTCCCATTCCGGCAACCGCGTGGTCTGTCTGCTGGGCGACCGTAGCCCCCTGGGTATCGACATCGAATCGCTTTCACCCTTGCCTTTTGACGACTTCCAGCCTCAATTCACGGAAAACGAATGGGCAGCCATCCGCCATTCCCCCTCTCCGTTGCATGCCTTCTATCGTTTTTGGACGGCAAAAGAAAGTATCCTGAAAGCCGACGGCCGCGGCCTGGGCATCCCGCTCCAATCCCTGGATCTCAGCCAATCCATGATCGTTTCGCTCGACAACACCACCTGGTCCGTTCATGAGCTCCCTCTTTTTGAAAACTATGCCTGTCATTATGCCGTGACGGGCGATGCCCCTCCTACCGTCGAACTCCACGATCTGACGCCACCCGGGCTCGCCCACTACTTTTAACAAAACTTTGCATGGAATCCACCCGTCGCCGGCTCTATCGGGCATGCACAATACCATCAAATTAACCCTGGCAGTCCTGCTTTGCGCCGGCCAACCCAACCCCTATCCTACCGTCGGAGATATCCCCACGCCGCCCGGCTTCCACCGGATACCGGCAACCCCACACGAATTCGCGGGATTTCTCCGTCGTCTTCCGCTGAAAAAAGACCGCACCGTCTATCTCTACAACGGCCGGCCTAAACAAAACCAGGATGCCCAATTCGCCGTGCTCGACGTTCCGGTAGGCCACGAAGACCTCCAGCAATGCGCCGATGCCGTGATGCGTCTCCGCGCCGAATTCCTCTACGCCGCAGGGAACTTCGAAGCCATCGACTTCTATACCGAACAAGGCGTCCGCCTCAATTTCAGGGAATGGGCCGGCCATCACCACGGCTCCGGTCGCGCCAGCTTCGATAGTTATCTGACCAAAGTCTTTACCTACTGCAGCACCCGGACGCTCGAAAAAGCCCTGACGCCCGAACCCTTCTCCCGGCTCGCCGGCGGGGACGTCCTCATCCACGGGGGATCACCTGGTCATGCCATGCTGGTCATCGATGTCGCAGAAGATGCACAAGGTCACCGCATCTATCTCCTGGCGCAGGGCTATATGCCCGCGCAGGATATCCATATCGTCAAAAACCCTACCGAACCCGCCTTAAACCCCTGGTATCGCGCCGACCAAACCGGCCCCATCCTCGAGACACCAGAATATACCTTCACAACCAATCAGTTACGTACATGGCCCGTTAAATAGGAAAAGATTGAGTATTCCGGCGAAATCCGACAAAATCCTAAGAGTTTCCGCTGTAAATTCTAAAAATCCCTTGGATAAAAAGACCGCGTGTCGTATCTTAGTGCTGTCCAGATCTTATTTGAAAACCAAACAATTTTAATAATCCAAAAAGATTTCCCTATGAAGCAGAATCTCGAGCTCCAAGCTCCCGCTACCGGTAAAGTCCTCTTCAAGCTCACTATTATTGGTTGTTTATTGTTAGGTTGTGTGTATGGTTTCCTCGTGCTGTTCAATACAGCCCTGGCCGCTATCAAGTAACCCATAGCCATATTAAAATAGAAAACCCGCCAATGGCGGGTTTTTTTGTATCTGAGGGAAGAACTATTTCTTCATATACATCACTTCCTTCACCAGCTTCACCGTCCGGGCGACATCCGGCAGCGCCAGCGCCACCAGGTTGGGCGCATAGTGCAGCGGCGCGTCGGCCGACGTGATGCGGCGGATCGGGGCATCGAGATAGTCGAACCCTTCCTTCTGGATCTGATACGTGATCTCGGAAGAGATCGAAGCAAACGGCCATTGCTCTTCCACGATCACCAGCCGGTTCGTCTTTTTGACGCTCTCCAGGATCGTCATCCAGTCCAGCGGACGGATGGTTCGCAGATCGATGACCTCGGCGCTGACACCTTCTTTCTCCAGCTCTGCGGCGGCGCCCAGGGCCACCTTCATCATCTTATTATAAGAAACGATCGTCACATCCTTCCCGGCCTTCTTGATATCGGCCTTGCCCAGCTCGATGTAATATTCTTCCTCCGGAACCTCGTGCTTATCCCCGTACATCACTTCGCTCTCCATAAAGATCACGGGGTCTTCCTCATACCGGATGGCTTGTTTGAGCAACCCCTTGGCGTCATAGCCGTTGCTGGGGCTCACCACCTTGAGACCGGGGATATTCGCATAATAGCTTTCGAAAGCCGTGGAGTGCTGCGCCCCCAGCTGACCGGCCGAACCGTTGGGTCCGCGGAAAACGATGGGGCAACCTACCTGGCCGCCGCTCATCGCCAGCATCTTGGAAGCCGTGTTCAGGATCTGGTCCAGGGCCAATACAGCAAAGTTCCAGGTCATAAACTCCACCACCGGGCGAAGCCCGTTCTGTGCCGCACCTACCCCTACCGCTGTAAAACCCAATTCGGAGATGGGCGTATCGATGACCCGTTTCGGACCGAACTCATCCAGCATACCCTGGCTGACCTTATAGGCGCCATTGTATTCCGCTACCTCTTCGCCCATTAAAAAAACCCGGTCGTCACGCCGCATTTCTTCGCTCATAGCTTCGCGCAAAGCCTCCCGAAAAGCAATTTGTCTCATTCTGAATGGTTATTATATGTTTTCCGGCAACGGAACTGCAGCCCGTTTTCCGAGCCGCAAATTTATCGGTTAACGGGCAGAAAATCAAATCGGGTTTAATGTGCCGGGAAATCACATCCACGTTTTCAGTAACTTCATGATACAAAGCATCCCCTCCATGCAAACCACCATTCAACACCTCGACAAGCTGATCAGCATCTATTCCAGACGTCTTGAGGCGCTTACCGAAGAGACCTATGCCTGGAAACCACATCCGAACAAATGGAGCAAAAAGGAGATCCTGGGCCATCTCGTGGACTCCGCTCAGAACAATATCCGGCGCTTCGTGGTCGCCCAGTACGAAGACACGCCCGTCATCGGCTACGACCAGGACGCCTGGGTCAGATACAGCGACTACCAGAACTATCCGGTAGCCGATCTGATCCAGCTCTGGACCCTGCTCAACCGGCATATGTGTATCGTCCTGGGCAATATCGGCCCCGAAGCGGCACAACGGAAATGTGTCATGGGAAACGGCGACCCGCAGACCATCAAATGGCTGGCGGCAGATTATTGCAACCACCTGCTGCATCACCTCCACCAGATCCTCGATCTCGATCCCATCGCGTATCCGTAGTTATTGCGCCTGCTCGAAGGTCAGCATAAAGCTCGTCCCCTCACCCAGCTGCGACGTCACATCGACGCCGGCCCGGTGCGACTGCAGGATATTCCAGGTGGCCGCCAGCCCCAACCCGAAACCATTGGTCTTGGAAGTGAAATAAGGTTCGAAGATGCGGGAGATATTCTCCTCGGGGATACCCCCGCCATTGTCATTGATCAACACTTTGTAATGCTGCGGCTGTTCATCCAGGATGGAGATGGTGATGACCCCGCTTTGCGGAGGCACCGCCTCCACCGCATTGATCAGGATATTCAGTAAAGCGATCTTCAACTTGTCCTTGTCCGCCATCACAAAGGCGGGCCGCTGAGGATAGGCCAGCTCCAGCCGGATATTCTTGAGCGAGATACGGTCCGACGCCGCCGCCAGCGTAGCCTCGATGATATCCTGCAAACCCGTTTTCTGCAACGAGATCTCCGCCGGCCGTGACAGATCCAGCAGCTCGGAGATGAGCCCGTCGATCCGTCCGCAGTTCCTGGCGATGATATCCAGGTAGATATTC
>Ga0210396_10001759_pt1 | contig 22824 bp, 22 predicted proteins | sample IncBWH17OmetaG_FD_155466 | JGI IMG/M metagenome (GOLD analysis project Ga0210396, IMG submission 155466) | Forest soil microbial communities from Barre Woods Harvard Forest LTER site, Petersham, Massachusetts, United States - Inc-BW-H-17-O ... | reverse complement strand
CGCCGTCAATCGCGATGATCATCTATTCAATGGTGGCGCAGCAATCGGCCATCGCCTTGTTCACGGCCGGAATACTGCCAAGCCTCCTCATCGGTCTTGTCGACACCATTTACGTGATGGCCTACGCCCGCATCAAAGGCGTTCCATCAAGTAAAGGCGGGAATTGGGAGGCCATCTGGACCTCGACCAGGGATGCCAGCTGGTCTCTCGGCACAATCATTGTCATCTTCGGCGGAATCTACGGGGGCATCTTCACACCGACGGAAGCTGCCGGCGTCGCCGTCATCTATTCGCTATTCGTCACGATGGTGATTCATCGCGAGGTCAATTTCATTGATCTTTGGCGCATCATCACCAGTGCGGTAGAGCTGATTGCGCAAATCATGATCATCGTGACCGCGGCCGGCATTTACGCTTCCCTGCTCACGACCAGCGGCATCCCCCAGCAGATCGTCGCCAATATCAACGGGCTCCATTTGCCGGTCTGGGCGACGCTTTTGTGCCTGAACATCATCCTTCTGGCGATGGGAAGCTTTCTCGAGCCGCCGGCAGCCATTCTGATCCTGACACCTCTTCTGCTCCCCATCGTCCAGGCCGCCGGCGTACATCCCATTCACTTTGGTATCATCATGGCCGTGAACCTGAGCATAGGCATGTACACCCCGCCATTTGGGCTGAACCTGTTTGCCTCGCAGGCGGTATTCGAGACCCCGCTCGGAATCGTCTATCGAGGGGTGTTGCCGTTCGTCGTTCTCAACTTCATGACGCTTTTGATCATCACATACGTGCCTGCGATCTCGACCGCGTTTCTGGCGCATTAAAGTCTTCTGCCTTGTTTTGGCCTGCGCGGGAGGATGGGGCGAGCAAATGCGAATGGGGGCGGCGCAACGCCGCACCGGCGTTCATCGGGCTCAAACCCCAACGGCATCGGGGTGATTTGGCGATCCGGCATGACTCGAACATGCGACCTACGGTTTAGGAGGCCGTCTTCCGGGCGATGATGTCAATGCTAGCGGGATCGTGTTTGCAGATACGTCGCATGGAGAGGAGAATAATTGCGGCAAATCTCGCTGCCGCGAGCCGCGACGGCTCCATCATTATGTCCCCGAGCGATCCGATTCGCTCGGAGAGCAGCGCCGACGACCGGGATGTCGAGCCATCTCGCCGCCAGGCGGCAAACCATCACCGTCCGGCATCGATACTCGCCATTTTGACACTGCCTCCCACCTTTCGACCTCGATCTTTTACGACGATCGTTGCTCACCAAGGCGAACCCGGGAAACAGGATTCCCGGTAGTGAGTATCTCGCTGCCACTGTTTGATATGACTAGCGCCGCGAGCAGCGTCCGGTTGCTGATTTCAAGCTTCCGATAGATATGATGAAGGTGCACCTTGATGGTGCCGTCGGCGATATTCAGCCGACGCCCCATTTCCTTGTTCGACAATCCTTCAGACACCAGAGACATGATCTGGCGTTCGCGGTCTGTCAGCATCGTCGGCTCGCTCTCCGCGATTACGATGTTCTCACGCTCCGGAGGTACGGCCTTATCGGAGGATGGTAGGGGCAACAGCCTCTGACCGTCCGCGACCCGCCGTAAGGACTGTACCAGAATCTCGAGCTCCACATCCTTTGGGAGGACACCGTAGGCGTTGGCGGCGGCCGACAAAACCAGTTCGCGGTCTTCCACAGATGCGGTGAAAAAAACCAGCCTCGTGGGGAGACTCTCGGAGTTGGCGATGGCGAGGATTTCCAACCCGGTCAGTCCGGGCATTGCGACGTCAAGGATAGCGATGTCCGGCACCAAACTCCGAATCGCTTCGATGCAATTCGGACCGTCATGGCAACGCGCCACGACTTTGAAGCCGTTTCGCGCTCGGAGAACGCTTGCCAAACCTCGCACAACCACTGGGTGGCTGTCCGCAATCACCACACTGATGTAATGCATGGGCGGGTCCTCAGCCTCTTCCCCGGATTAATCCTTTCGCGCCCAGTCTTCCCAACCTCACTATAGTTCTTTTTAGGACACGCGTCATTGTCCGTTAGGCCCGCAGTGCAAAAAAAATGCAGTGCGGACTGAGTACCTTTTTTTCAGTTTAGGCGCTGGCTCGCATCGCGTTGGAGCAAACGGTCCGGCCGCCCGCGATCGACAGCTATCCGCAATATGTTCATTAACATCTCCGGCACCTATAACCAAAGGTATATATGAATATCGGGAATTCGGCTCTAATATTCATTAAGGCTATCATAAATAGGACGCTTTCGAAATTTGATGACGAAACGTTTGTGAAAGCTTTGTGAAAGCGAAGGGGGCTACGAACTGAAGAAACCCAAGTAATTTCCGCGCCAAGACCTCAACCAAGCTGACGTTCATGCAACCCGTTGATGAACAAAACGGGAGGGCTGGAGTTTTGGCTGCCTAACGTAAATTTGCGTACAAGCGGGAGGGTCACCATGCGATGGCGACAATCTTTTGTAACCATACTCGTTGGGAAAAGCATCTTACTTAGAGAAGGAATTGCCAGAATCCTGCGCACGGAAAAATTTCGCATTCAGGCTTCGGTATCATGCGTCGATGATTTGCATCCACGCCAACTCGAAAAAGATCGACAGCTGTTTCTCGTTGTCCATACCGGCGACGACTTTGACGCCGCGGTCGAACAAATCGAACTGTTCAGGGAACAGCACCCAGGCGGCCGCATTGCCATCGTGGCTGACCATTATCGGTTAGTCGAAATGGTTTCAGCGTTTCGGGCAGGCGCCAACGGCTATTTTTCCGACGTCATGACGTGCGATGTATTCATCAAATCCATCGAACTGATGATGATGGGTGAAACAATTTTCCCGCCGGCATTTCTGTCATCCGTTCTTGTTGCCGAAAGCGGCCACCTCAGTGAGGCGGCATCGCGGGACCAGGACAACCGGGCGATACTCGTTACGGCAGAGCCTGCGATCGTGCCGCAGCTTTCCCCGCGGGAAAAATCAATCCTGCACTGCCTGATCGAAGGCGACTCCAACAAATGTATAGCGCGAAAGATCGATATCGCGGAGGCGACCGTGAAGGTCCACGTCAAGGCGATCCTTCGCAAGATCCGGGTCCAGAACCGGACGCAGGCGGCGATTTGGGGGATGAACAACGGGTTACTGAAACGACCGGCAAACGACAGTTCCCCGCGCTCGACTTCCGATGTGAGCAAGCAGCTTCCAAAGCCGGTCGAGGTGCTGTCCGAAAACAAGCAAATCGAGGAACCGGTGCCGCCAGACGCGATCGAGCATCATGCAAATAGCATTGACGTGCCCCGCTTCGATCGCCTGCTCCACAAGGGCATCAACCGAAGGACTCATGGCGCGGCCCGGAATGGCAAATAGCCGGCAGTTGCGTTGTTCCGGCGACTTTTTTCACCGGATTGCTTTGCGTTCTGCCCCACGAGAACTCGGTGGGACAATATCTAGCGACAACTTGCAGATGTTCGCCGTTGACTTCGATCGCTAATGGAGGCGAGGTATGCACATCTGTCCCAAGAGCTCCGTCATCATTATGCGTTTCTGCAGTAACAAACCATGACGCCGTGTTTGCGGCGCCGGGCTCCAACATGAACTTATAAGCAATATTAGCAGGACTACCGATCGGAATCAGTTGATCGCTTTGGACTTCGCAGCGATCAACAGTACTTCCAGTATCGAACCAGGCCCGATCACCAGGTTGAATTTCAAACCGCAGAGTATGGTCCTCAGGCTCGGTTAGGCTATAGCTCTTGCCCGCCGTCTGAACATTGTAGGGAGTGCCACCGATAGACAAGTTGCTTTTCGGCGTAGTCGTAAACGACGTGATGTTCGGGACAACTGGCGGGCTGAGGTACGAAATTTTCTGGCGCCGCTGGTGCGTCCCGCGCGGGGCAACGTGAGGGACCACATCGAATCACAAGCATCGACCCAGCTGCGACATTGCACAGCCTAACAACTGAGCGCAAGTTCGGTTGCTGCCGGTAGGCCCTGTGCCGCGCCCTATATAGAGATCACAATGGTCCCCTGAGGTGCGTGTTATGGTCATAGCAAAGCACGCCGGGTTCAGCAGAGGATTTTCGCTCTATCTCGATCTTATGCGAGTGAGCGCGGCGCTGGCCGTTGTATTGTATCATGCCGCCTTTCACCAAAATGGTGGGGACTGGTTTCACCCGGGGACGATCGGCCCTGACGCGGTCACCGTGTTCTTTGTTCTCTCCGGTCTGGTGATTTCCTATGTGGTGGACACCAAAGAGAGCAGTCCACAATTATACATTTCGAGCCGGTTGGCACGACTGTGGTCAATTTTGATACCTGCACTAGCGCTTACCTATTTGATCAATCTTTTTGGTGAGCGGATGAATCCGGTGCCTAATTGGATCGTGACTGACGGCTCCGCTTGGCTATTGCTACCATCGGCCCTCTTTGTGAATGAACTGTGGTTCCATCCAGTGGCCCCTTTGTCTAACATCCCGGTATGGTCGATTGGTTTTGAATTTTGGTACTACGTCTTCTTCGGCGTGATCATTTTCGCCCCGGGGAAGTGGAGATACATCTCCGTCTCTGTTGTCGCGTTGATAGCCGGCCCGCGCATCCTGCTGCTGTTGCTGATTTGGCTTCTCGGGGTGGCCCTATATCAACTGGGGCGGCGTCGGCTTGTCGGCGGGGCGGTAGCATGGGCCTGCTTCGTTCTTCCTCCGTTGATCATCGGCTCAATGATATTGGCCCATTGGAACAAGGCGTTGATTGCTGCCGGAGGAAAATTGATTGGCCAGGACGGAAGCTTGGGACATTGGATGTGGTGCGAAAACTTCCTGTGGGCTTATTTGGTGGGTCTCTTATCCGCCCTCCATTTCTATGGCGCGTGGTGCCTGCACGATCGCATCGAACATGTGCTTGTCCGTTTTCGGAATATCATTGAGTTTACGGCCGGATTGACGTTGTCGATCTATCTGTTTCACTTCCCGCTCATGACGATGGCATCCGCCGTATTGAACAAATGGCCGCATGGACCGGTGCGGTCGATAGTCACTTTAGTCGCAACCTTGATTTGCTGCGCTGTTCTCGGCCTTCTTTTCGAGCGCCAGCGATACCCTCTGCGGTCTTTAATTATGCGGGTGACAAAGCCACTAGCTCACGCAATCGGCTAAATTGACCGATATGTGGCTGGAGGGAGATGCTTCGACCTGCTGTATGTTTTCATCATCGTGCGGCTCGATCGCAGAGGCCTCGTCTGGATCAACGTCACGACAAACCCCACCGCAGAATGGATCGCGCGCCAGCTAACCGAGGTATTTCCTTGGGACGAAGCTCCGCACTACCTCATCCGAGATCGGGATCAAATGGCGGACTTCATCACCACTACGTCCGGATTTCGGTTTTCGGTACACACTGCCGGCGCGTTCCTTGCCTCACCCTTGAAAATTCAGACTATCAGAGCACTCTGAGGCATCGGCCCGACGCCGCAGAAAGGGATCGATCGATTGTTTGGCGTACATCGGATCGAACCTCGACCACCACGGGGCCCTTCGCCGACATTGCTTCCGGGACGATCTCGGCCGCTTGCGCTGCGTTCGTGATCGTATACCCCTGCGCGCCGAATGCTCGGGCAAGGGCCGCAAAGTCAGGGTTGGACAGGTCCGTACCCCAAGGACGGTTCGGAAATGCTCTTTCCTGATGCGAGCGGATCGTGCCGTAACATTGGTTGTTGGAGATCACGATCTTTACATCGAGCCGGCGCGCCACGGCAGTTGCCAACTCGTTCCCTGTCATCAGGAAACCGCCGTCTCCGCAAAACGCGATCACCTGACGATCCGGATGACGAAGGCTCGCGCTCAATGCAGAAGGAACACCACTGCCCATCGCGCCGCAGGCGGAGCCGAGCAGTCGTGCTGAGGGCTTGAAGCGGAATATACGGTGTACCCAGGCGGCGAAGTTGCCGGAGTCGGTCGTCACGATACCATCTGCTCGGAAAAGTTTGGCGACGGCCGCAACCGCATGCCCCAAAACATCGGCGCTGGGGATACCTTGCTCAGGCCATGCGTGCGTTGCTTCCCGAGCTTTCGCCACGGCTTCGATCCACCCACCCCGCTCGCGCGAAACGACCGGCAAGTCGAGCCAGGATCTCAAGAAGGGATGCGCCGACGCGACGATCGGAACATCCGTATGGAAGTGGGTCCCGATCGCATTCGGATCGGGGTAGACGTGAACCAGAGGCTGAGACGTCGGCGATTGTCGCGGAAACCGAAATCCCAGAGAAGACAAATCGCCGAGCCGTGTTCCGATCGCAACGATCAGATCCGCTCGCTCAAAGAGCCCAACATGAGGTGGCGACGTGAAGAAGCCAAGCTGCCCAATCCAGAGCCGGTGATCATTCGGAAACTGATCTTGCATCTTGTTGGTGACCGCGACCGGTACATTCCAGTGCTCGCTCAGCGCGATCAAGTCCTCGCGAAATTCCGCAGTTCGACACTCTCCTCCGACCAGCAGAATCGGCCTCTCCGCTTCGCCAAGCAAGGCGGCCGCCTGTTCCACGGCGGCTCGACTGGGCTCGGCTCGCGCGATGCCGTGAACCCTGGCGGAGAGCAGACCGGCCTTCACCCCGAGCACATCTTCAGGAAGCTCGATTACAACCGGCCCGGGCGTGCCGCTAAGCGCCATGGAAAATGCGCGCGCCATCATCTCGGGCACCTGGGCCGCTGAATCGATTCTAGTGGACCAGTTGATAAGGCCACCGAACGCACGCCCCGTGTCGATCTCCTGCACTGCGTCACGATTCAGGTTCGGTGTATCGACCTGACCAACCAGCAAAACGAGGGGTATGGCCTCCTGGGAGGCTACATGGAGACCAAGCGCCGCGTTGGATGCGCCCGGTCCGCGGCTTGCCATCACCACGCCCGCGCGGCCGGTAAGCTTGGCATCGGCAACCGCGGCAAGACTCGCGCTTCCCTCGTGGCGGCAAGTCACGAGATCGATCTCGTCGCGTTCGTACAAAGCGTCGAGGAGCGCAAGAAAGCTTTCGCCGGGTACGCTAAATGCCCGGTCGACGCCGTGCGCGATCAGACTATCTACGATTAGATCAGCAACTCGAAAAGTCATGCGCAGTCCCCTCTCACGCCGCAAGCCTCGCCGCGTGCGCGAAATCCCAATACAGCCTCCGCGCACGCGCATAGAAGGGCCCGGGCGTGAGCTGCCGGTCGTCGATCCGGATCACCGGCGCGACCTTGGCGAAATTGCCGGTCGAAAAGATCTCGTCCGCGGTGAGGAAATCGGCATAACGCAGCGTGGCCTCTACCACGGTGACGCCCTCGCCGCGCAAGAGTTCGATTACCCGCTGCCGGGTGATGCCGTTCAGGAAGGTGCCATTCGGCGCAGGCGTGTAGACAGCACCATCTTTCGCCATGAACACGTTGGAATTGCCGAACTCCGCGACGTTGCCGAGCATGTCCAGCATCAGGCAGTTCTGGAAGCCGCGCGAGGCGGCCTCGATCAGCGCCCGCGAACAGTTCGGGTAGAGACAGGCGGCCTTGGCATCGACCGGTGCGCATTCGGCGGTCGGTCTGCGGAACGGCGATAGCGTGATCGCGCTGCCGACGGGCTTCGGGATCGGCGCTTCGTAGATGCAAAGGCACCAGTCCATCGTTTCCGGATCGAAAAGCACGCCGCCGCCGACGCCGTTCTGCGGCCAATACATCGGGCGGATGTAGAGTTCGGCATTGGCCGGGAAGCGGGAGATGCCTTCGCGCGCCAGACCCAGCCACGTGTCGAGATCGACGATCGGCTTGAGCCCGAAGTTGACCGCGGATTGATTGACGCGGGCGCAATGGCGGTCGAGATCGGGCGTAACGCCTTCGAAGGCGCGTGCGCCATCGAACACGGTCGAGCCGAGCCAAAGCCCATGGGTGCGTGGCCCCATGATCGGCACATTGCCCTCGTGCCACTGGCCTTGGAAGAATGTCCATGTCTGCGAATGGCTGACGGGCTTGCTGTTGGGAATCATGACGACCCTCCATGTGGGCGACCGAGTTACGGTCCATGGGCCACCAGGTCGGTATCCGACAGATCGGCAAGCCGGGGACACCGCGGACCCTTGAAGCATTTGCGGCCGATCGGTTCCCTGTAGAGGCCGACCAGGCCCTTCATGCGGCCGTTGGCGCCGAGATGCGGCGCGCATTCGATGGCCGCAATCTAACCTACCGCACTTGCGTAGTCGGGGGCGCAAAGGTGGATGTCGGAAGGCCCGCGCTTGCGAGCGAGGTACCTCCGAAGGGGAGCTACTGACCCGAGCTGTGGTCAGGTAAACTTGTAGCTGACTTTATAGCTACGCTTGGTTGTGGTTAGCAGCGGGTTCGCTCGGTCGAGGGATGGCCAATGGCTCGTTCTTCCGAAAGACAATACGTCAATGATGCGAGAACCTTAGTCGGATACGGAGACACGAAGGATTTGGCCTTTAATGATTTGCTAGAAAAACTTAAAGCGCATGAAAGCGAGATTAGATGTGTTTGCTCAAACGAAGGCGAAGTTTGTCGACCCTTTTTGTTCCCCCCGGCCGGCGTCAATTTCCGCATCTACTGGCGAGGGAGTACTGGCGAGATTCGTTGGAAGTGCTTGTGGGGTCCTGGCGTATTAGAATTCGAGTGCGCATGTGCTCTTGAAGCCGAAAATTGAAATCACAGTAGTCATGAGCACTTTGTCACTCGCTAGGAGGCTGGCGGCAAAGACTTCCATTTCAAGCGGCCTATCGCGTCAATATGTCATGTCACAATCATCGTTCCAGGATGGCCGATATCATGGGTTATCTGTTCGGTGCGGTTCAGAGGTAGGCAGGCGTTGTCCCGCATCAAAGTCCGGCTCATAACTGACGCCGACATCTCGGCGGCCATAAATCTGCTGACCCGCGGATATGGGTCAGGGCGCGCGCCCCGCTCTCGCAGTTTTTGGGAGGATATTTTCTCCTGTTTGAGGCACCGACCGCTGCCCGCAGGAGAATTGCCACGTTATGGATACGTCATCGACAGTGACGGCGAGCTTGTTGGGATTTTGCTCTTAATATTTTCGACAATTTGGGAAAATGGCAAAGCCAAAATCCGTTGCAATGGGTTAGGCTTCTATGTTGAACCGGCATTTAGGTTGTGCGCGTCACTGCTAATAAGAAAAGCCTCCGATTTCAAGGAGGCCACGGTACTTAACCTTACGCCAGCCGAAAATACATTTCGCATGATCGAAGCTTTGAGCTACGTCAGATATTGCGATGGAATCTATGTTTCGATTCCCTTGTTCAGTCGCGCTCCCAGGGAGGCACCTGTCAGCGTCGTCGATGTGCACACCAAACTTGATGTTCTATTGGATCCACATGATCGCGATCTGCTGCTTGAGCACGCAGATTGCGGATGCACGAGTCTGTGGTGCATTACGCCTCAAGATGCGTATCCTTTTGTATTTCGGATCCGGCAGGTCAAGAAGGTTCCATGTGCGCAGCTTGTCTATTGCCGCAATGTGGATGACTTCGTACGCTTTGCGCGGCCGATAGGTTTATTTCTTGCCCGGTATACTGGGCGTTTTTTGGTGTTGCTCGACGCGAACGGACCAGTTCAGGGACTGGTTGGTAAATACTTCGCAGGAAAAGCTAATAGATATTTCCGCGGATCGGATCGGCCACGGTTGGGAGATTTAGCTTATACAGAGATATCGCTCTTCGGCATTGGCCCCTGAGGACTCAGAGGTCGACTTGTCGTCATAGAATCCTGCGTCGTTAGTGTTATGTATTGTCCTCTCTGGTCCGATGATAATATCGTGCTTGCTGAGCAAATTCATGCTGGTGGAGATTTCAGGACCATTGAACTGATGGCGCGCGTTGTAGTGCTTTGAAATTGACAACGCCGGGGCGGCACGCCGAAAATACAAAAGTCCGCTGCTAAGACGTGCGACGTCAGGAGGGGGCCGAGCCATGGTGGCACAGCAGATCGCGGAGCGCGCAAAACGCGCAATTCGAGACTCAACGCCCATTTATGCCCTGCAAAAAGCGACCGCAGGTCTTTTCAAGCGCTGGCCCATCGAGCGGGTGCCATGGTGGCTGGGCAAGCTCCATCAGATCAGCGTTCCTCGCGGTGTAGTACCAAACAAAGAGCCTTCGCCGCTTGGCGCGGCCAACATTTCCAATATATTCGAACTATTGAAACGCACAATGAATCTTACAGGAGATATCGCAGAGTGCGGCGTGTATCGAGGCGGTACGCTCATCCCAATAGCCTATTATGTGAAGCAACATCGCATTCAGAAGAAAGTAATCGGATTCGACTCATTTGAGGGTTTTGGATCTTCTATTCACTTCGACCTATCAATTGGCGGGCTGGACGGCTCAGAAAAGAGAGTCGGCGGCTTTGGAGATACTTCGTGCATCCGGCTTCGGGAAAAGATCGATTGTTTAGGTTTAAAGCAGTACGTCGCATTGGTGCCGGGCTATTTCGAAAAAACGCTGCCCCTTCTGCCGGACCACAAATTCTGTTTCGTGCATCTGGACTGCGATACGCACGACTCGTATCGTTGTTGCCTTGAGTTCTTCTATCCTCGGGTTGTTCCCGGCGGAATTATTTTGCTGGACGAATACAACGATCCTTTCTGGCCCGGTTGCAACCTCGCCGTCGACAATTTCCTGGCCAATAAGCCGGAACGGTTACAAGAGATTTCGATGGACAACTACTTGAAATATTTCGTCCAAAAAAAGTGAATCAGTAGCGCCTTGAGCTTCGGGGCCAAGCCGGCGAATGTTGGCGCGGAATGTGCCGCGCCGGGCCTTTTCTTCGTCGCGGCATACCCGTCTCGGTGCCTTCTCAAAATCAGGCGTGCAGAGATGCGCGCCCAGGCGGCCATGTCGCTACTCGTGCCACTGGCCTTTGAAGAATGTCCATGTCCGCGAATGGCTGACGGACTTGCTGGTGGGAACCATGACGGCCCTCTGCACAGAGACCTATTTAACGCATGTCATTTTCATAGCCATTCGCCGACGCTCTGAGCTCCGGAATCATGACGAAATCATACTTGCTGCGCAAGTTCACGGCAGCATCTAGCTCGGGTGGCTTTTTTCCTTCGTAACCCAGCCGCAGCTGCTTGGCGATCATCATTAAATGGATTTGCATTTCGAGCCGCGCAAAGATTTCACCGATGCAGTTCCTCGGTCCTACGGAAAACGGGAGCATCGTTGGCGGATGTCGTTCCTGCGAAAAATCGGGACCGAAGCGATCCGGACGGAAACAATCCGCTGCTTCCCAGAGTTCGGGGTGCCGCTGGATGTGGTAAGTTGAAATATAAATTTCAGTTCCGGCAGGCACGAAATAGTCGCCAAGGTAATCGTCCTTCAGCGCCCTGCGCGTCATCAGCCAGCCGGGCGGATACAAGCGTAGTGCCTCGTCGAGAATGTGCCGCGTGTAGGTAAATCTTCCATCATTAAGGTCAGGAAGCTCGCTCGCATGTACATCATTGAGCTCCCTCCATAGCTTTTCCTCAACCTCTGGGTGCTGGGAGAGCAAGTACCAGACCCAATTCAAGGTGGAAGCCGTAGTTTCGTGTCCAGCCACAATGAGGGTCATAGTCTCGTTGACCAATTGGCGGTCTGGCATTATTTGGCCGCTGTCTCGGTCGCGAGCTTCCATAAGCATGCCTAAAATGTCAGTAGATTTTATGTTCTTTTTCCGCCTTTCAGCGGCAACCCGGCTCACGATTTTTCCCAAAGACCTAAACTCTTCCGCGAACTGGAGGTTGCGCGCAGATTCGTCGGTCAGAATACTGAAATGCGGGCGCACGTGTTCGTAGTCGACTCCAAAGATAGCCATGAGTACCGACTCGGCGACCATACGGCTGATGTCGCGGGTGGCATTGACACTCTTTTTCTCTCGAGCTGCCTCCTTCCATCTTTCGAGCAATGCCACATTAGCCGCTGTGATGACGTGACTTAACGCTCCGATCGCGTTATGGCGAAAAGCAGGCTGGATCATCCGCCGCTGACGTTTCCAGAATTCTCCTTCGCTCACCATAAGGCCATTACCGAGGAGCCAGGCAATACGTTTGATCGCCAGGCCCTTTTTGTAATTCTGCCAATTCCTGCGAAGGACGTGCTCCGCGTAATCGGGCGCACTGATCATATATACGCTGGAACCGTAGACAGACGCTTTATAGATGTTGCCGTATCGTTTGAAATAATTGCTCATCCAACTCAAGAGATCCTGAGTTGGGCTGTAGGGCTCGTCAGGCCCTGGTGGATAAAGGTGCGCCGTTCTCGTGTATGTTTCGGACATCATACTTGTGTCCCTAACTTTGAACCCAGCGGTTCTTGGCGACGACGGCACCGGGGCGTGATGGACTTGGTCGCTGGCCCTTCGTTAAATGAGCGATAACGCCTCGGCGATGCCGGCAGCGCGATCCGGCGGATGCGCATCGGCTGCAGGACGAAGGGAAAGCCGCGGCCGTCCGCGCGGCACACCAGGCTGAGGCAGCCGTGTAGTCGCGCGAGCGGCGCGCAAAGCCGAATGTCAGAAGGTTGGCGACGGCGTCGAGATCGGTTATTCCTATCTCGCGGCATCGGATCATGGTCCGAACTCCGTCATGGGATCCGATCCCGCTTCTTCGTTAGCAAGTCGGCGAGCGGATCGCGTCCAGCGCGGGGCTCTCCGGATCGGAGGGGGACCAGCTTGCATCCACGGTCACGAGCCGGAATTCCGGAATCCGGCCTCGTTCGACACCTTCCGCTAAGGGCCAACGGCCTTGAGCGTCCGGCGCGTTGCGAAGCAATGTACAGCAGCCAGTTGCGGTATATGCGCTTGGCCGGCTGACACCAGACGTTTCTCAGATCCCTCGCCAGTTGATCGGCCGGGAAGCTGGCGAAAAACTCCGGACGTCTGTCCGAAAGAGCTTTTTGCCGGAAGGCGGTCAGGATCGCTTCCGCCTCAGTGTCGAAATAGCCTCTCGGTATCGTCGGACAGACTTCGTTCTCTCCTCGGAGGAAACGACCCATGTCCCTTCTGTATTCGCCCAATAGGCTCTGGGTGCCGTATTCCGGATGGCCCTGGAAATGGACGAAAAGGCTCTTCTTCTGCTGCTTGACGAAGCAATCGACGCCAGCCTCTGCCGACCTGGTGAGAACGGAATATCCGCAGCTCGCGAGAGCCCCCTCCTGCACCTCGTTCCACCGGGCGTGCGGTGTTCTGAAGGTCGCCGGAACGTCGTGCATCAAGGGATGATCTCTCGTCTTCGTTTGAGCGAAGACGCCGATGCATTTGGCAGGCAGCTTGTGGCGCTCCACGCCGTCCATGTGCAGGACGGCCCCATGAACGGCCAGACAGGAATACACCGACGACACGGTATTCTCCCTGGCCCAGTCGATGATTTCGACGGAGGTGGTCCAATATGGTTCTTCCATCAGGCTGGCGGCTCTCGGTTCGGCGCCGGTCACGATCACTCCATCCAGGCTCCCGTTCAGCAGATCGTCGGTGCCGCGGTAGTATCGCCGCACGTAATCGCGCCCCCAGTCCGAACGGGGCGTCGTCTCCATCGTGTAGAAATGCAGCCTGACGAGGAGCCCTCCGGCTGCCGCGCCGAGCAGGTCGAATAGCTGGCGCTCGGTGGACATCAAGGCGGAATCCGACATGTTGTTGATCAGCCCGATATCGAGGCACTCCGCCCGGTTTCCCGGTGATGCGGCGCCGCTTCCACTCCGCGCTCTCGAGAAGAGGTGGTGGTCGTACGAGTCTATGTCGATTAGGACAGGCATCGGAATGCCTTCATGGTTGACCTGCATTCAATCTGCGGCATGGAGCGCCTGATCGAGGTCGGCGATGATGTCGTCGACGTGCTCGATACCGACGCTCAGCCTGATCATCTCGGGCCGCACGCCGGCCCTTTCCTGCTCTTCGGGCGACATTTGCCGGTGCGTGGTCGATGCGGGGTGGCAGGCGAGCGATTTCGCGTCCCCAATGTTGACCAGCCGCTTGAACAGTTTCAGCGCATCGTAGAACCGCTTGCCGGCCTCGAACCCTCCAGCCACGCCGAAGGTCAGCAGCGAACACGCGCGACCGCCCAGATACTTCTGCGTCAGCGCATGATAGGGGCTATCGTGGAATCCCGCGTAGTTGACCCATCCGACGCGGCGGTCGTCGCGCAGAAACCGCGCGACCTTCTCGGCATTCTCGACGTGCCGCTCGATCCGCACCGCGACGGTCTCGATGCCTTGGAGTAGCAGGAAGGCGTTAAAGGGCGCCAGGATGGAGCCGGTGGTCCTCTGGGAGACGGCGCGGCAGCGCGCGATGTAGGCGGCGGCCCCGTAGCGCTCGGTGAAGACCAGCCCGTGGTACGATTTCTCCGGCTCGTTCATCATCGGAAAGCGCCGGCGATGCTCCGCCCATGGGAACCTGCCGCTATCCACGATGATTCCGCCGAGCGTGGTGCCGTGCCCGCCCATGAACTTCGTCAGCGACTCCACCACGATGTCCGCGCCGTATTCGATCGGTCTGAGCAGGATCGCGGTAGGCACCGTGTTGTCGACGATCAGCGGCACGCCGTGCCTGTGGGCGACCTCGGCTATCGCTTCGATGTCGCAAACGTTTCCGGCCGGATTTCCGACGCTCTCGCAGAACACCGCGCGCGTATCGTCGTCGATCAGACTTTCCATGCTCTCCGGCCGGTCGTCTTCCGAGAACCGGACCGTGATGCCCTGCCTCGGCAGGATGTACGCGAACAGCGTATGCGTGGTGCCGTAAAGCTGCGGGACCGAGACGATGTTGGTGCCCATCTCCGCGATGTTGACCACCGCATAGTTCACCGCGGCCTGGCCGCACGCCACACTGAGCGCCTCGATGCCTCCTTCCAGGGCGGCGACGCGCTTCTCCAGCACCGTGTTGGTCGGATTGCCGATTCGGGTGTAGCGGAATCCATCGACTTCAAGATTGAAGAGCGCGGCTCCATGATCGGCGCTGTCGAAGGCGTACGAGGCCGTCTGGTAGATCGGCACGGCGACGGCCTTGGTGGTCGGCTCGACTTCGTAGCCGCCATGGATGGCGACAGTCTCCCTTTTCATGGAGGCTGGCCCTTCGGCTCTTCGGTCCCGGGCGACCTCTGGATGTCCCTGGCGCATCGAAGTTCCTCGAATGCTCACGCCGTCTACCGGTCGTTTCGCGGGAAGCAGAGCAGGTCCCGCACCGCGGTCGGCCACCTGGCGACGTCTCTGCCGTGGGTATGGAACATGGCGACGGCGAGACGATCCATTCCGAACGCCACGCAGGCGGTATGGGCCGACTCACCGGCCGCATCCGCGATGCCCCAAGCGGTTCCGAAGTGATCCCGATGGTAGTTGAAGCTCATGCATGCGGTCGGTTGCTCCTCGGAGCGCAGAGGCACCAGCAACTCGAATTTCAGCGACTGCTGCTTTTGGCTCACCGCCATCATCTGACCGACCCGGCCGAAGAACGGATCGCTGGCGTAGTCGACCCTGAAGGTCAGGCCGAGATCGCGGGCGATCTCCTGGGCGCGCAGCACCCAGCGCTCCCGGAACGCCGAGACGTGGTCGGGGCTGCCGATGCAGACGTATTCGCGCATCCTGAAGGACTGCAGCCGGTCGAGATGGCGTGAGGGCTCGCGACGGAAGCAATCGGCGGCCACGTCGAAGCGCCAGCCGCCCGCCGGCACGGGACCGCGGCTCGCCGCGATCGGGTAGACCGGATAGCAGGCGGCCGGCGATAGCACGAGGTCGGCCGGTGAAAGCGACATGGTCCAATCATCGCCGGCATCGAAGCGGCTGACCGCCGCGTCGATCTCGCTTTCCGTGCCGTGCAGGCCGCAGACGCAGCCGAGGAGGTTCGGAAAGCTCTTCAGATAGCCCGACCGCTCAAGCTGCGCGCGGTTCATGACGGGAGGGAAGCGCATCACCTCGGTGTCCGGTTCGCGATACCGCGTGATCAGCACCGCAAGCCGCTCCACGACGTCTTCATAGAGCGCGGTGCGGCCATAGACCCCCGGAGAGCCCATCTCGTGGAACAGTACATCGGCGAGATGGTCCAGCGGATCGGGCAGAGCCGGAGCGGGTTCCGCCAGTGCAGCAAACATGGCCACGTTCATATCAAGCCCCATTCCTTCGAAGAGAAAAATCAATCCCGCAGGGACGCCGGGACGGCGCTCATCAGCGTGGCGGCACCCATGCTGGCGAGGATGCGGTCGTTGTTGATCATGATCGGAGCCGAAAGCACGTCTCGGAGGTGGCGGCCGACGCTGACGTCGGTGTCGTTGCGGTAGCCGGACAGGCCGCAGGTACGCATCGCGTGCATGACGGCCGCGACCGCGAGCTCGGAGGCTTCCACCTTGAGAAGGTTGATCGAGGACTGGAAGTCGATGGACGACAGCGCGCGCTCATCCCCTTCGCGGGCCGCATAGGACTCGAGGTTTGCGGCGATGATGGCGCGCAGTTTCGTCAGAGTCATCTTGGCGGCGGTGAAATGCGCCGCGCCGGGAGGCATGTTGCCGCCGGATCCGCGGGCGGCCTTGCGGACGAAGAGTTGCGCCCGGTCCACCGCCGCGGCCGCGATTCCCGCCCAGACCGACGACCAGCACAGGTGGGCGACGGGCGTCATCGTCTGCGCATGAATTCTTTCGTATGCCTCGGGGAATATCTGTTCCGCGGAGCCCTTGAAGTTCAGCCTGAAGCCGGCGCTGCAGGTCCCACGCATGCCGAGCGTCTCCCATGCGAGAGTGGGCTCCAGCGTGTAGTCGTCCCGGGTGATGGCCAGCAGCACCTGATCGGATCCGGCGGCGGCGTCGGCGCGGCGGGCGATAGTGACGATGCCGTCCGCCTCGGCGCCGTAGGAAATCACCGTCGCGTCGCGCACCAGCGAGATCTCGACGCCATCGCGCTCCACCGCGGCCGAGCTGAAGCGTATGTTTCCGCCGTTCTGGCCTTCCGTGGTCGAAGACGCCAAGAGCAGCTGTTCGGCCGCCACGCGGCGCATGAACCTTTCGTGCCAGCCGCTGCCCGCGCCGTGGCGGATCAGACACGCGATCTTGGTCTGATGCATCGCGAAGATCATCCCGGCTGAGGCGCAGGCGCGGCCGAGCGCGTAGCACATGTCGGCCACCTCGGAAATCGACGCGCCGTCGCCGCCGAACTCGATCGGGATCTGGGCGCCCAGAAGCCTCTCCTTGCGCGCCGCGTCGATGGCTTTCAGCGGGAAACGCGCCTCGCGGTCGACCGCTTCGGCCTCCGTCGCCGCAGCCTCCGCGACGGCGGCCGCCCGCTGCTGGAACGAGGCGCGATCGGGAGAGAATGGTACTCGGCTGCTTTCCAGGGCGAGCCTGCGGAACTGGACTTCCTGCACATTCATGGCCCAACGCCTCCCATTTGACGGTTGGACGACCCGAACGGGCTCGAGATGAATTCCCGCGCGAATTCGATGGTGGCAATCTTGGTGGCAATCTAACCGACCGCAGTTGGGGAGTCGGCGGCGCAAAGGTGGATGTCCGAACAGCATGCGCTCCCAAACAAGGTACCCACAAAGTAGAACTACTGACCTGAGCTGCGGTCGGGTATCGTCGCGTCGATCATCATCGTGCCACGTCTGAGTGGAGTTGAAATGCAAGACCTTGCCGCCAGCGTCCAAGACCGTGTTCTTTCCGTCGTCAGGATCGTCCTCGAGCAGAACGCGATCATCGCGGATGTCCACCCGGAATCCCGGCTGGTAGATATCGGACTGGACTCGATGGATATGGTCGCGCTGATGCTCAAGGTCGAAGCCGAGTTCGATCTCACCCTTCCCCAGCCCGAGATCACGCCCGAGAACTTCCAATCGGTGAAGACGCTGGAGATATTGATCCTCAACCAACTCGGCCCCGGAGCGGGATGAAGGATCTGAACAGAGATGCTTGTTCGGCGACCGAGCGAAACCGGATCGACAATGATCGCAAGGTCGCGCTCGCTCCGGTGCGCCGCGTCACTCCTTCCGCCGCAGCTTTACCGCCTCGGGAGCTGGTCGGTGCGGACATCGATCAAGATCATCTGCATGGTCAGATCATGAAAGCTGGCGTAACCCAGCGGGCGACCGGAAGCGGCGCTCCGCAGAGCAGGCCCTCCGCCGCCAAAGCCTGGCTGAAGGCCATCGAACTGACCTCGCGGATCGAGGCCGAGCCGCAACGGCTCTTCGCCGACGTCGTGGAAGAATGGGCGAAACGGCAGCCCGGACGCCCCGCGTTGCTATCGGACCGCCAATCCTTCACCTACGGAGAACTCGCCGCCCGGATCAACCGATATGCGCGCTGGGCGCGGGGCGTTGGCATCCGTACCGGCCACACCGTCTGCCTGCTGATGCCGAACCGGCCGGACTACCTCGCCTGCTGGCTCGGCATCAGCAGCGTTGGCGGCACGGTGGCGCTGATCAACACCCGGCTGGTCGGCCAGTCCCTCGCCCATTGTATCGACGTTGCGAGTGCCGACCACGTTGTTTTTGCCGCCGATTGCGTGGATGCGTTCGAAACCGCACGTCCGCACCTGGATCGCGTGCCCCAAATCTGGAGACTCGGTGCCGGCAGCGCTGGCGCCGATCTGGATGCCGCGCTCGCCGCCGCGGATCCGCGCCCCCTGTCCTGCGCCGAGCGCGGCGACGTCACGATCGATGGACGCGCCCTGCTCATCTGCACCTCGGGCACCACGGGGCTGCCGAAGGCGGCAAACGTCAGTCATCGCCGCATCCTCAGCTGGGGCGGATGGTTTGCCGGACTGACAGACGCTTCCGTCCACGACCGCCTTTACGATTGTCTTCCGCTCCATCATTCAGTGGGCGGTGTCGTCGCGCCTTGCAGCATGCTCCGCGCCGGCGCTTCGGTCGTGATCGCGGAGAAATTCTCCGCGGAAGATTTCTGGGACGACATCATGTATTTCGACTGCACCGTCTTCCAATATATCGGTGAACTCTGCCGCTACCTTCTGAACGCGCCGGCATCCGGGCTAGAGGTCGTACACGGACTGCGGCTGGCTGTCGGCAACGGATTGCGCGACGACATCTGGGAGGCGTTCGCGAAGCGGTTCGCGATTCCGCAGATCCTCGAATTCTACGCCGCGACGGAAGGTAATTTTTCGCTATTCAACTTCGAAGGAAAACCCGGCGCGATCGGCCGGATCCCACCGCTGCTTGCGCATCGCTTTCCCGCTTCGATCGTGAAGGTCGATGCGGAGCGTGGCAGCCCGGTCCGCGGCGACGACGGGCTCTGCATCGCCTGCACCCACGGCGAGGTCGGCGAGGCGATTGGGCGCATCGGCACCGCAGAGCGGGGCGGCGGCCTTTTCGAGGGCTACACGGACCCGGCCGAGACCGAGAAGAAGATTTTGCGCGACGTTTTTGCCGTAGGCGATGCCTTCTTTCGCACCGGCGATCTGATGCTGCGCGACGAGCAGGGCTACTTCCATTTCGTCGACCGGATCGGCGAAACCTTCCGCTGGAAGGGCGAGAACGTTGCGACCAGCGAGGTGAACGACGCGATCAGGGACTGCCCCGGCGTTCTCGACGCCTCGACCTACGGGGTCGCCATCCCCGGCGCCGACGGTCGCGCCGGCATGGCGGCCTTGGTGGTGGACCAAGGCTTCGATTTCGGGATCTTCGCCGAACACCTGTCGCGCCGGCTCCCGGTCTATGCGCTTCCGGTCTTCGTCAGGTTCTGCCGGGCGCTCGACGCCACCGACACCTTCAAGCAGCAGAAGCAGCGGCTGATCCGCGAGGGATTCGATCCCTCGGTCGTGGGCGACCCGCTGTTCCTGCACGATCCCGCGGCCGGCGACTATCGTCCGATCGACCGGGCCGTCTACGCGCGCATCGTGGAGGGCGGAATCAGATTCTAGCGTTGGCTCGAAGAGCCGCTTTCTTGAGAGATGAGGTGTTCCATGTCCGTAAGGTCGAGAATTTTCTCGGCGATGCAGCAGATCGCCGAAGAACAGAAGGTCACGCTTCCGCCGCTCCAGGACGATCTGTCGCTGCACGAAACCGGGTTCGATTCGCTGGCGTTCGCAATCCTGGTCGCGCGGCTGGAGGACGATCTCGGCGTTGATCCGTTCACCGTCGCGGACGACGCCGCCTTCCCATCGACCGTCGGCGAATTCGTCAGAGCATACGAGAATGTCCCCGCCTGAAATCTTCGCGCTGCGCGAATATCTCGGCCCGGAGCTGAAGGGCCGAACGATTTCCGATGCCCGGCACCGCGTTTCGCTGACCGACATTCTCCGGCACAGCTGCCTGATCGGCAGATCCCGCGAGCTGTCCGGCCGCTCGGTGCTGCTTGCGACATCGGGACAGCTGCTGTCCGCGCTCGCGATGATCGAGCTCGACGGCATCGCCCGCCGCATGCTTCTGTGCCCGCCCGACCTCGATCCGGACTACATCCAGGCCCTGCTTGCGGATGCCGAGATCGACGCTATCGTCACCGATCAGTCGCTGCGCCGATGCGATGCTGGCGCGTACCTGGTCGTCGGCGCCGGCCTGCCCGAATGGGCGCCCGTGGGATGGAAGACCGAACGCGCGACCGAGTGGCTGATGCTGACCTCGGGGACGTCCGGGCTGCCGAAGATGGTCGGACATACGCTCGATGGGCTGGCCGGCGCGATCATCGCCGACGGGCCTGCGCGCCACCCGAACGCGACCTGGGCGACGTTCTACGACATCCGCCGCTACGGCGGCCTGCAGATATTCCTGCGCGCCGTGATCGGCGGCGGATCGATGGTACTGTCGGGGCCCGGGGAAGCCATCGCGGATCACGTGGCACGGCTGCACGCGGGCGGCGTCACCCACATCTCCGGGACGCCGTCGCACTGGCGCAAGCTGCTGATGAGCGGTGCGGTCGCGAACTTCTCGCCGCGCTATGTCCGCCTGTCCGGCGAAATCGCCGACCAGGCGGTGCTCGACGGCCTGGCCCGGGCGTTTCCGCATGCGTCGATCGGCCATGCCTATGCTTCGACCGAGGCCGGCGTCGGTTTCGCGGTGGACGACGGGCGCGAGGGTTTTCCCGCCGACCTGATCGGGCAGAACCGCGACGGCGTCGAGATGAAGGTCGTCGACGGTTCGCTCCGGATCCGCTCCCACCGCACGGCGCGCGCCTATATCGGCGCCGGTGCGCCCCCGCTCGCCGATGCCGAGGGCTTCGTCGACACCGGCGACATGATCGAGCTGCGCGGCGAGCGCTACCACTTCGTCGGCCGGCGCGGCGGCATCATCAACATCGGCGGGCTGAAGGTCCATCCCGAGGAGGTCGAGGCCGTTATCAACCGGCACGAGTCCGTGCGGATGTCGCGCGCGCGGTCGCGCAGGAGCCCGATCACCGGCGCCATCGTGGTCGCCGACGTCGTCCTCGCCGACGGCACCGATGCGGGCCGGCACGAGACGATCCGCACGGAGATTCTCGGCCGGTGCAAGGACTCGCTGGCGGCACACAAGGTGCCTGCGGTGATCCGGTTCGTCGAGCCGCTCGACGTCACGGCAGCTGGGAAATTGGCGCGCGCCGATGCGTAACGTCCTCGTCACCGGCGGCAGCCGCGGCATCGGGCTTGCGATTGCGCGCAGGCTTGCCGCATCCGGCGACTACAACGTGATCGCGGTTGCGCGCCGGGAGAGCGAGGATCTGGGACGGGCCATCCGCGAAACCGGAGCGGACCGCCTTCGCTTCAGGGCGTGCGATCTCGGCCGGACCGACGAGATTCCCGGCTTGGTGAAGGAACTCCGCGACACCTTCGGCGCGATCTACGGCCTCGTCAACAATGCCGGGATCGGCACCGAAGGGCTGCTGGCCACCATGCACAATTCCGAGATCGAGGCGTTAATCCGTCTAAACGTGCTGGCGCCGATCGTCCTGACCAAATACGTGGTGCGCCATATGATGGCCGACGGCGCCGGGCGCATCGTCAACATCTCCTCCATCATCGCCTCGACCGGCTACAACGGCCTGTCCGTTTACGCCGCGTCCAAGGCCGCGGCCACCGGGTTCACCCGTTCGCTGGCCCGCGAAGTCGGCAGGCTCGGCATCACCGTGAACGCGATCGCGCCCGGCTTCGTCGACACCGAATTGACCAGGTCCTTGGACGACGACGGTCGCCGGCGCATCGGCGGCCGCAGCGCGTTGCGCCGCCTGCCCGAGGCCGACGACGTCGCTTCCATGGTCGAGTATCTCCTAGGGGAAGGCGGCCGGAACATCACCGGCACTGTGCTGACGGTGGACGCCGGCAACACCGCCTGAAGGTTTCGTTGGTTGCATCGGTTTGGCGGCGCTTGATGACGCGATGACGCGCGACCGGCTGTGGCGCTGAACTCCAGTACCCAGAATGCAGAAAGCAGACGCCGCGGCGTCGGGCTGAGAAACCTACGGGGGTAATCCGAAAGGGTCGGCACCTGGGGCGAGTTTTACGGTCGGACACCTGTGTGTGACTGCGCCATGCTGAGGTTTCCGCACACGATATGCCCAGGTCGCTGCGGCCTTTGTCCCAAAAGGCGCATGCTGTGCCGGAGATCCGGAGATCACGAGCGGGGGATGAGAGTGGCTGGCCTGTCGCCTCAGATGGGCAGGAGCACAATCTCCGAATACAGCCTGTCGACCTCGCCGGCCGCCAGCAGCGGGGAACGGTAACAGGTGCGCTCCGGGAGCATCACGCCTCGTGGCCGGACCCGAAAGAGTCGCGCCTCCGCGACGAGCGCCGCCGTCCGCTGTCGGCGCAGGACAGCTAGCTTGATGCGCTCGAGATGCCGCGACAGCAGCTCCGGCGCACTGCAATACAGGATGTCCGAATAGGGGATCCGCACGGGCAAAACTTGCCCCAGTCC
>Ga0210396_10001757_pt1 | contig 22837 bp, 16 predicted proteins | sample IncBWH17OmetaG_FD_155466 | JGI IMG/M metagenome (GOLD analysis project Ga0210396, IMG submission 155466) | Forest soil microbial communities from Barre Woods Harvard Forest LTER site, Petersham, Massachusetts, United States - Inc-BW-H-17-O ... | reverse complement strand
CGTGGACGGCGGCGACCCCAAGAGCACAGCTAGGAATGGCTGTTCTACGAGGTGGCGTGGGACGAGATGCGCGCGGAGGGGACTGGCCGGGTGGGCAGGGGGGCTGTACTTGGGGACTGTGATGCTTTTGGAAATAGGGGAGCAGAGAGGCGATGGGAAAAGGAAGTGGAGTGGGTATCGTAGGGAGAGCTAAAACCGGGCCAAAAATCGCACACGCTCTTAAGGGGAATCGCCATGAGGAACCCGCTCCTCCTCGTTACGCTTGGAATTTTAGTGGTTGCTGCTGGATGTGGTGGCGGAGGTTCTTCCTCGTCTGGTGGCGGGGGCGGAACACAGCCGCAATCGATCGCAGTGACTTTCGCGGCGGCGCCGCCGGCGACGTTGCTGCTGGGCGCTACGGCAAATATGGCGGCCATGGTGTCGAACGACACGGCGAGCAAGGGCGTGAACTGGAGTTGCGCACCATCGTTGGCGTGCGGCACGTTTGATCCCCCATCGACGGCGAGCGGGTCGATGACAGTTTATACCGCGCCAGCAGCGGTGCCAACCGGCGGAAGCGTGACGATCACGGCCGCGTCGATAACCGATAATACGAAGACCGCGAACGGCTCGGTGACCATACCCGCGCCATCGATAACAATTTCCACGCCCGCGCCAAGCTCATTGCCAATAAGCACCGCGGTGTCGATCGCGGCGACGACGGTGAACGATCCAGCCAATCCATCGGTGAATTGGAGCTGCACGCCAGCAGCGGCTTGCGGGACATTCAGTGTAGCGTCCACAGCGAGTGGGGCAGCGACTTTGTACACGGCACCGGCGGCGATACCGGTGGGCAACAGCGTGACGATTACGGCGACTTCAGTTACGGACAATACCAAGACGGCGAATGAGACGGTGACGATTACCCCGCCACCGGTGGGAATTACGATAACGACCGCGCCGCCGGTAACGCTGCAAACCGGCTTGACGGCTTCGGTGGCGGCTACCACAACAAATGATGCGGGAGGCATGGTGACGTGGAGCTGCGCGCCTGCGGGGACGTGCGGTACGTTCAGCGTGTCGCCAACCGCGAGTGGGGCGGCGACCGTGTATACCGCACCTGCGACTACGCCTGCGGGAGGAGTGGTAACGATTACCGCGACGTCGGTGACGGATACAACCAAGACGGCAAGTGCAGTGGTGATGGAGAATATGCCGGCGACGGCTGCGCTGCTGAAGGGGCAGTATGTGTTTCAGATTACAGCGCCGACTTCGACGCGTGGAGTGACGACGTTTACGGGAAGCGTGACCCTGGATGGGAATGGTGGAGTGACGGGCGGTATGGAAGAAATCGTCTCGCCGGGCTACTACGATTTGGGCGACCCAATTTATGCGACGACACCATCCGCACTGCCAAATACATCGAATTATACGGTGGATGCAAGTGGGCACGGTACGTTGCGGATGAAGACGGTACAGGGGGAAACGCTGGATGTGAGCTTCGTGCTGACTTCCGCTGCGCATGCGGAAGTGATTGAGGTGAGCGGCGACCCGGGAAGCGGCACACTGGATCTGCAGACGCCGACAGCCAGCGGATTTTCGTTGACGCAAATATCGGGCGCCTATTCGTTTACGACGAATGGCGTGGACCCTTCGCACTCGACGACGTACGTTTCGATGGGGGGAGTGTTTTTTGTGGATGGAAAAGGGAACGTGCCCAGCGGGATCATGGACTTCAACAATGCGGGGACAGTTGTGAGCACCTCGTTCTCCGGAATCGTCAACACTGCGCCGGACGCGAATGGCCGTGGACAGATTGTTTTTGCGCCGGTGGGAGCGGTGGCGACGAGGACCTTTACCTATTACATCGTGAACTCGCGAGTGCTGCGCATGATCGAGGACGATAACGTCGATCTGACGGGTGGCAGCGCGTACGCACAGGGCGCCGCTGGAACATTGGCGCTGAGCGGAAATTATGTGTACCGGCATGCGGGATGGACGGCGACTTCGCGGATCGTAGCGGCGGGCGACTTCGCGGCATCGGGCGGAAGCGTGACCGGCGGATTGAGTGATGCGAATACGTTTGGCTCGCCATCGGTGCCAGCTACAGGTAAGCCGGTGAGTGGAACGTATGCATTCACGACGAACCAGGACACTACGGTGAGTGGAACCGCGACGCTGTCGGATGCGGCGGGAGCTTCTACATTCAACGTATATGTAGTGGATCCGACGCTGAATATACTGGATCCGAACAACGCGAGTGGCAGCGGCGGCGCATTACTGATGCACACCGACGCCGCGCTGATCGGAATCGGAGTGGTTTTGCCGCAGAGCGCTACGGGGATTTCGACGTTGGCGGGAAATTATGCGGTGAAACTGAAGAATTCGATCGCGGGCACCACGCCGGATGAGTTGGATCTGGTGGGCGTGGCGACGGCGAGCAGCGGCGTGTTTGCGAATAGACTGGCGGATTACGACGAGAATGAAACTTTCAATCCGCCAACGATGTTTGGAGCTCTGCTGACCGGGACGTTCGCGGCAGATGGTGCGCATGCGGGACATTCGACTGGTTCGTTTACGGTGACGCCGCCGGCGGGTGGATACGTGTTTGTGCCGGGGACTACCGCGCCGACGACGATTGGTGTTTCGATTTATCAGGCTAGCGCGGCGCAGGCGTTTGTGGTGGAGACGGATACGGCGGCTAGTGTGGATGGGGAGCTGGTGTTGCAGCAGTTGCCGTAGGTTGGCACGGGCGAGAGCGGTTTTGTTTGACGCGACGCCGGGGCAAAGTCCCTTCGAGCTGAGTTGATTGGTTACGTGTTGCTACGATCCCTCCGCTCCGCACGGAGCGTGCTCCGGTCGGGATGACACTTTACGAACGCGATGGTGGAACGCGATGGTACTGAGACGTTCCCGCTGCTGCTTGGGCACGATATATCGTGCCCCTACTAGAGGCTGAATTCGGTTAGGGCTTTGTGGGCGATTTCGGTTGCGGAGTTGGCTTTGCCGGCTAAGACGAGGTTGGCCCATTCGGAGGCGGCGTGGGAGATGCGGACCGCTTCGGTGGAGAGCGATTCGGGGCCGCCGGAATCGGAATTGGCGAAGAAGATGCGATCCATGGGACGCGAGGCGACCGTACGATTCTGAGTGTACTGGCCGGGAACGGCCATCATCATGGGATGCCCACGGCGGAAGATGCGAATCTCGATGGGATCGACATTAAATTCGGGCAAGGCTTTTTGAAAATCGGTGAGAACTTTGGCGGCAAGCGTTTTGCAGTCGTCTTCTTGTAGCAGCGTGGAGCGTTCGGATTCGCGCAGCGGCGTGTAGAAGCTGAGGATGTGGTGCTTGGGCTTGTAGCCGGGATTATTGCGAATGGTCCAATCAGCTACGATGAAATCGGTGAAGGAATTTCCCGGGCACCAGTTGTCGTAGCCGCGATTGTAGACCGGCTTATCGAAAATCATGTTGACGACCGGGTAGGGAGCGTAGCGCATGCGATGCATGGCTTGCTTCTGATCGTTGGGCAAACCGGCGACGGGTCTCGAGGCGATGTATTTTGGCGCGGCAACGATGGCGATTTTGGCGGTTACGGTGGTGAGTTTGTCGCCTTGCAGATAGGTGACGCGGACGCCGTCGGAATCGTGAACGACGGAAGTGACAGTGGCGCCGCCGAGCATGCGATCACCGAATTTGGGCTTCATCACTTCAACCAGTTTGTGACTGATGCAGCCGAGACCGCCGGGAAGAATGGCGCGGGTGTTGTCTTCCCCTTTAATTAAATATTGCGCGTCGAAGATGCCGATGAAGGCGGAGGTGTCTTCGGTGACGGCGCCCCAGTTGGATGGGCCGTAGGCGTCCCACCATTTGGCAACTTCTGGGGCATAGGCGTTGGTGAAGTCGGTGAAGGGCTGGGCGTCGAGCTCGAGGATTTTTTTACGGACATCAATTTTCAGCATGTCGTCGCGGAACTTTTTGAAACTGGCGACGACATTTTTTTTGTAGGGGAGATGGTCGAGGCCGGAGACCCAGGTGTCGGGAACGTACTGGCCATTGTCGATGGTGGGATCGGGCATATCGACGAGCGGCATGTGCAAGCCGAGTTCGGTGGCGAGTTGATCGCTGAAGCTGCCGTGAAAATCGTAGGCGGCGCCGGTGGCGAAGGGCTGGCCGTCGTATTCCTCTTGATAGGCGTTGCCGCCGAAGTGATCTTCCTTTTCGAGGAGTAGCCAATCTTTGCCGCGAAGGAAATAGGAGGCGGAGAGTCCGGCCATGCCGCCACCGATGATGACGATATCGGTTTTTTGCGTGGCGTCGGGACGCGCGTAGGAATGCTGATCGCGGATGTTGTGGCAGATGGCGAAGTGTTCGCCGTCGACGAGTGGAGATGCGGAGACGGCTGGCGCGGCGAGGAGGGCTTTGTCGATGGGGCATCCGGAAGCGATGGAGCCGGCGACGACGTAGCGGATGAAGTCACGACGAGTGTGGGACATGGGCGGAGGTTCTCCTTGAGATGGGATGCGTGGTTGATTGCGTGGCGGAGCCTTGCCAAGACGCGGGGAGCGAAGAGGAATCCATTCGACTGCGTTCTCCGGCCGCGCCGGAAGACGGCGCGTAGGAAAAAGGCTGGGTCACTCCGCTCCCTTCGCGTTCGCTCAGGGCAAGTCCTTCGCATTCGTTAAGGGCAAGCGGGATGACGGTTTGGTTGCTGTTATTGAGTTTTGCGATTGAGTAGGGATCTTGCCACGATCCCTCCACTGCGAGCCGCCAAATGCGCGGCTCTCCGGTCGGGATGACAGGTTTGCTCGGGCGAGCGATCTCAGAATATCCAAAACGCTTAAGCACACTGCGCATTAGGGACGCTCCAGAAGTTGTTGGGCTTGTGGGCCTATGGAGCGGGTGCGGATGCGATACCAGATTAGGATGAGGATTACGGAGATGGCGAAAATCAGGGTGGAGATGGCGTTGATTTCGGGAGTGATGCCGCGGCGAAGGCGGGCGAAGATTTCGAGTGGAAGGGTGTTGTTGCTGCCGATGAGGAAGAAGGTCACGGCGATCTCGTCCATGGAGAGAGTAAAGACGAGGAGGCCGGCAGCGACGAGCGAGAGGCGCAAATTGGGAAGCGTGACGCGCCAGAAAGTTTGCAAAGGTGTGGCGCCGAGGTCGAGCGAGGCTTCTTCCTGAGCGCGATCCAGTTTTTGCAGGCCGGCGAAGAGTTCCGTGGTGGCGACAGAGATGAGCGCGGTGCCATGGCCGAAGAAAACGAGGATGAGGCTGCGGGCAAAATTGAGAGTGACGGCGAACATGAGGAGCGAGAGGCCGGTGATGATGCCGGGAAGAATGAGTGGAAGAAGGACGAGTCGACGGAAGAAGGATTTGCCAGGGAAGCTGGCGCGATCGAGAGCGAGCGCGGCGAGGAGACCAAGAGTTAACGAGAGCGCGACGGCGCCGAGTGCGACGAGGAGGCTGTTGAGGACGGAATCCCAGATAGGGCCATCGGCGAAGAGCTGGCGGTACCAAGCGAGAGTGAGATGGTGCGGCGGGAAACCACCAACGCCATCACGATTGAAGGAATAGAGGATGAGTACGGCGATAGGGAGATAGAGAAAGGCGAACACGAGAATAGCGTAGGTGGCGAGAAGCGGCGTCGTGTTGCGGGAGGTGCTCATCGGAAGGCCCACTTTTTTTCGAGGCGCTCGGTGAGGAAGAGCAGTGTGACGGTGAGAAGCAGGATGCAGACGGAGATGGCGGCGCCGAGTGGCCAGTCGAAGGCGGTGCCGAAGAGGCTTTGCACGATGTTGGCGATCATGATGCTAGATGGACCGCCGACGAGAAGAGGAGCGAGAAAATCTCCGAGGGAGAGAACGAAAGCGAAGGTAGCTCCGGCGAGCAGGCCGGGTAGAGATAAAGGAAGAATGATGCGGAAGAAGGTGGAACGCGGCGAGGCGCCGAGATCGTGGGAGGCTTCGATGAGATTGCGGGGAATGTGTTCGAGGGAAGCGTAGAGAGGAAGAAAGACGAACGGCGTGTAAATGTGAGTGAGCATGAGGACGACCGCGAAGGGCGAGTAGAGGAAGAAGCTCACGGGCGTGTGAGTGATGTGGAGATATTGCAGGAAGCCGTTGAGGACGCCTTCGGAGCCGAGAATGGTTTTCCATGCGTAGCCGCGCACGAGATAGCTGACCCAGAGCGGAACGATGACCAGTTGATAGAGAAGATCTTTGCGAAGGCCGGCGTGGAAGGACATGAAGTAGGCGAGCGGGTAGCCGAGAAGGAGAGAGAGAAGAGTAACGGAGGCGGCGATGCGGGCGGTGCGGAGGAGGACGGTGGCGTAGACGGGATTCTGGAAGAGCTTGGCATAGTTTTGCAGATTCCATTCGTGAATGAGGAGGCCGTCGCGAACGAGCCAGAAGCTGTGGGCGAACATGAGGGCGTAGGGGATGAGGAGGAAGAGGGCGACCCAGGTTAGTGGGGGAAGGGAGACGAAGAGTTTGTAGAGGCGGGAGTACATGTTAGTGGGCTGGCTCGGAATGCAGCTTAGGATGGCGGTGGTTCACAGTGAGTCGAGTTAAGCAGCGATCTCGCCACGATCCCTCCACTGCGAGCCGCAAAAAGCGCGGCTCTCCGGTCGGGATGACAGGGTTGAGATTGGGGAAGCTCATGATTCCCTCACTGGCGTGACGGACGCGGAGGCGAAGTAAAAATTGTGTTCGCCTGAGAGTTGATTGGTGGCTGGAATGCGGACGCGGAGGGCGTGGTTGGCGCAGTTGATTTCGAGTTGTTCGCTAGAGCCGGAGAAAGTTTGTTGGAGAATGGTGGCGCGGAAGTGGACTGTCGCTGGCGCGACTGAGCTTTCGCTGGCGGGATGGGAAGTTTCTGCAACTTGAGCATCGTTCGCTAGGTGGATGGATTCTGGGCGGAGGGAGAAGGTGGCGGGGCCGTTGGGGGCGGAGGTGGGCCAGCGGAGAGAGGCCCAAGTGGCGACGCCGTAGGAGACTTGGGCGTGGAGCAGATTGGTCTGGCCTATAAATTGAGCGGTGTAGGCGGTGGAGGGATGGGCGTAAATTTCGCGCGGGGTGGCAACTTGTTCGAGGGTGCCACCTTTGAGAAGGGCGATGCGATCGGAGAGGGCCATGGCTTCGTCTTGATCGTGCGTGACGAAGAGGAAGGTGATGCTTAGTTCGCGCTGCAAGGATTTGAGTTCAGACTGCATTTGTTTGCGGAGATTGGCGTCGAGCGCGGAGAGCGGCTCGTCGAGGAGAAGAAGTTGCGGACGATTGACGAGAGCGCGAGCGAGGGCGACGCGTTGTTGCTGGCCACCGCTGAGCGTGGCGGGGCGAGCAGAAGCGAAGGAATCCATTTTCACCATGCGAAGCGCGTCGGCCACACGAGCGGGAATTTCAGATTTGCTGGCGCGGGTGACTTCAAGGCCGTAGGCGACGTTCTCCTGCACGTTGAGATGCGGGAAGAGCGCGTAATTCTGGAAGACGGTGTTGACGCGACGGCGATAGGGAGGAAGGGTGTCGAGGCGCGTGCCACTCATCCAGATTTCGCCGGAAGTGGGCTGTTCGAAACCGGCGATGAGGCGGAGCAGCGTGGTTTTTCCGGAGCCGCTTTCGCCGAGGAGGGTGAGGAATTCACCGGAGGCAATTTCGAGAGAAATATTTTTGAGGACGCGATGAGCGCCGAAATTTTTGGCGATGTTACGAACTTCCAGCAACGTGGCGGAGGGCTCCGCGAGCGGCTGGGGCGTCACGTTGGAAGAGAGGGCGGTCACTGGGCGGCTTTGACCTCGTTCCAGACTTCGATGTATTTGGCGCGGCGCGGCACGTCTTGCCAGAAGTAGATACGCTGCATGTAAAAGTCGGGAGCGTCGAGATGCAGACTTTCTTTTTCGGCGTCGGTCATGAACTGCGCGGATAAGGGATTCGCGGGAGTGTAGTGAGTGACGTCGGTAATTTTTTTTTGAGTTTGCGCCTCGATCATGTATTCGAGGAAGGCGTAGGCGAGTTCTTTGTGCGGACTGGCTTTGGTGATCATGAGGTGATCGATCCAGCCGGTGGTGTTTTCCTGGGGAATAGTTTCGGCGATCGGGAAATTGGCCTGGCGAAGCTGATTGGTCATCAGCGGCCAGCCCATGCCGGCGACGATTTCGTGATTTTCGAAAAGGTTGGTGAGTTCTCCGCCGGTGGACCAGATTTTGCGGATGTTGGGCTTGAGTTCGAGGAGCTTTTGCTTGACGGCAGCGAGTTGGGCGTCGGAGAGATTGTAGAGCAGGGTGGGATCGGGCTTGTCGTAGCCGAGGAGTTGCGCGCCCATATATAAGGTAGAGAGATCGTCCCAGACGGAGATTTTGCCTTTGAGTTTGGGATCCCAGAGCGCGGACCAGGAGTTGGGAGGCTTGGCGAAGGCGGTGGTGTCGTAAAGAAGTGGATTGGGGCCCCACATAAAAGGGACGCCAAAAGTTTGGCCGTTGAGCTTGACGAGAGAGAGGGAGAGAAGTTTTGGCGAAAGTTGTGGGTAGGAAGCGAGATTGGCGAGGTTGAGAGGCTCAGCGAGACCGGCGCGAACGATGGAGGCGGCGACGTCGCTCGAGGGCGAGATGACGTCGTAGTTGGAGGCGCTGCCGCCGCGAAGTTTAGCGACCAGGTCGTCGCTGGAGCCCATGTAGGAGGCAGTGACTCTGCAGTGGTGAGTTTCTTCGAAGGCGTGGATGAAGGAAGGATCGGCGTAGCCTTCCCAGACCAGGAGGCTGAGCTGGTCTTGTTTTTTTTGGCAGGAACCGAGGAGCAGTGCGGCAGCTAGGAAGAGGGCAGGTTTGGCGAGGCGGTTCATGGACGGCACTCGTTGCGGAAATTGGAGGAAACGTTGAGATCGAAGAGAGATCCCTCCACTGCGAGCCGCAAAAGGTGCGGCTCTCCGGTCGGGATGACGGTGGGTATATGTGGGTGCCCGAAGATGATGACAAGGCGAACCGGTGAACTACTTGTCGGCTTCATAGACGATTTTGCCTCCGACTATGGTGGTGACGACTTTAGTGGTGTCGATGTGGCTGGGATCGATGTCGAAGAGATTCTGATTGAGGATGATGATGTCTGCAACTTTGCCGGCTTCGATGGAGCCTTCCGTTTTTTCGCGGCGGCCAGCGTAGGCGGCGCCGGATGTGTAACCTTCAATCGCTTGCGAGACAGTGAGGCGCTGCGAGGCGATGAAACCGCCACCGGGCTTGCCATCGCTGGTCTGGCGCGTGACGGCAGTTTGCATACCTTTCCAGGGATCTAGAGTGACGACGGGCCAGTCGCTGCCAAAGGCGTAACGGCCGCCGGTTTCCGCAATACTTTTCCAAACCCAGGCACGCGAGGCGCGATCGGGGCCGATGTTGGGCGCCCAGACGTTGAGCGTGTCGTCGTCAGGATAGGCGTGGAGCGGTTGCATGCTGGCGATGACGCCGAGCTTGCCAAAGCGCGGAATGTCGGCGGCACTGATGGATTCGATGTGCTCGATGCGGGGACGATGATCCTTGGAGTGATTTTTAGCTAGCGCGAATTCGTAAGTATCGAGGGAGGTGCGAATAGCGTAATCGCCGATGGCGTGGGTGAAGAGTTGGAGATTGCGCTTATCCAGATCCGCGACGGCAGCTTTATATTTTTCGGGATCCCAGAAGAGCGAACCTTTTGTGGACGGCTGGTCGGTGTAGGGCTCCAGCATGGCGGCGGTGTGAGACTCGATGACGCCATCGATCATGAATTTCACCGCAGACACGTCAATCCATTCGTCGTGATATTTTTTGTGGGCGTCTTCAATGGCGTTGAGATCTTCTTTGCGGAGTTCGGGAGGATTGAGGAAATAGGCAATGTAAAAACGCACAGTGAGCTGCTTGGTTTGGCGCAGTTCGTCGAGAAGAGCGAGCTGTTCGAAATCTCCGCCGGCGCTGTGGACACGGGTAATGCCGTTTTGATTGGCCCACTTGATGCCGGCGCGAAGTGCCTGAAGTTTTTCGACGCGCGAAGGTTTGGGAACGACGCGAGCGACGATGTTTTGCGCACTTTCCTTGAGAGCGCCAGTGGGCTCCTTGGATTGCGGATCACGAACGATGACTCCGTTGGGAGGATCAGGAGTGTCTTTGGTGATGCCAGCGAGGGAGAGCGCCTTGGAGTTGGCCCAGTAAGTGTGGCCGTCGTAGCCTTCGAGGAAGACGGGACGATTGAGGAAAAGTTGGTCGAGATATTTTTTGTCGGGGAGGTTGACGGGAGCAAACATGGCGTAATCCCAGCCGCGTCCGAGAATCCAGCCGTCGCCGGGGTGCTGCGAGGCGTAGGCCCGAAGGCGTTTTTGGATGTCGGCGGGATTTTTTGCACCTTCGAGATTTACGCGGCCGAGGCTGAGAGAGCCATCCATGAAATGAATGTGGCAATCGGTGAAGCCGGGAAGGACAAGTCTGCCGCCGGCGTCGATGATCTTGGTGCCGATGCCACGGAGACGGCCCACGACGAGTTCCGTGCCAACCGCGGCGATTTTGCCTTGGCGAATAGCGATGGTGTCTGCCCAGGGCTGCTTTTCATCAGCGGTGAAAACTTTTGCACGGATGATGAGAATATCAGCGGGAGCGACGTGATTATTGCGCTGGGCGAATGTGGAGGACGCGCTCAGGGATACGAACAAAGAAAGAATTGAGGCAAGTACGGGGCCCGAAGTCCTCATTCACACCTCAAATAAAACGCGGCGAGCAGCATGCCACGCGAAGACGATTCAGAAAGTCGGCGGCGTGTTGACCCACAAAATCCACGCTTCGGAATTGCCGGGATTTCGCCAGCGATGCGGAGTAGAGCTTTCGAAGTACAGGCTATCGCCGGCCCGAAGAATGTAGTGCTCGCCACTGTTCAACCAAATTTCAAATTTACCGCGCATGACGTGGAGAAATTCTTCACCTTCATGGGCATAAGATTCACCACTGCCGCCACCAGGTTTGATGCGGAAAAGATGAGGCTCCATGGCAGTATTGCCCCAGGCGAGGAGCTCCATGCGGACGTTGGGACTGGTTTCGAGAATTTTGCGTTGCGCGGGCCGAACCAGGTGTTGGGCATCACCGTTGGTTTCGAACAGCGAGATTATATTCGTTTTGTAAAAACGGGCAATGCGGCGGAGCGTGGCGACGGAGGAGCGCATCTGTCCGCGTTCGAGGGCGCTTAGAAAACCGACGGAAACATCGGTGGCACGAGCGACTTGCGCGAGAGAGAGGCCGCGTTTGGCGCGCAGGCGGCGGAAGCGCTGGCCGGGAAGTTGAGGAGCATCGGAAGGCGGGGCAACGACGCCCTGTTTTTTGAGGACGTGGACGATGGCGGCAGGATTAAGTCCGCGGGCACGGCGAAGAAACAAAGCGCGTTGCAGGAGGCGCACATCGGCTTCGGCGTACATGCGGTAACGGCTCTGAGTGCGTTGCGGAGAGACCAGACCAAGAGCTTCCCAGGCGCGCAATGCGGACGAAGAAATGCCCAGGCGGCGGGCTACCTCAGAGATGCGCAGGAGGCGCTGCGCCGGCAAAGATTCCGATGAGTTGAAGAAATTCTTTCTGCTTGACACGAGTCCGGGCTTTCTCTAAGTTTGCTGGATTATAGTAAGGTTCACGGGGCCGTCGCAACAACGAAGAATCGCTTTTTCAGGGAAAAGCGAAGCTGTCGGGAATCAGGGGTGACTCAAATGAAATTAATGAAACGCCTAGAGCTGTTGAAGTCTGTTTGTGGCCGCAGTTTGGCCGGAGCGGTACTGGCTGGAGCGGTGTGTTTGCTGATGCTGCCGGTTGCCGGGGCACAGAGCACGAGTGGGCGAGTGCGCGGAACGATATCGGATGCTAGTGGATCGACAGTGGTGGGCGCGCCGGTAACGCTGACGAATACGGCGACGAACGTGACGAGAACCGCGACGTCGAATGGCAACGGGGAATATTTGTTTCTGGAAGTGCCGGTAGGCACGTACGAATTGAATGTGGCGCAGACAGGATTCAAGAAATTTCTGCGCAAAGACGTGGTGGTGGACCTGGATGCGGTGGTGAGCGTCGACATTGCCTTGCAGGTCGGCGGGTCAACGGAGACGGTGGAAGTGACGGGCGAGCCACCGGTGATCGACACCACGACGACGCAGTTGGGCGCGGTGGTGGGTTCCCGCGAAGTGACGGAACTGCCGCTGAACACGCGCGACACCTACCAGTTGCTGCAGTTGCAGCCGGGCGTGCAATCGCAGTTGGGCAACGATTTGTTTTATGGCTCGGATAAGCCGGGCGTGGTGACGGTGAATGGAGGCCGCGGGCGTTCGAACAATTATTCGGTGAACGGCGGCGACGGAAACGATTTGTTTGCGAATTTGCCGGCGGTACAACCTTCGCCGGACACGATTGAAGAATTTCGAGTGATTACGAATTCGTTTGACGCGGAATATGGGCGCAACTCAGGTTCGGTGGTGAACGTGGTCACGAAGTCGGGCACCAACGAATATCACGGCAGTATTTTTGAGTTTTTCCGGAACACGGTGCTGGACGCGAAGCCGTTCACGACCTTTCCCGCAACGCGACCAGATTTTCAGCAAAACCAGTTCGGCGGGACGCTAGGCGGACCGATCAAGAAGGATAAGACGTTCTTCTTTGCGTCGTATGAAGGACGGCGAATCAAGCAAGGAATTTTGTCGAATCCGGTGCCATTGCCGAGCGCCAACCAGTTAGCGGGGAATTTTTCGGATCTCACGGGAACGCTGACCACGGGACCGACCGCAGCGGCGTTGCAGTCACGGTGCGGCGCGCAGTTATCGCCCGCAGCGAATACGGAGTTAGCGAACATTGCGGCCGGGGGAACGCCGACGGCGAACAATTACAGCGCGGTTCTTTTCCCGACAGGAATCCCAACGCAATGTTTCGACCCACTGTCGACGTCAATCTATAACCAGTATGTCCATGCCACGTCGGACGGGGCATTCCAGGCGTCGCCGAACAAGATTAATAACGGGGACCAGTTCACGATCAAGATGGACCAGGATTTGACACCGAAGCAGAAGTTGGCGGTGTACTACTACTTTGACGACGATTATCTGTTGGATCCGTTTGCGAAGTTCCAGGCAGCGGGCGGCGACCTGGGGAATTTCCCAGGGGTCTTCAGCACGCGGACGCAGCAGATCAATGCGACACACACGTGGACATTGGGCGCTACTGGGGTGAACGAATTTCGCTTCTCGTATTTCCGGGAAGGGCAGGGACAATTCAACACTCCAAAAGTAACGAGCCTGGTACAGAATTCGTGCGGATCCGCCGCTTCGGCCGTCTGCTTCACAGGCACGACGGATCAACCGCTGTTCGACAGCACCGGAGCGCCGTTGTCGCCGAACGCCGATTATGGAATTCATCCGAATTTGGGAGCATCGAAAGAAGGTTTGCCGTTTATCAGCGTGAACGGCGGATTTTCGCTTGGAAACAACTTCGAAGGGCAACTGCCGCAGGTAGGAAACACGTTCCAGTTCGCGGATAACTACAGCCGGATCATTGGCAATCACAGCGCAAAGTTTGGCGCGGACATTCGCTACCAGAAATTTGATCAGACGCTGTATTACAACGTGAATGGATCGATTAACTTCGGTCCCGGCGGCGCGAACGACACCGGCGATTCGTATGCGAATTATCTGTTGGGGTTGCCGAACAGCTATAGCCAGGGATCGGCGCAGCAGGAATTAGTGCGGAGCACGTCGATTTATCTGTATGCGCAGGATAGCTGGAAGATTAAGTCGAACCTGACGCTGAATTATGGATTGCGTTGGGAAGTGAACACGCCGCTGACCGACATTGGGAAGAAGGTGCAGACGTACCGGCCGGGGCAGGTGTCGACAATTTATCCGTGCCAAATGGCGGCGGGAAATCCGCTGATTACGCCGTCTACTCCAGACTGCAACAGCGCGGGCGTAACGCCGGTGGGCCTGGTGTTCCCTGGAGACAAGGGAGTGCCGAACGGACTGACGAATACCTATTTCAAGGCGTTTGCGCCGAGACTGGGAATCAACTGGAGTCCCGCGGCAGACAGTGGCGTGCTTAGAGCAATTACCGGTGGCCCAAATAAGATGACGGTGAGCGCCGGCTGGGGATTGTTTTATAACCCGATCGAACAATTGGTTTTGGAGCAGTTCAGCGCCGAGCCACCGTTTGGCGGAAGCAACTTCATCAGCGACCCAGTGTTCCAGGCACCGTTCGTGACGCAGGGCGGGTCGGTGAATCCAAATCCGTTTAACGGAATTTTGAACCCACCACGAGGCCAACCGATTGACTGGTCGTCGTTCCGGTCGATTCTGTTGTACGGACAATTTCCCGCGAACTTGCGCACGCAATATTCGGCGCAATACAACCTGACAGTGAAGCGGGAATTGCCGGGGAACATGCTGTTCCAGGTGGGCTATGTTGGATCGCAAGGACACCGGTTGCTGGCATCTTACGATCTCAACCATGGCAATCCGAATACCTGTAATGATCTCGCCGCCACTACCGGAGTGTTAAACGGAGTCGGAGGTAGTCCGATTATTTGCGGGCCACAATCCGCGGATAATTCGTATTACGTACCACCCGGAACAGTGATTCCAAATACGCCGGATGGCGGATTGCTTCTGCCGTACAACGCGGGACCGGGAGGCACACTGGTGCCCGCTGGAACGACGGTGGGACCGAACGGAATCACGTTGGTCGGAATCCGCAAATATTCGTCCCCGCTGTGCCAACCGTTGACGGGAGCGGGATGCCCAGCGGACGGCGTTCCAGTGTTCTCGAACATTTTCACGGAGAACACGGTGGCGCATTCGAACTACAACTCGTTGCAGGTGCTGTTGGATAAGCATTTCTCGCACGGGTTGCAGTTCACGGCCGCATATACCTACAGCAAGTCTTTGGACAATGCGTCGAGCTTTGAGAGTTCGTTGAATCCGGTGAACTTGAATGCGACGTATGGGCCATCGTTGTTCGATGCGCGTCACCGTTTCGTGTTCAGCTATGTGTGGGGATTGCCGGTGCCGAAGTATGACGGATTTAAGGGCCAGATGCTGGACGGCTGGCAGCTTTCGGGCATCGTGACATTCCAGACGGGCTTCCCGGTGCGCATCACATCGTCGGACGACGTCGAGGAGTTTTACAGCACGTTCTTCGAGGCGCCTGGCGAGCCGAATTGGGCTCCCGGATATACGCCCGGAAAACTTGTGATGTGGGATCCACGGAAACATGGTGGATTAGCGTTTGATCCAAATCAGTTCACGAATTCGACGGTTGCGCCGGGAACGATCGGAAATGCACCGCGATCGATTTGCTGCCAGCCGGGAATTGATAACTGGGATGTTGGCGTGTTCAAGGGATTCCAGTTGACGGAAAGGTTGCGCACGGAATTCCGGACGGAACTTTACAACATCTGGAATCACGCGCAGTTCTACAGCGTGGATGGAAACATTTCGGATGGCTCGACGTTTGGATTAGCGCAGAAGGTGCGCGATCCCAGGCAGATACAGTTCGCACTGAAATTTATTTTCTAGTGGTGCGATGAGAAGATGGGAACGGAGGGCGTCCTAAGGAATCGGGACGCCTTTCGCGCGATGAGATGGTGAGAATTACGCGGGCCGGCGCAGGCTCGGAGTGCCGAAGCAGGGTGGAAAGGCGTAGACTAGAAGCGGAATCGCCGCAGTAGCCACGCAGTTTTCCTCGCAGATACTGACCGCAGGGAACAGACCTGCCACAGGTGACCTTAGGAAGGTCAGCCTGGGATGGAGTTCCAACATGCAAGAGATACTCAAGAAAGAAATCGCGTTGTATGAGAAACGGACGCCGAAATCGGCGGAAGCGCACAGGAAGGCGCAGAAGCGGATCCCGCTGGGAGTGGCGAGCAATTACCGGGCTTACGATCCGTATCCGATTTTCGTGGCGGAAGGGCACGGCAGCAAGATCAAGGATATCGACGGAAACGAATACCTGGATCACAACCTGTGCTTTGGGGCGTTAATGGCAGGGCACGGGCACCCGGCGATCGTGAAAGCGATTCAGGCGGTGGTAGATAACGGTACCACGTTTGGGATGCCGCACGGGATGGAGTACGAGTTGGCGGAAGAGATTTGTGCGCGGTATCCGGTGGACATGGTGCGATTCGGGTCGAGCGGAACGGAAGCGACGATGCATGCTTGCCGGATTGCACGCGCAGCGACGGGCCGGGACAAGATTTTGCGGTTTGAAGGCGGATATCACGGGCTGCACGATACCGCATTGGTGAGCGTGAAGCCGAAGATTGAGGATTGCGGTGACATCAACGCGCCGAATTCGGTGCCGGGCGGGTTGGGCGTCATCAAGGCGGTGTTGGACAACGTGACGGTGGCGACGTTTAACAATTTGCCGAGCGTGGAGAACCGGTTTAAGCAATTTCCCGGGCAGATTGCCGGCGTGATTCTGGAACCGATCATGATGAACGTGGGATTGTGCATGCCGCAGCCGGGATTCCTGGAAGGCTTGCGGGAACTCTGCACCAAAAACGGCGCACTGCTGATTTTCGACGAAGTGAAAACCGGAGCGAAACTCGGATGGGGCGGCGCGAGCGAATACTTTGGCGTGAAGCCGGACATGATCACGCTGGCGAAGTCGATTGGCGGAGGAGTGCCGCTGGCGGCGTTTGGGGCGAGCAAAGAAGTGATGGACCTGATCGTGCAGCATAAGGTGTTTCACGGCGGTACCTACAACACCAACCGATTTGCTATGGCCGCGGGGCTGGCAACATTTCGGGAAGTGTTGACGCGCGAGAATTATGCGCACGTCGACAAGCTGAGCAAGAAGTTGACGGAAGGCTATCGCGCCATTGTGAAGAAGAGCGGATTGCAAGCGTACGTGGTGAGCGCGGGCGTGAATGGCGCGTTGATGCTGTATCCGGAGGAAATTCGCAATTATCGCGACTGGACGAAGATCGATGTGGATCTGTGGCGGCAATTCTGGTTCGGGATGGTGAATCGCGGCGTGCTGGCGCAACCGTATTGGTGGGACGAGCAGTGGACGATTTCGGTGCAGCACACGGAAGCGGACATCGATAAGCATTTGGCGGTGTTCGAAGAAGTGGCGCCGGGATTGGCTGCGACGCAGAAGGAACGTGGGGCGCAGTTTGTAGGGGCGGCGGGACACTGAGACCGATGCTGCGTCTGGGGCACGATATATCGTGCCCTACGGGAGTTGGGTGTGTGAGTAATGAGGGCGCGACAGTAGTGGCTTCGGAGGTGGCTGGAGACGCGCGGGCGCATCTGAAGCGGGTGCTGGGCAAGCGCGACCTGGTGTTGCTGTTTGTTGTGGCGGTGTTCAACCTGAACGTGCTGCCATCGATTGCCGCGAATGGCGGCGTGACCATCTGGTTGTGGCTCATCTCCTTAATTTTATTTTTCTGGCCGCAAGGAATTGCGGTGATTGAATTGGCTCATCGTTATCCGGGCGAGGGCGGCGTTTATTTGTGGGCCAAGGAAATTTTCGGGGATTTTCACGGATTTTTGTCGGGATGGTGCTACTGGACGAACAACATGATGTACGTTCCGACGGTGATGCTGTATTTCGTGGGCGTGTCGGTGTTCGTGCTGGGACCGGGGCATCAAGCGCTGGCGGACAATCGGGTGTTCGCGCTGCTGGCGTCGGTGGTGCTGCTGGCGCTGCTGGTGGTGCTGAACATCATGGGGCTGGGCGTTGGGAAATGGGTGAATAACCTAGGCGGAATTGGGACGTTTGTTGCGGCGTTTGTGCTGATGGGACTGGGCGTGGTGGTTTATTTGAAATTTGGCACCACCATGCGTTGGGAAGATTTTAAGGTGCCGGCGAACCCGCGATTCGTGCTGAATTCGTTTGGAGTGATTTGCTTCGGGCTGGTGGGATTGGAACTCGCGTCAATCATGGGCGACGAGATTGAAGACCCGCTGCGGACGTTGCCAGGCGCGGTGGCGTGGGGCGGAGTGCTTTCGGGATTGCTGTATATCGGGGCGACGCTGACGTTGCTGGTGGCAGTAAGCAAGGACAGCATCAGCGTGTTGCAGGGAATTGTGCAAGCGGTGACGCACATGGCGGAGCAGGTGGGCGTCTCGTGGATTGTGGCGCCGTTTGCGTTTTTGCTGAGTTTGTCGATTGCGGGGATTGGGTCGGCGTGGCTGGGCGGCTCGGCGCGCATTCCGTTTGTGGCGGGGCTGGATTCGTATATGCCAGCGTGGCTGGGAAGGATTCATCCGAAGTACGCGACGCCGTATGCGGCACTGATTGTGCATGCCAGCGTTTCGTTGATCCTGGTGATTTTCAATTTTCTGGCGACGGGCGGAGTGCAGGAGAGTTTTCAGTCGTTATTGTCGCTGGCGGTGGTGCTGCAGTTGATCCCGTTCCTGTATATGTTTGCGGGGTTGTTGAGGATTGCGTTCGATCGGGAATTCACGAGGGGTCACTACGCTAAAGGAACGCTGGTATTTGCGGGAGTGTCGGGACTGATTACAACGATATTAGGGATTGCGCTAGCGTTTTTCCCGGCGGCGCAGATTAAGTCGGTGGCGCGGTATGAGATCTGGATGTTTGGTGGAACTGTGGTGTTCATCGGGCTGGCAGCGTTTTTCTTTTTTGTGTACGGCCGGCGCAAGGCGGAGCGAAAATTGGAAGCGGTGGCGCCAGTAGTTTAAGTTTTGCGTTGGGCAGGTTTTGGAGGGCGGTTTATGTCGAGCACGGCGAAGGCGGCGGTTAAGAATTATCAGAATTACGTGAATGGGCAGTGGGTGAGCATTGCGCATGTGGCTTCGGCAGGCGGGGCGGATGTGGATGTGGCGGTGAAGGCGGCGCGGGCGGCGTTTGATTCAGGACCGTGGGCGCAAACGACGGCGCAGGATCGCGGACGAATTTTGTTCAAGCTGGCGGAAAAGATTCGTCAGAACACGGCGATGCTGGCGGAGTTGGAATCGCGAAATTGCGGCAAGCCGATTGTGGAAGCGGAATACGACATCGCGGATGTGGCGACGTGTTTTGAGTATTACGGCGGGCTGGCGAATAAAGTGACAGGTCACGTGAACCCGGTGCCGGCTAATGCGCTGAGGTTCACGCTGCGCGAGCCGGTGGGCGTGGCGGGGCAGATTATCCCGTGGAATTTTCCGTTGCTGATGGCGGCATGGAAACTGGCGCCAGCGCTTGCGGCGGGATGCTGCTGTGTGCTGAAGCCGGCGGAACAGACGCCGCTGACAGTGATGGAAGTAGCCAATTGGTTTGAAGAAGTGGGATTGCCGCCGGGCGTGGTGAATGTGGTGAATGGAGTTGGCGAAGTGACCGGCGCGGCGCTGGTGGCGCATTCGGGCGTGGACAAGATTGCGTTCACGGGAAGCGCGGCGGTAGGGAGAATTATCGTGAAGGCCGCTGCGGATACGTTGAAACGAGTGACGCTGGAACTGGGCGGAAAATCGCCCAACGTATTTTTCGCGGATGCGGATTGGGAAGCGGCAGTAGATGGAGCGCTATTTGGCGTGTTCATCAATCAAGGCGAAGTGTGTTCCGCGGGCAGCCGCATCTTGGTGGAGAAGAAGATTTATCCAAAATTTGTGGAGGCGATGACGGAAAAGGCCAAACGCATCAAGCTGGGGCCACCGCTGGAGCGGGACACCAAGATGGGACCGCTGGTCAGCAAGGAGCAGTACGACCGGGTGACATCGTATCTGGAGCTGGGGAAGAAGGAAGCGAAGACCGCGATTGGCGGCGGTCACCCGAAGGAATTCGGCAAGGGCTACTACGTCGAACCGACGATTTTTTACGACGTCGACAATACGGCGCGGATTTCCCGCGAAGAAATTTTTGGGCCGGTGGCCAGCGTGATTCCGTTTCAAGACGAAGGCGACGCGATCCGTATTGCCAACGACACGCCGTATGGACTGGCCGGTGCGGTTTGGACGCGAGATATTTACAAGGCGTTTCGCGTGGTGAAATCACTGCGTGCGGGAATTATCTGGGTGAATCACATGCAGCCCACGTACGTGGAAGCGCCGTGGGGCGGGTACAAGCAGTCGGGCTTCGGCCGGGAGTTGGGACCGTGGGGGCTTGAGGAGTATCTGGAGACCAAGCAGGTGTATGTCAACCTGGATGAAACGCCCATTGGCTGGTACTGAAGAGTTTGAGATCCGCGCTGATTGAAGCTGATTGAAATTGAAGAAGGAGCATGGCAATGAAGACGATTCAGATTCGAACTGAGATTCCGGGGCCGAAGTCGCGGGCGCTGCTGGCGCGGCGTGAAGCGGCCATTCCGCGCGGACCGTCGCTGGTGACATCGATATTCGCGGCGAAGGCGGAAGGCGCCACGATTGAGGATGTGGACGGAAACCGGTATCTGGATTTCGCGGGCGGAATCGGCTGCTTGAATGTGGGGCATCGCGCGCCGAAGGTGCAGAAGGCGGTGCAGGAGCAGTTGGACAAGTTTTTGCATCTTTGCTTTGGCGTGACGCCGTACGAAGGATATGTGGCGCTGGCGGAAAAGCTGAATGCATTGGCGCCGATCAGCGGGCCGAAGAAGACGTTTTTTATCAATACCGGCGCGGAGGCGGTGGAGAATGCGGTGAAGATTGCGCGCGCATACACCAAGCGGCCGGCGGTGATCTGTTTTGAAGATGCGTTTCATGGGCGGACTTTGCTGACCATGTCGATGACCAGCAAGACGTCGTACAAGGCCGGGTTCGCGCCGTTTGTGAATGATGTGTACCGGATTCCTTATGCCTATTGCTATCGCTGCTCGTATGGGCTGACGTATCCCTCCTGCAAAGTTTCGTGTGCGTCGCATCTGGAGGATGCGTTCAAGAGGCTGGTGCCGGTGGATTCGGTGGCGGCGATCATTGCGGAACCGGTGCTGGGCGAAGGCGGGTTTATTGTGCCGCCGAAGGAATTTTTCCCGATGTTGCGGGAGATCTGCGACAAGTACGGAATCGTGTTCATCGCGGACGAAGTGCAATCAGGCATTGGGCGCACCGGGAAAATGTTCGCGATCGAGCATTACGGAGTGGAGCCGGACCTGATCACCACGGCAAAATCGCTGGGCGGGGGCTTGCCGATTGCGGGCGTAACGGGCCGCGCGGAAATTATGGATGCGCCGCATGTTGGCGGATTGGGAAGCACATTCGCGGGAAATCCGGCATCGTGCGCGGCAGCGCTGGCAGCGCTGGAGATGATCGAGCAGGAAGGATTGCTGGCGCGGTCGACGGCGATTGGGAAGAAGTTTGAGGATCGCGCGAAGGGCTGGCAGAAAAGGTGGCCGCTGATTGGACAGGTGCGCGGGCTGGGCGGAATGTGCGCAATCGAGATGGTGCGCGATCGCGAGACCAAGGAGCCCGCCGACAAAGAGACCAAAGAACTAGGTAAATACTGCTACGAGCACGGACTGATCACGATTTCGGCGGGAACGTACAACAACGTGATGCGCATTCTGGTGCCGCTAGTGATCACCGACGAGCAGATGGACGAAGCGCTGGACGTGATGGAAGCGGGAATCGGGCACGTGGTGGAGCAGAAGCAGGCGGTGGTTTCGCACGCCTAGAGAAAAATCAGAGATGAGGCGGGTGGCGGCGGAAGTTCGGGCCGCCATTCGCGTTTAGGACACTTTGTGAGCGGGAAATTAAAGGGACAAACAGCGATTGTGACTGGGGCGGGCAGCGCGGAAGGAATCGGGTTTGCGATTGCGAAACGGTTGCTGGAAGAAGGCGCGTTGGTGGCGATCACGTCGACCACCGACCGCATTCACGCGCGGGCGAAGGAATTGGATGCGACCGGCGAGAAGGTGTTTTCGTATGTGGCCGATTTGATGGTCGAGGCGCAAGTGGCGGCGTTTGTAGAGGCGGTGAAGAAACGTGCCGGGCGCATCGAGATTCTCGTGAACAACGCGGGAATGGCGCAGGGCGGGCGGCAGCCGGGGAGTGGCGCGATTGAGACGCTTAGTTTTGCGGACTGGCAAAAACAATTGGGATTGACGTTGCACACGGCGTTTCTGATGACGCGGGCGGTGCTGCCGGTGATGAAGGCGCAGAAGTATGGGCGAATTGTGAATGTGTCTTCGGTGACCGGGCCGCTGGTGAGCAATGCGGATTCGGGAGCGTATGGAGCGGCAAAGGGCGCGATGGATGGAATGATGCGGGCAGTGGCAATTGCGAGTGGAGGAATGGGTGTGACGATTAATGCAGTGGCGCCGGGGTGGATCGCGACGGGGTCGTCGACGGCGGAAGAGTTGGAGGCGGGGAAATGCACGCCAGTGGGGCGATCGGGGAAGCCGGAGGAGGTGGCAGCGGCGGTTTGTTTTCTAGCGTCGCCAGAGGCGTCGTATGTGACGGGGCAGGTTTTGGTGGTGGATGGGGGAAGGACGTTGTGAGGGGAGAGTTGGAAGCTGACAGTCAACAGCCGACAGCCAAGAGCGGAGGGAAAAGCACAGTCAAGAATGACTGTGCCACGGCTAGTTTCAAAAAATATTGGGGCGGCGGGATGCCAGTGGTACGGGTAGGGTGTATTCTAGATAGTCAGACGCAAACTAAATGAATGTGCCGGTGGCGAGTGGGCCCCGGCGGGAAGAAGAGAAAGGCCATCGCTCTCATGGACCAGGAAACATTTGCACAGCGGAATATGGAAGACGTTGAGATTCAGGAGTGGCTGGAGTCGCTGGACTCGGTGCTGGAGTCGAGCGGGCCGGAAGTGGCGCGGGAGATTCTGGAACGGTTGCGGGCTCACGCAACGGTGAACGGGATTGATTTGCCGTTTACGGCGAATACGCCCTATGCGAACACGATTCCTGTGCGGCTGGAGCCGCTGTTTCCCGGGGACCAGCAACTAGAGCGGCGGATCAAGTCGCTGATCCGG
>Ga0210396_10001755_pt1 | contig 22842 bp, 19 predicted proteins | sample IncBWH17OmetaG_FD_155466 | JGI IMG/M metagenome (GOLD analysis project Ga0210396, IMG submission 155466) | Forest soil microbial communities from Barre Woods Harvard Forest LTER site, Petersham, Massachusetts, United States - Inc-BW-H-17-O ... | reverse complement strand
GCCATCTGGCTGATGTCGGCAAGCGGAGCGATCGTGCTGGCGGGGGTGCGCGGCAAACCTGGTATGCAGAGGTTCGCGGGGCGACGGGATCTCGTTTCGATGGTCGAGACCATCTGCTGGGCGGCCGGCGGGCTGATCGTGCTCTTCATGGGGATGGTCTATCCGCAGCCTGAGGTGATCTGGAATCTGCGCTTCGCCGCCTTTGCGGTTGCCGTTGCCGCGACCATGTGGGCCGCACGCCAGGTGCTGGGCCGCAGTGCACAGCTTCATATCGGGGCGAGCGTGCTGGCCACCGTGCTCGCATTGACCGCCATCTGTTTTGAGATCTCGACCTTCTGGTCCACGCGCCCGCTGCTGGCGGCTCCCGGATCGGTGATGTATGCATCCCAGGCGGCGGACCGGCAGATGGCGGAGCGGTTCAGCTACTCGGCGTGGTTCCTGCTGGCTGGGGCGGCGTTGCTGGTGATGGGATTCAGGCGACGCTCCGCGCTGCTGCGCTGGCAGGGACTCGTGCTGCTCGCGGTTACGATCTGTAAGGTCTTTCTGCTGGATACGAGTACGCTCAGCCAGGGATATCGCATCGTCAGCTTCCTTGCGCTGGGAGCTCTGCTGCTGGCGGTGAGCTTCGCCTATCAACGCGACTGGCTGCATCTGCGAGCTGCGGGCGCGACCGATGGTGGAGAGTTGAAGTGATGCGGAGCGTGGGGCTGGCGGCGCTCATCCTTGTGGCCGGTGTGGGGCATCCGGCATTTCGCTACGAGCGGCCTGTGCTGCTTGCTTCGGGTGCCGCGCCCGAGACCTGCGTCGCATTGCCGCTGGAACTGTTGCCCCACGCGGCGCCTCAGCTCGAAGATCTGCGGGTGATGGCGGGCGATCGCGAGGTGGCCTACCAGCTACGCATCTCGAGCGATGTTGCTGAACAGGTCGGGCGGCCGGAACAGATTTTGAACCTGGGCACGCGGAACGGCGCTATCAGCTTCGATGTCGAGATGACCGAGCCGCGCTACAGTCGCGTGCTGCTGAAGATGGCGCGCTCCCATTTTTCCGTGCTGGTTCACGTCACCGGTATCGATCGTCCGGGAGAAGCTGGGGTCGCGTTTCCGGAGATTGCCTACAGCTCGGATACGCCAGAGGACGAGCCGCAGATGAAACTCATCTTGCTGCCGGAGAGCGACTTTCGCTATCTGCATTTCGAGATTCAGACGCTGGCGCTCGAACCGGTGACACCGCAGGACATTGCCGGTGTGGATGTGCTGGCCGAGAGGGCGGAGCCGCCACGGTATGTGCAGGCAGCGGTTGCAAGCGGGCCGCAACAGAAGCCGCACGAGACAATCTATGAGTTTGTCGTGCCTGCAAATGTGCCACTGGACCGGCTGAGCTTCATGAGCGACGATCCGAAAGCTGTGTTCTCGCGCATCGCCGATCTGGAGCGATTTCCGTCATCACTCCCCCAAGCCGCGGCGCCTCATGAAGAAGCCGGAGCGGCAAAGCCTGCCACGCCCGTTCAGAGCGAAGGCATCACCCTGGCGCGTCTGCCGGATACGAAGCGGCAGCCGCAAACGATCGATCTCGGTCTGGGTGCGATGTCTTCGGCGTCGACGGTAAGGCTGACGATCCAGAACGGCGACGATTCGCCGCTTGCGCTGCAAGCCATCACGCTCGAGATGCGCGAGCGCGAGGTTTGCTTTCTGCGCAAGGCGAACACCTCCTACACGCTGCGCTATGGCGATCCTTCGCTGGGACCGCCGCGATACGATCTGACGCCGATCGAAGCCGCTGCCGCTGATGCGTCTATCAGTACGCTGGGGGCTGAGCGTGCGCTTACCCCAGAAACGGCCGCCGTACGGCCGTTCACGGAACGGCACCCGGTGCTGCTGTGGGTGGCACTGATCATTGTGGTGGGAACGCTGGGTGTGGTGGCGTTGCGGAGTGCGAAGAAGGTTTGATCCCTGATCGCTGCCCCTCTCACTCATCGCGTCGATGACTCGATCTCACTAATCCAGTCGGGGCTCTTCAGGATCTCGCGGGGCTTCGAGCCATCGGCGGGACCGACGAGTCCGTCACGCTCCATCATGTCGATCAGGTGCGCGGCGCGGCCATAGCCGACACGCAGCCGCCGCTGGATGAGCGATGTCGAGGCCTTGCCGAACTCGAAGACAAGGCGGACCGCATCGTTGAAGAGCGGATCGTTATCGTCCTCTTCACCATCTTCGCTGTTCAACTCGCGGCCCTTTTCGTCTCTGGGCGATTCGAGGAAGCCTTCGACGTACTCCGCGCCGCCCTGCGCCTTCCAGAAGTCGACGACCGCGGAGATCTCCGCCTCGGTGACGAAGGGCGCGTGTACGCGCTGCAGTCGCGAGGTGCCCGGCGGCAGGAAGAGCATGTCGCCGCGGCCGAGGAGCGCTTCGGCGCCGTTGTTGTCGAGGATGGTGCGCGAGTCGACCTTGGTGGCCAGCCGGAAGGAGATGCGCGTGGGCACATTCGCTTTGATGAGGCCGGTGATGACGTCGACGGACGGGCGCTGCGTGGCGAGCACCAGGTGAATGCCGACGGCGCGTGCCATCTGGGCGAGGCGGGTGATGGCCTCTTCGACGTTGGCCCGGTCGAGCATCATCAGGTCGGCGAGCTCGTCGATGATGATGATGATGTAGGGCAGCGGCGTTTGCTCCTCCGCGTCCTCGAACATGCTGGGGGTGCCGGAGTCAAAGAGCTTGTTGTACTGGTCGATATTGCGCACTGAGCGCGAGGCCAGCAGCTTGAGGCGACGTTCCATCTCGCGCACCGCGTTGCGAAGCGCATTGGCGGCGAGCTTGGGCTCGGTGATGATCGGCGTGAAGAGGTGCGGGATCCCCTCGTACATGCCCAGCTCGACACGCTTCGGGTCGACCAGGATCATGCGTACCTGCTCCGGTGTCGTTTTAAAGAGCACGGACATGATCATGGCGTTGATCGCCACCGATTTGCCGCTGCCCGTCGAGCCGGCGATGAGCACATGCGGCATGGTGGCGAGATCGGCGGTGACGATGCGGCCGTTGATGTCCTTGCCCATGGCGAGCGGCAGCTTGAATTTGGTTTGCGCGAAGGTGCCGTCTTCGACCACATCACGCAGCCAGATGGTTTCGCGGGTGGAGTTCGGCACCTGGATGCCGACGGTGCTCTTGCCGGCCATGCGCTCGATGAGAATGCTCTCCGCGGCCATTGCTAGACAGAGGTCGTCGGCAAGGCCGGTGACGCGCGAGTATTTGACGCCGGCTTCGGGGCGGAACTCGAAGGTGGTGACGACCGGGCCGGGGTTTATCTGCGTGACCTGGCCGGTCACGTCAAACTCAGCGCACTTCTCCACCAGCACCTTTGCCTCTTCGCGCAGCTCGTCCTCGCGGATGATCTGCTGATCCTCGGAGCGGTGCAGGAGCGTGCTGGGCGGCAGGCGGTAGCCGGAGACGGCGCGCGGCGTCAGCGTCACCGGGTGCGCGTCCGCATCGGCGCGTTCGCCGATGGAGATGCTGTCGTCGTCCTCGCCCACGTCTTCGGGTGCGGGTTCCTCCCAGCGATGGCGATCGATGGCGTTCGCACGCGCGGCAGGCTGCGGCTCAGGCTCGGGATCGGGCACGGTGGCGCGGGGAATCTGCGTCCAGAGTGACGGCTTCGGAGCCGGCTCTTCGAGATACGCCGCGTCCTCCGGAGAAGCCGGCGCTCCGGTTTCGGCAAAGGCGGAACGGCGCGAGGCAGGTATGTCCTCGTCTTCCACGCGCTCAGGGCGATGCAACACGCGGCTTAGCCAGCTGCTACGCGGCTGGGCCGGAGCGGGGTCGTTCCGAGCAGCTCGCGCGGCGGCATTGCGGGAGACCGCAGCTTTCTGCTGTGCACGGATGGCTCGGTCAGCCGAACGGGCCGCACTCTTCTTGCGACGGCGGAGCTGCCAGTTCTTCCAGCGATCGCGCCACGCGTAGACGAAGGCGAAGCGCACGGCGAGCCAGTGGCGAAGGTTGCCGAAGGAGAATGCGGTGGATAACAGGACCGCTATGAGCAGGAGGGTCGCAACCAGCACGCAGGTGCCGGGATAGTTCAGCAGGGCGGTCATGCCGTCGACCAGCAGACGGCCGAGGACACCCTCAACCGGTATCGCGCCAAGCCAGTGCATGTGGCCGGGCAAGAGACCAAAGACCGCCGGGGTGATGAAGAGGAAGAGCGCGAAGCCCGCGACCTTCGACATGGGCGCGCCGACCGCGCGAGAGCGAATCCAGCTGATGCCGAGCAGGCCGAGCATCAGCGGAAGGCAGAAGGCAGCGAAGCCTTCGAACTGGAAGAGCAGATCGCTGAGCGTGGCGCCGAAGATGCCTGCCCAGTTATGCGCGACCGCGGAGCCGACGGTGTTGAGGGAGGGGTCCGTGGGCCGGTAGGAGACCAGGGAGAGGACAAGGAGGCCAGCCATGGCAATCAGCGAGACGCCGACCAGCTCATTGAGTCTGCGATTGCCGGTGGGGGTAAGGGCGACCTTGAGTGGCTTCATGGCTTTCAACGAAGGACGCGAATCAACGCCCGCCCATTGTGAGAATGGACCGAGAGCCGACACGCCAGAGCAACTCTCATTGTCGCAAAGCACGAGAGCAGGAATCGAGCGAAAGCGGCACCGGGAATCGAGGTCGCCACGGGAACTCGCCGTTCAGGCCACTGCGCCTGCGGCGCGCTCTGTGGGGTTTGCTCCCTGTGGTCACTCACGCCAGGCTGGGCGGTTGACCTGGCAGCCCGCTCAGAGCAGATCCAGCTCCCAGGTTTGGGCTACGAGGTCTTTGCCGAAGCTGTGATGGGGCTCCTCGTGGACGAGCTGGAAGCCGGCCTGCTGGTAAATGCGGTGCGCGGCAGTGAGGATGCTCTGGGTCCACAAGGTGATCTTCCTGTAGCCGGCTTCGCGGGCGAAGCGGACGCATTCCGCCACCAGCGCGTGACCGAGCCCCATGCCGCGGGCCGACGGCTCGACCAGCAGGAGACGGAGCTTCGCTACGCCCTCGCGATCGGGATGCTTTACCAGGAAGATGTGGCCGAGGTTTTCGCCGTCGCGCTCGGCAATCCAGCAGCGCTCGCATGTGGGATCGAAGTGTTCGATGAAGTCGGCGACGACCCGGGCGGCCAGGGCCTCAAATCTCTCGTCCCACCCATACTCCTGCGCGTAGAGCAGCCCCTCGCGATGGACTACCCAGCCCATGTCGCCCGGGCGATGCTGGCGGAGAGTGAATGCCCTGAGATTGGATCCTGCGCCGCCAGGCGGAGTCTCGACTGTCATCTCGGTGCGATTCAGGCCGTCATCAGCTTCCTGCCAAGCAGGAAGAGCAGGATGGCCAGCACGATGCGGTAGACGGCAAAGATGACAAAGCCGTGACGGCGCACCCACATCAGGAACCACTCGACGACCAGGAGCGCGATGACGAACGAAACCGCGAAGCCGATGAAGAGAACGATCCAGCCATGACCGGTAACGACCAGGGGAGCGATGGCCTCTGCCACATCGGTGTGTTTGGGATGCAGGGTACGGAGCAGATCGTAGCCGGTGGCGGCGATCATGGTCGGGATGGAGACGAGGAAGCTGAACTCGAGCGCGGCAGAGCGCGTCATGCCGACGATCTGTCCGGCGGCGATGGTCGACATGGAACGCGAGGTGCCGGGGAAGACCGCGGACGTGACCTGGCAGAGGCCGATCCAGATGGCCTGCCCCAGCGTCATGTGTTCCACGTCTTCCGTGGTCGATTGGCGGCGCACGCTCCACGCATCCACGACCCACATGATGATGCCGCCGACCAGCAGCGAGATAGCCATCAGCCGCAGGCTCTCCAGGTGCTTGCCGATGACTTTGGTGAGCAGGAAGGCAGGAATCGCCGTGCACACGAATGCTATGAGAGTGAGCGAGACCGGATGGTTGAGCGCGGTGCGATCGCCGCTCTCACCTTTGGGGAAGGTGCGGATGAATTCGAGGATGCGGCCGACGAAGAGGAATATCAGCGCGAGGATGGCCCCGAGCTGAATGACGATGGTGTACATCTTCCAATACGGGTCGGCGAGGTTGATGTGGAGCAGCGCTTCGGCGATGCGCAGGTGCGCGGTCGAGCTGACGGGCAGAAATTCAGTGAGCCCCTCGACGATGCCGAGCAGGACCGAGACGATGTAGTCGTTCACGCACTTCCTTGTGGGCGGCTAGAGCACTCCGCATCAGCGAAGATGCTCAGTCGCGCTCCGCACCGTAGATCGGGATGGACTGCTCCATCTGGTATACCAGAGTGGCCGCACGAGCCGAGAAGTCACTGGCGGGATACTTCTGTTGCAGCCGCGTTGCAACTGTCTTGGAGTGATCGCGGTCTTCCCCGGCTTTCTTGTCGTTGTTGTCGCCGGCGTAGATATCGCCCGCAGCGGCAAGCCGGTAGACGGCCTCGAAGAGCGCCTCCGGCGCCTTCGGCGAATTGGGATGCTCGTCGGCGTATTTCTGAAAGAGCTCCGCTTCCTTCTCCGGGCACTTGGTCGTGCCTTGCCAGTCGCCGCAAACCTTGTTGTCCAGCATGTCGTAGGCGGCGAGGTCGGCGAACTTCGAGCCGGGGAAGTGCTTGATGATCTTCTTCATCTCCGTTTCGTCGATCTGCTGGCGCAGGTAGTTCTCTTTCTCATGTGCCGAGGGGCGGGAGTAGACATCGGCCTTTTCGAGCTGCCAGCGGATGTCCGCGGCGCGCCATGACGCCTCGCCGGCGTGCGGCCCCTGGGGGAAGAGCTGCGCATCGCGTGCGTAGAGCAGCCGCGCAGCCTGGGCCGCTCCCCGGGAGCCGTGCACATCGCTGGCTCTCGATTCCTCGCCTGCAGCCGCGCCGTACAGGATGTTGTCGGCATTCGAAGTGGATGCGGAGACGATCCCCTTGCCCTGAATCCAGCCCGAGATGGGTGGCGTCGCGGCATCGCCGCCGAATACCGGCGCATCAGCAGCCTGGTTTTGCTGGACATCGGTGTTTGCGAAGACGCGCAGCCAGGGGCCATTCTGTTCGACAATCACCATCTCACGCCCGGGTGTGATCGTATCGAGCCGCTGCGAGCTGGTATCTGCCTGGACGAAGACCGAAGTGTTGCGCAGGACGGTGGCGATGGGGCCGGAGGGAGGCTTCTCCGCCGTCAAAGAGGCGGTGGCGAAGGCGACGCCGGCGCAGATAAGGACGATAGGAGCGCGCGTAACTTTGTATCGGGAAGGATTCACGTGCCCAGAATAACGCCGGGAGCGCTATCTATGCGGTGCCGAGGACCCGGAGCAGCGTGGCGGGCTCTGCGTTGCCGCCGCTGATGATGGCGACGGCCACCCGGTGCGGCGGGAGCTCCTTCCGGTGAAAGAGCAGCGCCGCCGTGGCGACGCCGCCGCTGGGTTCGGAGATCAGGCGGGCGTCCCATGCAATGTGGCGCATCGCCTGCTCGATCTCCTGCTCGGTTACGGTGACGATGCGTTCGACATAACGCTGGATGTGGGCGAAGTTCAGCGTACCGAGACTTTGTGTGCGCAGTCCGTCAGCAATGGTGCGACTGGTCTCCTGCGCCGCGTACTCGACGATTGTGCCCTGGCGCAGGCTGGCTGCGGCGTCGCCGGCAAGCTCCGGTTCCACGCCCACGATATGGCATTGTGGCCGCTGCCGGCGGATCGCTGCAGCCACCCCGCTCAGCAGGCCCCCGCCGCCTACCGGAGCCAGTACGAGATCGACTTCCGGGCAGTCCTCAAGAATCTCCAGCCCGCAGGTGCCCTGGCCCGCGATGATGGCCGGGTCGTCATAAGGCGGGATGATGGCGTAGCCGTGCTCGGCGGCGAGCGCCTCGGCGCGTTCGCGGCGTTCGGAGCTGGCTGGCCCTACGTTGACAATCTCTGCGCCCAGCGCTGCCGTGGCCCGGCGCTTGATCTCCGGCGCGTTTGCGGGCATGACGATGATGGCGCGCACGCCGAAGGCCCGTGCCGCATAGGCGACGCCTTGCCCATGGTTGCCGCTGGAGTAGGTGATGACACCGCGCCGGCGCTGTGCCTCGCTCAATTGCGCGACGGCATTTGAGGCTCCGCGCAGCTTGAAGCTGCCAATGGGCTGCAGGCTCTCCGCCTTCAGGTAAGCTGTCGAGTCGGTGACGGAAGTGAGGCGGACGAGCGGCGTATGCAGCACAACCTCGCGGAGCCGCTCACGCGCGGCGGTGAATTCCTTCGCGGTGACAAGGTCAGTGCGTGTCTCCATGTTTGTGGTGGCCAAGTCAGGTTCCCGCGCTCAGATTTCCAGAATGATCGGCATGATGAACGGCCGGCTTGCCGTCTGCTTCTGGATGTAGCGCTTCAGGTCGACGCGGATCTTTTCCTTGATGAGCACCTGGTCGGCGCGCTCTTCGGCGCTTGACTCTTCGAGCGTCTTGCCGACGATGGCCTTGGCCTGCTCGCCCAGCTCAAGATCGCCGGCAACGAAGCCGCGCGTGACGAACTCCGGCACGCCTTCAACGCGGCCCGTGAGCTTGTTGATGGTGATGATCGCGATTACGAGGCCGTCCTCGCTGAGGTGGCGGCGGTCGCGGATGATCATGTCCTCGACCACATTGCCTGAGGCGCCGGAATCGAGCAGCACGCGCCCGGCCGCGACCTTGCCGTTCTTCGTGGCGCTGGTCTGATCGAGCTCCAGCACATCGCCGTCCTCAAGCAGGTAGGCGTTGTCGGAGATGCCGATGTCCATTGCCAGGCGCGCGTGCCGCTGCAGATGGCGGAAGTCTCCGTGCACCGGTATGAAGAACTTCGGCCGCACAAGATTGATCATCAGCCGGAGTTCTTCCTGGCTACCGTGGCCGCTTACGTGGATCAGGCCCGATTGGCCGTCGTCGAAGATGACGTTTGCCTCGCGGCGGCAGAGGTGATCGATGACGCGGTAGATGCTTTTCTCATTGCCGGGAATGACGCGCGAACTGAGCACCACGGTGTCGCCGCGTTCGATTTTGGCGTGCTTGTGGTTGTCGACCGCGGCGCGGGAAAGCGCGGACATGGGCTCGCCCTGCGTGCCGCTGATGAGCACGCAGACCTCGTCCGGGGAGTAGTCCTTGATCTGGCCCGGATGAATGACGAGGTCGCCCGGAATGTTGAGATAGCCAAGATCCTGCGCAATCTCCGAGGATTCGAGCATGGACCGCCCGACGATCGCAACCTTGCGGTTGTGCTTCTGCGCCAGTTCCAGCGCTATGCGCAGGCGATAGATGGAGGAGGAGAAGCAGGAAAAGAAGAGGCGGCGTTGCGTGCGCGAAAAGACCTCGTCCAGCCGCGGGCGTACGGCCCACTCGCTCGGCGTGTAGCCGGCACGGTCGACGTTGGTGGAATCCTGCAGCAGGGCAAGGACCCCACGCTTGCCATATTCAGCAAAGCTGGCGAGGTCGAAGGCGTGCCCGTCCGGTGGAGAGAGATCGACCTTGAAGTCGCCGGTATGAATGATGACGCCGACGGGAGTTTCAATGGCAAGGGCGACGCAATCCACCAGGCTGTGCGTTACCCGCAGAGGCTCGATGGTGAAGGGACCGAGGTGAAACTTGCGCTTCGGCTCGATCTCGATCAGCTCCGCATTGTCCAGCAGCTTGTGCTCTTCGAGCTTGCCTTCGACATATGCCAGCGTGAACTCCGTGGCGTAGACGGGTACATTGAGCTCGCGCAGCAGCCAGGGCAAGCCGCCGATGTGGTCTTCGTGCCCGTGCGTGAGGACGATACCGCGGATGCGGGAGCGGTTCTCGATGAGATACGTGATATCGGGTACAACGATATCGACGCCGAGCAGGTCGCTCTCCGGAAACATGAGCCCGGCATCGATGACGAAGATATCTTCGTCCCAGCGGATGGCCATGCAGTTCATACCGAACTCGCCGAGTCCGCCGATGGGGATGATTTGCAGCTTGCCTTTTGACATGAATAGAAAATGCTAGCAGTTGTGAGATGCAGACAGAGAGAAACGGCTTCCGCTCACTCGATGATACGCGTTAGCCTGCTCCATGCCCACGCCGCCTAGCGCAGCAGGTCTTCGAGCGCCGCGCTCAGGTCCGTTTTGTTATCGCGATACTTGACGATGACCGGAGCATATAGGCTGAGTCCCCACTCGGCGGCGCGGCCGCGCGTGATGGCCCGCGAGCCCGGAACGACGACGGCACCGGCGGGAATGACCAGGGGCTTGGGCTCTGTGGCCGAATCGGTATAAGCGCCTGCAGGCTCAGCTTTGTGAATGACGCCGTTCACGATGTCGTAGACCGGTGTTCCTCGCGTCAGGACTGTGCCGGCGGCCAGCACCGCGCCCTTGCGCACGACGGTGCCTTCGTAGACGCCGCAGTTGCCGCCGACAAGCACATCGTCTTCGATGATGACGGGATTGGCGTTCACCGGCTCGAGCACGCCACCCACCTGAGCAGCCGCGCTGAGGTGCACACGCTTGCCAATCTGAGCGCAACTCCCGACCAGCGCATGCGAGTCAACCAGCGTGCCCTCGTCGACGTAGGCGCCGACATTGACATACATCGGCGGAACGCAGATCACACCGCGAGCCAGATACGCACCCTCCCGAACCGACGAACCGCCGACGACGATGCGGATGCCCTCTTCCGGAGTGAAGCTGCGGGCGGGAAAGGTGCTCTTGTCGACGAAGGAGAGATCGTGGTTGCCGAATGCGGCGAGCTGGCCGATGCGGAAGCCCAGCAGGATGCCACGCTTCACCCAGGAGTTGACCCGCCAGCCGAGGAAAGCCTCGGGATCGGGCTCGGCGGAGCGCACGCGGCCGCTGTTGAGTTCGCAGCGCAATTGCGTGAAGGCCTCGAGGGCGGCGGGATCGCCGATGGCAGCGGCGCCGGCAGCAAAGTGGCGCTCGATCTCCTGTTGAAGGGGGTTCGGTGCGGACATGAATGGACTTAGTGTACGGCGCAAATCAGCGTGGAGCAGGCACGAGCTCGAACGAGCCGATGAGAGCGTCCAGCCGGGCGGCCACGGGTGCCGAGGGCGGCACCATAGGCAGGCGCCAGACGGGCGCCACGCGACCCATCCGCGCCAGGATGTGCTTCACCGGGCCGGGACTGGTCTCCCAGAAGTTGGCGAGCAGCAGCGGATAGTAGCGGCGCTGCAGGGCGCGAGCGGCGGTCCAGTCGTTATTCAGCGCAGCAGCGATCATCTGCTGCATCTCCGCGGGGATCACATTCGAGGCCACGGAGACCAGACCGTTAGCGCCCACCGCGATAGCCGCCAAGGCGATGTTGTCGTCGCCCGCTAGCACACGCACTTTTGTGCCATCGAGGGCGTGAATGAGCTCGGTGATCTGCTGCAGGTTGCCGCTCGATTCCTTTACGGCGCAGAGGTTCGGGCAGTCACGGGCGAGGCGTGCCAGAGTGGCTGGTTCCAGGTTGCAGGCGGTGCGACCCGGGATGTTGTAGATCACCACGGGCCGGGGTACGGACTCCGCGATCGCGCGGAAGTGCTGGTACTGTCCCTCCTGCGTCGGTTTGTTGTAGTAGGGATTCGCGGTCAGAATCGCGCTGACGCCGCGGATGGCGGCGACTGCCTTTGCGCGTTCGACGGCTTCACGCGTCGCATTGTGGGTGCATCCCGCAACGACGGGAACGCGTCCCGCCGCCACGCGAACGACGAGGCGGACGACATCGAGCGCCTCACCATCGCTCAGCGCCGGAGTCTCTGCAGTGGTGCCGCAGGCCACCAGAAAATCGATGCCACTGGCGATCTGCCACTCCACCAGCGCGGCAAGCGCCTCGATGTCGATCGTCGTGTCTGCACGGAAGGGCGTGACGAGCGCCGTGCCGCAACCGCGTAATTCCATAACGGGCGAGAATATCAGGTACTCAGCACCTCAGTGTGCCAACTTCCAGAGGATTGCGAAAGAAACCAAAATCGATCCGCCAATTGCAAAAGGTACCAGCAGAGCGTAACGGAGTGCCCTTATCCCTGAAACCCAATGATCGCGTACGGCTTGGATCATGAGAACACTCATGAAGGGCAGATTGATGAGAACTGCAGTGAGGACGCCGGGGGTGTATTGGTGAAAAAACAGCGTCGCCGGAATGTGAGGCACGAAAACATTCATGAGCATCGCGGCCGCAGATCCAAACAGCAGATATGCCCAGACGCTCTGCTCACCCTTCTGAACGCTGAGATGCGTGACTGCAAAGGCGGCGAATGTGAGCAGCAGCAAACCGAGAAGAATCGCGTCTGCGGGCGGATGCAAGGGAAGCTGGCCACGGTGAGCGGATACCCACTTCGGCATGAAGAATGCTTCCTCACCGTTGTGCAGAGCGACGACAACCGGGAAAAGCCGCTGCATCCTGCGAAACGACGGGAGCTTCATTGTGCTTCGCCGGAAGGTCTAACTACTGCAGTTGTGCGTAGATGTCGGTGAAGTCGTAGCAGCCGGTGCGGCTGGAGATCCACTCGGCCGCGCGAACCGCTCCTTCTGCGAAGCCACGGCGCGAGAAGGCCTCATGCCGGATGGTGATGAGGTCGTTGGCGGAGCGGGCCTGCAGCTCGTGGATGCCGGCAACGTCGCCCTCGCGCTGCGAGGTGATCGCGGCATCGAGCTCGGGCGCGGCTTCCCGGACGGTCTGCTGCAGCGTGAGCGCGGTGCCGGACGGCGCGTCCTTCTTGCTGGCATGATGGATCTCCGAGATGGAGAGCTCGTAGCCGCGGGTGCCGATCGCAAGCTCGTGGACCAGCCGAAGCATCACCTGTACGCCGACGGAAAAGTTGGTGCCATACAGCAGGCCGGCGTGGCGCCGCTCGCAGAGTTCCCGCATGTCTTTGAGGCGGTCATACCAGCCCGTGGTGCCCACCACGACCTTCGCGCCGCTCGAGAGGCAGGCACGCAGGTTGGGAACGACAGCCTCTGCGGTGGTGAAGTCGACGACGGCGTCTACCTGGGTGAGCAAAGGCGGCGTCAGAGCCGAAGCATTGCGGTTCTCTTCCTCGCCAATCACGCGCACTCCATGGCCGCGTTCGTGCGCCACGTCGGCGACGATGGAGCCGGTCTTGCCACGGCCAAGAATCAGGAAGATCACCGCTTGCCTCCTGCAGCCTGCGCTTCCGCGCGTGTTTCGAGATCCCTGCGTGCCTCAAGATCAAAGATGGATGGATCCGGATCGGCGAAGAAGACCGAGTGCAGCGAGCGAATCGCCTCTTCCACGTCGTCTTCTTCGATCATAAAGCTCATGTTGATCTCGGACGCGCCCTGCGAGATCATGCGCAGGTTGATGTGCCGGAGCGCGCCGAAGACCTGCGCCGCGATGCCGTTCTGACCGCGAATGTTCTCCCCAACCATACAGATCAGCGCCTTTCGCCCCTCGTACTTTACATCGGCGAACTTGCGCAGGTCTGCGGCAATCTCGGGCAGGCGCTCATTTGAGTCCACGGTGAGCGAGACGCTGACCTCCGAAGTCGAAACCATGTCGACCGAGCATTTGTGACGGTCGAAGACCTCAAAGACCGCCTTAAGGTAGCCGTGCGACATCAACATGCGGTTGGCCACGATGTCGATGATGGTGAGGCGCTTCTTTGCCGCGATGGATTTGAAGGGGCTGCGGCAGTGCGGTGCGAGTGCCGTGATACGAGTGCCTTCGTTTTGCGCGTCGCGCGAGTTCAGCACCAGGACCGGTATGTTCTTTTCGACCGCGGGCAGGATGGTGGCCGGGTGCAGCACCTTTGCGCCGAAGTAGGCTAGCTCCGAGGCCTCGTCGAAGCTGATGGTGCGCACGCGCAGCGCGTCGGGACAGATGCGCGGATCGGTGGTCATGATGCCGTTGACATCAGTCCATATCTCGATCGACTCCGCGTGCAGACTGCCGCCCACCAGCGCCGCGCTGAAGTCCGAGCCGCCGCGCCCAAGCGTAGTGGTGACGCCCTCCGGCGTTGAGCCGATGAATCCACCCAGGACGGGAACGCGGCCCGCCTGCGCCAGCGGCTGCACATGCTCGCGCAGGCGTTCGGCGATCAACTCGTCCTGCGGAATGGCCCGCATGTGCTGCGCATCGGTGATGATGCAGTTGCGGGCATCGACGTGAGCGGCGGCGATGCCGCGTGCGACGAAAGCCGCCGCGACGAGTGGGCTGGAGAGCCGCTCGCCGTAGGAGGCGACGATATCTGTGGTGCGCGGTGTGACCTCGCCGACAGCGGCCAAGCCGCGCAGCAGCTCGTCGAGCGCGTCGAAGTGCTCGTCGATCAATGTGGCGATCGGCGCAAGGTCGGTTGGCGGAATCAGTTCGGCAGCCGCCTGGTGATGGCGGGCGCGCAGTGCCACACTCGCCGCAAGCGCGGAAGATTTGTCTCCGCGTCCGGCGGCGGCCGCAGCATTCAGCAACTGATCGGTGACGCGCGCCATGGCGCTCACGATGACCACCGGCTGCAGGCCCTGCGCGACACGGCCGGCGACGATATCGGCCGTGCGGCGGATGGCGACGGCGTCCTCTACCGAGGTGCCCCCGAACTTCATGACGACGAGCTTCATGCGGAGACGGCCGCCGCGGCAGTTACGGAAGAAGTGACAGGCGTGCCGTTCAACTTGCCCAGTTGCATCAGCAACTCAGCGTTCAGCAGCGCCGCCCCCGCTGCGCCGCGAATGGTGTTGTGCGAGAGCACGGTGAACTTCCAGTCCAGCAGAGTGCAGGGACGCAGGCGGCCGACAGTCGTGGCCATGCCCGCACCGCGCAAGCGGTCTGGATACGAACTCGATCCGCGCAAGCGATCGAGGCGTGGCTGTGGGCGATCCTCGGCGGCGAGGAATTCGACCGGCTGCGTCGGTGCCGTCGGAAGCTGATGCTGCGCCAGTGGCCGGAATTCGTTCCAGGCGTCCAGCACCTGCTCACGCGTTGCCGGTGTACGCAGCTTGATCGAGACGCTCTCGGTGTGGCCGTCTTCGACGGCAACGCGATTGCAGTGCGCGCTCATGCGTGCCGCATAGGGACGAACCGAAGCTCCGTCGAGCGTGCCGAGCAGCTTCATTGTCTCGGCTTCCATTTTTTCCTCTTCATTGCGGATGAAGGGAACAACGTTACCCAGGATGTCGAGCGACGGCACGCCCGGATAACCCGCACCGCTGATGGCCTGCATTGTGCTAACGAAGATGCCGTCGATACCGAAGCGATCGGCGAGCGGCTTGAGCGCGAGCACTAGCCCAATGGCGGAGCAGTTCGGATTGGTGACGATGTATCCGCCTGACTTCTGACGCCAGCTCTGTTGCTCGAGCAGAGCAAGATGGGCGGCGTTCACCTCGGGGATGACCAGAGGGACGTCTTCCTGCATGCGGAAGGCGCTGGAGTTTGAGATGACAGCGCAACCGGCCGCCGCAAAGAGCGGCTCCAGCTCACGGGCGATGTCGGTATCGAGCGCGGCGAAGATGATCGGCGGCGCCTGATCCGCGGCGGCTGGGGAAAGCGGCAGATCGCGCACGCCGGCGGGAATGGGCGTGTCCAGCTTCCAGCGCACCGCGTCCTCATAGCGGCGACCGGTCGAGCGGTCGCTCGCGGCAAGCCACGCCACCTCGAAGAACGGGTGCCCCTCCAGCAACTGGATGAAGCGCTGACCGACGGTGCCGGTAGCGCCGAGTATGCCAACCCTCAGTCTCTCTGCCATTGGCCTCTTCGCTGTTTTGTTAGGATTCAACAATTTTATCGCGAATCGCGGCGAAGACAGCGAATCGGGCCCTACGCTCAGGGATCAAGGACTCAAATCCAAGTGCCGGCCCCTATTCGCTGATCCCTACTTCGTGTTGAAGCTGAAGTCCGCGGTCGCGGTGCCGTGTGTGGTCACTGTGACGCTCGCCTGCTGCTGGCCTAGTTGCTCCTGCACGGCGACCAGGGTGTATGTGCCGGGCGGCAGCCCGTGGATCGCGAAGTGCCCATCCTCTCCGCTCACCGCGAAAAAGGGATTCGGCGCAACGCTGAGGAACGCCTGCATCCAGGGATGGTTGTTGCAGCGCACAGGGATCATCAGCTCAGGCTTGGCGAAGGCGTTTCGGGTGGTGCCCCCGTTGGGTGGCTGGGAGATGTCGAACTGCTGGTTGCCGCCGACCGTCGGCTGCATGTGCACGTTATGCATCGTGGGATCGGAGTTGCGGAACTCGATCGGCTGACCGACCATTGCGGCCAGCACATGGGGAACGTAGCGGCAGCCCTTCTGGTCAAGGACGGCCGGTTCCATCGGTGCCGCGAACACTTTGTTGCCCAGGCCATCCTTCACGTAGACGTACACGTTCGCGAGCTTTCCAGTCGTTGCTCCATCTTTTTGGCTCACGATGCCCTCGGTGAGGTTCTTGCCGTAGGGGCTCATGGCGCATGCGGGATCCTGCGCCATATCGATCTCGATGCGCTCCGGCACCTGGCCGATGACGTGTACGGTGCCCTCGATGTTGCCCGCGGTTGCGGGGTCGATCGCCGTGATCGGGCCCTCAGCAGCAGGAGAAGATCCGCTGCCTGCGCCCGTCCCAGTGCGTTTGCAACCGCCAGCGACCAGCAGGGCACAGCACAGCAGCAGGGGGAGTGATCGATTCACCAATGGCATTGCGGTCCTTTTCTCAGTGTGTGGTTCGTCAGAGTGCCGCGAGCACGGCGTTCGCGAAAGCCTGCGTCCCGGCAGTGCCTCCTACGTCGCGCGTCAGCGTGGTCTTCTCGGCATACACCTTGTCCATCGCGCTCTGAATGCGATTTGCCGCTTCAGTCTCGCCTATGTGGTGCAGCATTAGGATCGCGGATTGCAGCAACGCTGTCGGATTGGCCTTGTCCTGACCTGCGATGTCCGGCGCTGAGCCGTGCACCGCTTCGAAGATCGCGCAACTCTCGCCCAGGTTCGCACTGGGCACGAGGCCGAGTCCGCCGACGAAGGCCGCGCACAGATCGCTCACAATGTCGCCATACAGATTTGGCAGCACCAGCATGTCGTACTGGTAGGGATTCATCACCAGCTGCATGCAGGTGTTGTCCACGATGTGTTCGCCGTAGGTGATCTCCGGAAAATCCTTCGCTACTTCGCGCACACAGCGCAGGAAGAGGCCGTCCGACATCTTCATGATGTTCGCCTTGTGAATGGCATGGATCTTCTTGCGGTCGTGCTTGCGTGCGTATTCGAAGGCGAACTTCGCGATGCGCGTGGAGGCTTTCTCCGTCACGATCTTTAACGACTCCACCACGCCGGGGACGACTTCATGCTCGAGCCCGACGTAGAGGTCCTCCGTGTTCTCGCGGACGATGACCAGGTCCACGCCGGGGTAGCGTGTCTGCGTGCCCGGAAGATTGCGGATAGGGCGGAAGTTGGCGTAGAGCTCGAACTGCTTGCGCAGCGTGACGTTGATCGAGGCGAAGCCGCCGCCGATGGGGGTGGTGACAGGGCCCTTCAGCGCCACGCGGTTGCGCTCGATGGAGTGGTAGAGCTCGCGCGGAATGTATTCCTTGTAGCGCTCGAAGGCTTCGGCGCCCACGGCATAGCTCTCCCATTGGAAGCTGGTACCGGTTGCTGCGCCGGCGCCTTCCACAATGCGCACAACGGCGTTGGTCACTTCGGGGCCGATGCCGTCTCCGGGAATCAGGGTGATGGTGTGTTGTCTGGGCATTCTCAGTCGTTCCTTTTGCGATGAATCCTGTGCTGCGCAGCAGCGAAAAATGTGTTGTCGATCAGGGCTGGCATGTTATGGCTGACGTCGCTGCGCCTTACGTGGAGCGGGCTCCCGGCGAGGCGGCTCCACGGGCCGCCGCTTGGCCGTCTGGTCTTTTGCAATCAGCAGGCGCTCCAGCTCTTCCTTGAATTCGCGCACGTCGGTGAAGTCGCGGTAGACGCTGGCGAAGCGGATGTAGGCCACCGTGTCGATGGCCTTGAGTCGGTTCATGATGAGCTCACCGATTTCGCTGGTGGTGCGCTCGCGGTCCGGCGAATCGATAAGAAAGGTCTCGGCTTCGTCGACGATGGCTTCGAGATTGTCCGGGGTGAAGGGACGCTTGCGGCAGGCCAGCAGCAGGCCGCTCAGGACTTTGTGCCGTTCAAAACGCTCGCGGCGGCCGTCCTTTTTCACCACCATGTAGGGTATCTCGTCGATCCGTTCATAGGTGGTGAAGCGCTTCTCGCATCGCTCGCACTCGCGGCGTCTTCGGATGGAATCGGCTTCCTTGCTCTCGCGTGAATCCACGACGCGGTCCTGCGCAAAGCCGCAGTACGGACACTTCATAGATATGTCTACGATAGCAGCTTGGCGCCGCTAGCCACGCCAGGCTCATTGCGATGCCGTAGTAGAGACCGGCCCAGCTCCGAGATCGAAGATGACGGTGTTGTAGCCGCTGTGAGGAAACTCTGCCGCCGGCGGTATGCAGAAGGTGCCGCGCATGTGCGGGGCGTCAGCGCCGGCGACCAGCGGCTCGGCAGTTACCCAGCAGCCATGGCTCTCGACCGGATTGGTGGCGATGTAATAGCGCACTCCGTAATTGTGAAGCACCTCTGTCAGCGGACGCTGCTCGCGGATATTGGCCAGGAAAGCCTTGTCCATCACCAAGCCTTCCAACTGAATCAGTTGTTCATCCAACAGGTAGCCGGGGGTCCCGGCACGATCACCCATGCCATAGACACCCGGATGCGTGCGGTCGAAGCGCTCAATGTCCACAGCTTCGAGATAGATCGAAAAACCGACCTTGTCCGGGCGCGTCGCATTGCGCCAACCGGAGAGGGCAAAGACCCCCCAAACCAGCACCAGCATTGCGAGCACCGGCCAGCGCAGCGCTGAGGCAGCGCGTTGAACAATTGGCGCGCCGGAGGCGAGCAACAGTGCCGCTGCTCCAATACCCGAGGCAACGAGCGGGTACGCATACCAGGACCAGATGGGCCAGTCGCTGAGCAGGGAGAGCGCGGTGATGAAGAGGAATGGGAAGAGCAGCAGAGCCAGCAGGCATGAAACGCGACCGCGAAGACGCGCGCGCCAACGAGGGCTGCAGAGAAGAAGGAGGAGACCGGCGATGGTGGCCAGTAGCCATGGGAAAACAAGGAAGTAGCGCTCTGGCGGAGAGAACGTGTGCCGGCTGAAGAGCATCGGGGAAGGCCAGCGATGAAAGCGCATCTGCTTCGCCTCCCCGGAGACGGGCATGAGCGTGTGGAACCAGAACTCATTCAGGATCAGGTAAAGCGCAACCGGCGTAGCGCCGCAGAGAAATGCGATGGCGCAACGCAATCGCTGGCGGAGGGCGACCTCGCGATGCCAGAAAAAATCAAGTAGGGCCATTGTGACGACAAGGATGGCGGCATCGAGCCGTGCCAGCACGACCGCCGCACTCAGCAGCCCGAGGAGGAGGGCGCGGCGGAAGCTCCATGTGAAGCGACACAGGCGGTAGTAGACGAGCGCAGCGATCAGGGGCGTAGCGAGCGCCACCTCCATGCCGCCCGCGACGAGCACCAGCGCGGACGTAGCAAGAGCGGCGGCGACGAACGGCGCCAGGCGTGCCGCACTGGGCGCGAGCGCAGTCAAGGTGCGCTCGCATAAGAGGTACGTGGCCAGCACACAGGCAACGAGCACCGACTGAAGGGCGTAGAAGAACGAGATGCCAGTGCCGAACAGCCACGTGAGAGCGATCACTACCAGCATCCACAGGGGGTGGTAGCCGTTGGTCAGGTGCACGCCGTCATAGGTGGAGCGACCATCGGCGACGACCCGCTGCGCAACGCGCAAGTAGTAGAAGAAGTCGTCCACGTAAAAAGCGAGGAAGCCTTGCCCCGTGGCGTGGAAGCGCGCAAACAGGCTGGCCACCGCGGCAACGACGAGCCCAATCGGAAGCAAGACGCGCAACAAACGGTCCTGCCGATTATGCTGCCTGAGATGGGCAGCTGAAATATCAGGAACGCTCGTCATGCCTGCGCGCCGCAGAAGCAGAAGCCGGATTGCTGTAACGGAAGGCTACAACTTCCGTCAGGCCCTCTTCTCGAGGAAAAGCTTTCATCGCTGAACTTGATCACCTCACACTCACCGTGCTTCTGCCCTGGAAAGCCCCTCGGCGTCGTGCTCCGACTCCTCAGAGACCTGCCGGAGCGAGATGTGCTCGAAGCGCGACCAGACCAGACCCGCCGGAACGATGCACAGGAATGTGACAAAGGTGATGCCGGCCCCGCAGGCGAGCGCAATCTCCGCCGGGACCTCGTAGATGTGCTGCAGTGTCTGCTGCAGCACGAGGATCTGCGCAAACCAGGAGACGATGGGGATAGGCACAACCGACCCCACCATGCTGGCCGCCATCAGGATGACGGCACGGCCCAGCGTCATCGAGGCCAGCACAGGCGAAGCAGCGAAGGCGCGAACAGTGAAGAGGTAGCCACCGGAGATCATCGCCCACATCAGGAGAGAGAGAAGTGCTGCCTGGAAAAGCACTCCCGTTGAAGAGACGGCGACCAGGCCGTCGCGAAAGCCGCGGATCTTCGACGCAATGCTGGCGCCAAGCTTATGCCCCATTCCGTTCTCGCAGAGCTGAGCCAGCTTTTCGCCCGCCAGCCGTACGGCAACCGCCAGAACGATCAGCGCAAAAGCGCCGATCAGCGCAGTCTTGGCGGCGGCCATCGCCATCTCGCGGTGCGGCATCGTCGCCTTGTTTGGAGCCAGCAGCAATGCCACGCCGACAATGGTTGCCATCGAGCAGGCGTCGAACATGCGCTCGACGGTATAGATCGCGATCTGCAGCGCGATGGGAAGCTTGCTGCGCCGGGCCACCAGGTAGGGCCGGGTAAGATCAGCGACGCGGCCCAGCAATGCCACTGCAGTGAAACCAATCACCTGCGTGCCCAGCAGGTAGAGCGGAGGCAGCCGCCGGGTGGGGCGCAGGAAGATAACCCATCGGAAGGCACGCACCAGGTACGCTCCGTAGATGAGCAGCATGCCGAGGAGAATGTTCTGCCAGCGCACGAACTGAGTCTGCTGGGCAAGGATGTCCCAACGGAAATGAGTACGGTGGCTGCCATAGGCGAGCAGCGCCACAAAAAGCAGCGCGGCCGCGAGAGAGAGCAGGAGCTTTTTGGATTTCAATGTGTAGTTGCTCCTGATGGGATGGGTTTCGCCGTAGTCCAGGCCTTGGTTTGCGCGAATGAAGGGATCAATTGCCCCTGGAGGGCGATGCCGTGGAAGCGACCAGCGTCGCCGCGTGGGCCGCGGCTTCCGCCTTGCGGCGATTGAAATCGTGAATGATGCGGGCAACGTAGAGGCGCGTCTCGCGATAGGGCGGAATGCCGTGATACTTGTCAACCGCGGCCGGGCCGGCGTTGTAGGCTGCCAGCGCCAGTGCCAGGTTGTCGTGGTAGCGCTCGAGCAGCGAGTTCAGGTAGGTGGTGCCGCCGTTGATGTTCTGATCTGCTCGAAAGGTGTCCGCCACTCCAAGCTGACTGGCGGTGCCGGGCATGAGTTGCATGAGTCCGCGGGCGCCGGCGCGGCTTACCGCGTGTACATTGCCGTTGCTCTCCGCGCGGATCACGCTAGCCAGCAGTTCGACGTCGAGATCGTGAGCTGCGCCGGCCTTTGCCGCCATCTCGCGAATCTCAGCGGGCGTCGGGGCGGCCGGGACCACTGCCGTCGCCTGCGGCGCTTCGACCACAGGAAGCTGGACAAGTTCGCTGCTGGCGATATCGCCGTTGGACACTTCCATGAAGTTGGGTCCGCTGGACGTCAAATACAGGCGGACGCGGTCCCCGGCGACTTCACGATGGTCGCAAATCAGGTCAAAGCCGTTGCGCAGCGTGATGTGTTCGGCCGCATGCAAAGGCCTCGCCAAGCCAGCCAGCAGCACTCCCGAGGCGGCAATTACGGCATGTCGAAAGAAGATCACTCCGGGTAGGCTACCATGCAGTCCCGGTCATCGGCCTCGAGCTTCGGCCTCGGCAGTTACGACTTCTGGCGTAGGGCCGTTACCTGCGGACCGGCCCTCCTGTGCACTGTGGATCAGGGGTTCGAGCCTCTCGGCTACGCCATCCTCGTCATTGCTCAGCGTGACGGCCCAGCCTCGCTGGCGGCCCAGGGCCTGCAGCTCGTCGCTCGCGTTGGCCATCAGGACAGCCTGCCCGGCGTACTCGAGCATCGTCTGGTCGTTGAAGTTGTCCCCGATGGCCATCACCTCCGACGCGTCCAGCTCCAGGGCGCGGGCATAGTCCGCCAAGGCGTGGCCCTTAGAGCAGTTCGGCGGGAGGATGTCCAGAATGCCCAGGTCACGGTCCGCATATTCGGTGCGGTGCATGGTGATATGGGTGGCGAAATCCATGCTTTCGAGAGCCCGCTGTGCGGCGCGGACCTGCGCGATCTCCCCACAGAGCATGCCTTGAATTGGGGCCTCTTCCTGATCGAAGGCGCGTTCCAGCGGCGCAATCTCCACCATATCCGGCCGGTTGGTCTCCACCCAGGCGCCGACTCTGCGATTCAGTGCGGCCACACTCTCGACCACCAGCGAGGGCGCGGATTCGCGGTCGAAGGTGAAGACCATGGTCTGGCCGAAAGGACGCAGGGCAGGGCACAGCGCCCGTGCGTTAGCCGCGGACAGTAGATTCCGCTGGATCAGCTTTCCGTCGAAGTGGCGAACCACGGAGCCGTTTGAGGAGATCATGACCGTGTGCGGCGCCAGTCCCACCTGCTGCAAGACTGGGCCGGCATACTGATGGCGGCGTCCGGTTGCAATCACGATATGAATGCCGGAGGCCTGCACCTCGCGCAGAGCATGGCAGTTGCGGGGGCTGATCGTGGTGCTCGAAGTAGGGAGAAGCGTGCCATCGATATCGATAGCAATCAGGCGAACACGCGACGGCATACTTTCAGTGTAGAGCGGATTATCCGTCGTTGCAGGCTCGCCGCGATGAAC
>Ga0210396_10001753_pt1 | contig 22851 bp, 18 predicted proteins | sample IncBWH17OmetaG_FD_155466 | JGI IMG/M metagenome (GOLD analysis project Ga0210396, IMG submission 155466) | Forest soil microbial communities from Barre Woods Harvard Forest LTER site, Petersham, Massachusetts, United States - Inc-BW-H-17-O ... | reverse complement strand
GCGCGTCGTGGGCTCGGCGGCGGCCATGACGGGAGAAGCGGAGGCCGGGGGCCGGCCGGGGCCGCGGCGAACGCTGCTCCCGTTCCCCCCTCCCAACATCGAGCCGATCCGAGAGAGCATCTCGTTGATCCGATCGAGCGCTTCGGTGTGTTTTTGCTTCTGCGCCAGGAGTTCCTGGATACTGGTGGTAGGGTCCGGTAGACGCTTGGGACGAGCCATTGATTCTCCTTAGTTGCCCCCGAAACAAAAACCATAGCCGAAATGGATTTTCCGCACAAGACTCACAATCAAAAGAAACAAGACTATCAGTGGCAACCTCTTCCCTTCCGGGGACGGCACGCGGAGCGTGCCTGCTACACTACCAAACGTCTTCTATATGGCCGTGCGTGATTCCGCGCCTTTCGTGGCACGGCTTTCTAAGCCGTGGACGAGGGGGAACAAAGACACAAGACTGCATTGGTGTGGGAAAGCCAAGTTTCACAGCACTAACAACTCCCTGCTGACTCGAAGAATAGCTTCGGCGAGGCAGATCGGTTCTCCCACAGCAAAGCCGGCGCGTGTTAAACGGCTTGATCCGTCCACGGGTTAAAAACCGGTTAAAAACCCGTGCCACGGCAAAGACTCCCGCCAAGCCGCGGCTCCCCGGGAGGCTCGCCCTCCCAACACGGATTCACTCAGAATGGATCACGTGTTCGGGGAAGTCGTGATGGTAGCGGGCGAGAATCGCGTCGACATCGGCAGGCACGATATAGATTTTGCCGTGGATGTTCTTCGTTTGCCCTGGCGCGAGGCCACCGACGCGAAAGTCGCTGTGAATACAGGCGGCGACTCCCTGGAACAGCTCCTGGTACGGCTCCCAGGCGGTGGCAACGATGGCCTGGTCGTCGGCGCGGAAGCAGCCGATCAGACCGTTATCGGGCACCTGGTCGCTCAGCGGCCGCGGGTTGACGTCGTCCCGACTGATTCCGTTCGGACACCAGACCTGGCCGGGCGTGTAAAGCGCCGTGGTGGCCCAATGCGACGTCGGCAGCCGGACGAGCTCGCCCTGGAGGAAGATGAAGCATTTGGGCAGGTAGGCGTCGCCGCTCCTGTCGGAGAATCCGGCGAACGGTCCGACGCGAATACACGGCTGCGCCCAATGAGCATCGGACGGGCGCGTCGTTGGATTGTGCGCGACGACCTGGAAATCGACCTCGTCCTTGCCGGCCACGATCTGGTGGCGCACCACGACGCCATCCGCCAGAGTATCTTCGATGACGAGCCTTGCGCCGGCCGGATCCGTTTCGAGGATCCTGGCGCGATGCGGGATCACAGTCTGCTCCCATCGTCGGTTGGTGGAATGCGGACGGCAGTAAGCTTCGAGATAGTGAATTCGCAGCTCCTGCCCGCCGAGTAGCCCGCCGCGGACGGTCAGCCAGTCGCCGGACCATGAAATCCGCGGATGATCCGCGGGCTCAGCCCCGAAGATGCGATTAGAACAAAGCGCGAGGGTCAGCAGCGCGAAAGTCGGCAACAGACGAAACACGGAGGCTCCGATTGGGGATGAGGCGCCGTTATTACTCTACCGTAAGCGACTTTACTGCCGCGCACTAATATCGACAATCCCAACCACAAGGAGTTCATGGATGGACCAGAACCAGCCGGAATCGCGCGAGCACGACTTGTCTGTCATGCGCGGGTTGTCTCCGCGGCGGAAGAGCACCGAGGCGTCAGACGTTCAGGGTTTGGTTGCCGAGCAACTGGCGCATTATCACATCGATCCGCAAAGCGAATACGGCCGAGCGATGGCGAGCCTGGTCGGCCGGCTGTACGAGTGCGGCGCCGACCTGGACCGCCTGTGGCGGGTGACCGCGGCGACGATCGATTCGCTGGACCGCAGCGATCGGGTGGCGTATTTCAACGCGAAGAAGTTTCTCGCCTTTCAGATCGCCAAGCTGCTGGACACGCTCCAGAATCCGTTGCGGCGGACGTACCAATCGCTGGGCTACAGCCTGAGCACGCAATCGGCCAAGGGGCCGTACGCGATGTTCGACAACGTGACGGCGATTTTCTCCGCCACGCCGGTCATCGCCCGGACTGCGACGTACGTGTACGCGTGCGCCGAGTGGGTGGCCGAGGCGTTCCAGGGAAAGGAGTTTCTCGAGCAGATCTATTCGCGGCTTCTGAACCCGACATCATTGGCATTGGCCAATTACATCGTCGATCTGGAAGCGGGTCCATATTCGCGGGATTACCTGGCGTGGAACTTCAACAGCGGAATGGCCGCAATCGACGCGACGCTGGCCCATGTGTTGGGACAGGGAGATCTGCTGGTGACGGCGCGGTCGATCTATGGCGGGGCGCACCAGCTTATCTACGACTGGTATGCCAAGCCGGCGAACCTGGGCGTTGTGGTCGAAGCATTTGATGGAATGACCGCCACGGAGTTTGCCGGGGCGTGGGAGCAGATTGTCGCTCGGCATGCCGATCGACTGGCGCCGCATTCGTCATCAGGGCGACAGGCATATGTGTATCTCGAATCGCCGTGCAATCCACACGGCTACGTGCTGGACGTGCCGGGCATCTGCCGATTTGCGCATGCACAGGGACTGCGGGTCATTCTGGATGCGACGGTGGGCACGCCGTTTCTGACCCGGCCGCTTCAGCGCGACGATCCGCAGGAGCGGCCGGATTTCGTCATCCACAGCTATACCAAGGACCTCACAGGCACCGGCTCGGCGATCGCGGGCGTCGTCATCGGCCGCAACGAAGACATGTTCATCCCCAAAGGACAAACGGCGGCAGGGCGCTCCTGGGAGCAGAGCCTGTTTTGGAATGTCTATTACGTCAAAGGCGCCTTCCTGAATGCGGACGCAGCTTTTGAAGTCCTTCAAGGCATCCGCACGCTCGACGTCCGCATGTTGCACAAGTGCATCAATACTTTGATCCTCGCGCGGTTTCTGGCATCTCATCCGGACATCCGCGTCCACTGCGCCGGCCTTGAATCGGACCCGAACCACGGACTTTGCAGCCGGCTGATGTTCCTGGGGTTGCCGGCGCCTCTGTTCACGATCGAGATGCCGACGCTTTCGCGTTCCGCGTTCCAGCGTTTTTTCGACAGCCTCGATCCCACCTTCGCCCACATGATCAGCCTCGGTCAATCCAACACCATCGTGAGCTGCCCCGGGCTGACGACGCATTCGGAGATGGATGAGCAGGCGCAGATTCAGGCGGGGATCACGCCCTCGACGATCCGCTTCGCGGTCGGAGATGAAGACCCGCACGACCTGCTGGCACACCTGGCCGCGTCGGCGCGAGTCTGCATCGACCCGGAGCTGCCGGGGTTTTCCGCGCGGTGGATGGACGCGCGCGACGCCGACCGGATGATCAGGGACGTTTATCTGGACGTACACCGAAAATATATTGATTCAAAACCATCGCTGCTCAGCGACCGAGCCGGCCCTTGAGCTGGACGATAACCGCGTCGAACTGGAGGGGGTTTCGAGCGGCGCGGGCGACGATCAGGGAGCCTTCGAGGCAAGCGAAGATCACGGCGGCTTCAGAAGCGGCGTCGCCCTGAAAACGAAATTGGCGCGAACGGCGCCCGTGGGACAGCAGCGCGGCCAGCCACGTTTCGTTGTCGCGAAAGAATCCCTGAACCTCCTGCTGGAGCTCAGGCGCGAGGGCGGCGAATTCCGCGCCCAGGATGCCGCACAAGCAGGCGCGGTCGCCGGTGCGGGCGGTGGCGCGGAACGGGTCGAGATACTGGTCGAACTTTTCCCACGGGCCGGCGGTCGATTCGTCGACGCCGGCCAGGAACGCGTGCCACTGCCGCCGATAGCGGCACAGAAGCTTGACGCCCAGCTCGGCCTTGGTGGCGAAATGATGGTGGATGCTCGCCTTGCGGATGCCAACCTGCTCGGCGATGTCCTGGTAGCTGATGCCGTTGTAGCCGCGGGTCTGGAGCAATTCCTGGGCGACGTCGAGGATGAGGTCGGCGGTGGCATCGGAATGGGGTTTGATTAATTTGCCGGTTTTTGCTTGCATGTCTATCTACTAGAAGGTAGGTTAAGCGCGCTGGCGGTGGATTTCCAGTTCCCAACGGATCGGTACGTGCCGTTCACGGCAGCCGTGCCAGAGATTGGAAGGAGACTCATCATGCGCTTCTCTCGAATGGCAACGGGCATTGTAGCATTCGCGGCGTTGGTGGCGGGTGGGTGCGGAAATCAGGCCGGTACGGCGCCCAGTGCGATGAACTCGTCGGATACGAACAAGATGGCTTGGGCCGTGACTCTGGACAACATCGAGGCGTGCAGTTGCCCGACGTTCTGCCAGTGCTATTTCACCGGCCAGCCCGCGCTGCACGAGGCGAATGCATCGACACCGGCCCATGCCATGCGGTTCTGCCGGTTCAACAATGCATTTCGTGTCGCCGACGGTCATTACGGCGACACCAACCTGACAGGCCTGAAATTCTGGATGGCCGGCGACCTGGGCGGGGACTTTTCCAAGGGCCAGATGGACTGGGCCGTGGTGCGCTTCGAGCCCTCGGCGACCCCGCAGCAGCGCGAGGCCGCCGTTGCGATCGTGAAACAGATTTTTCCCGTCACGTGGAATTCATTCACCACGGGCCAGGACGCCAAGATCGACTGGAGCATCACCGATGACTCCGCCCTCGCCCGGCTCAACGACGGTAAATCCGCGGAGGTGGTCCTCAAACAGAACCGCGACGCTTCCGGCAAGGCGGTCGTCATCCAGAATGTCCAGTTCTGGGCGGCGCCCAGCAACACCGGCTTCCGCGTCATGAAAAACGAGGTCGAAGCCTACCGCGACGGCGACAAGCCCTTCGAGTTCAAGCAGACCAACGGCTTTTTCACCACGATCCGCATGAATTCGGCCGACGCGAAAGGCGCGCAAGCGGCGGCCTCGTCACATGTGCAATTGCTTAAGGTCGGATCCGCGGCGTGTGATGGGTCGTGCTGCGAGAAGTGACTGGACCGGATGATCAGGAGAGCAGTTGAGCAGTAGACCGCAGTGGAGCAGTCAGCTTTTTCTCCTGATCGACTGCTCATCTGCTCCACTGCTCTATTTTCGCCTGCGGCGAAAATGGAGCCACGGGGAATCGAACCCCGATTTGCTGAATGCGATTCAGCCGTCATCCCGTTAGACCATGGCCCCGGGTTGTTGAGGCGATTCTAGTGGCGGGGCTGTTGTGGTTCAAGCAGTGCCCGGCGGCCTACAGATCAAAGTCCCTGGGACTGCCGTCGAAGAACCATTTGGTGGCGGCGCGGGGTGGGTCGTTGAAGAAGTGGACGATCTGGTTGGCGTCGACGGTCCAGTCGTACTCGTGATCGCCGATCATTTCGGTGCGAAGGTGGACGACGGCGTTGAACCAGTAGAGCTTTCGCAGCAGCGCCTCAAATTTTTCCAGCCACCTGCGCCATTCCAGCTCGACTTCGTAGATCGAAGCGCCGAAGTGGATGATCTGGTTGCGCGACGCGGACGGTTCGCTGGCGTCCGCGGGGACCGCGAACATCCCACGGGACAGCTCGGGGAACGTATCCTTTTCGGGAAGGGCGGCAATCGTTTCGCGGTTCAAACGGTGCAGGCGGTGGATGTCGGAGGACATCCACTCGGCGCCCTGAATATAACCGTAGATGATGGATTGCCGTGCCATGCCCTGGACCCAACGAGTGCGACGCTTGATTATTCGCGACAATGCTGCGAACGGCAACGCTGAGCCGGGTTCGCTACAGGATCGGCGCAGGTCTGATAACGGGAATAGATGGACAATCAGGATCGAAATGCGCGGCGAATCGGCTTGAAGAGTCCGGCCAGGGCGAGTGCCAGCATGCCGCTGAGTCCACTCTGGACGGCGGGCGGCAGTGGGATGGCGCTGGCGCCATCGGCGGCCTCGGAAGATGTCAGTGCAGGAGTCGACGGCGATGATGGGTGCGCATCGACGACGCTGGCCGCGTCTAATTGACGGATTTGACCGGGCTGAGATTCCAAGAGCTCAACTCCGCCTGAGACGCCCTCTGGCCATAACAAGTCCTGTGGCTCGGCGATACGGGGGCTGTTTGATGAAATGGTGGGGTTCGGAACCAGAGGATTTTCGATGCAGGCGATTCCCGCAGAGGTGAAATGGCACAAACCAAGGCAGGCGAAGATGCCGATAGCCATGCTCCATCGCCTGGCGGTAGCGCGCGACACCGTGCTGTTCATGGAGCGCCTCCTCGAAATACCCTGGTGCATCATTCTCCCACAAGTCAATCAGAACCTGATCGTCCCTCTGCCGTTCCTATCGGGCGCCGGCCGGGAGCGGTTTATCCACAAAGTCCGCACGGCCAGCTTATTCCTCATAAAAAGGTTCGATACCGGGACATGTTCAATTGCGATTCACTACAAAATGCGCGATCTGAGAACGTTCCATGTTCAATGGCTGTGTGAGTTGCAAAGCGCAAGCCAAACCAGATCAGGGTTCCCTGATCATGCCAAACTGAACGCACAAAAGCGGCATGAACCACAATTTAATGGGACGAGCAGCGTCCGTGTGGCACGGCAGGCAGGGGAACAAGCACGACTTGTGTAGCGACAATGTGCCGGGGCCGCGACGACCGCTGCGGCGGGTAAGACACACTCATCCAGCCGCAGCAATTTGTCAGAAGCACTCGAAAGTTGGCCGGACGTCGGTCAAAGTTTACGGTCCGCGCAATCTGCAAAAGCGATCTCTCGGACGCGCCGATACGTGGGGTAGGGATACCGCCTGTACTGAAGGGATCGCTTATGCCAGCAGTGCGACTGGGAAACCTGGATTGGGCTTCGGTCTACATGATTGAGCACCGGCCCTGCGGGGCGGGGCAGGTGGTGCTGTATGCCGACGGGCCGACTACGGAACCGGGCTGTGCGGCGGCGACGCTCACCGCGCCCAAAGACGTCGCTCGGGCATTGGAATTGGCCGGCAGCGATGGCCGCTTCGATGCCTTCGCGAATTTCTGGGTGGACTTGCGGAAGCTGCGCCATACGCGCGACGGATCCACCGCAATCCTGAGCTTCGGCCTGTCCGGCGGCCGCATTGCGACCGTGCGGGTCCCCGCCGAGGTGCTCGAGCTCATCCATGCCTTCCGCCGGAACCGCACGGCTACCGCCGCCAGCCCCGCGCGGAGTTCGGGCGCGCGGCGCAAGGCCGCGCTCATCGCGTAGCTCAATTCCTTGTGCGCCCGTTCGCCCATTCAGTTGGCTGCGTGTGCGCTTGACTCGTAGAACCGCCAGGTCGATTTGAAGTCGCGCGTGAGCGGCTGGCCGGTCAGGCTGGCACGGATCATTTCAACGGGGATCGCGTTCTCGCGAAGCACGGCATCGTTGAAATCGCGGTCTTTCATCTTTCCCGCATCGACGACTTCGAGGTGAAGCGCCCGCAGTTGCAGCGCGCCCAGCATGTAGGCGCATTGGTAAAGCGGACCATAGTCGCCCGAGACTGATCGCCGCACCTCGGCGGTGGCGTTGCGGCGCTCGTGGCCGACGCGGTCGACCAGGAAATCGATCGCCTGCTGCGCCGTCATCTGCCCCAGATGAAATTTGAGTGAAAAAATGATCCGCGCGCAGCGGTGGGCCCGCCAGAAGAGCATTCCCACGCGCTCCTCCGGCGTGCGGGCAAAGCCCATGTCCCAGAAGCGCATCTCCCAATACAAAGCCCATCCCTCGATCAGGAACGGCGTCTGGAAAATATGCCGGTGCGCATTGTAATGCTGCGACATGAAGATCTGAAGATGGTGCCCGGGGATCAGCTCGTGAAACACGGTTGCCCGGCAAAACGCATAATTGTTCCCGCGCATGCTCATGAGCTTGTCTTGGTCGCTCATGGTGTCGGTGGGGTAGGAGACCTGAATCACTTCGCCGCCCAGGAAATACGGCGCGATCTTCTGCCGCTGCGGAGACATCATCTCCATGCGCCAGGTTTCGCGACAGATCGGCGGGATCGTCACCAGGTCGTGGTCGTCCACGAACTTGACGGCTTCGTCGGCAAGTTGCTTGATGAGCTGAGGCTGATCGCCGGGCGCGACGTGGTGCTGCGCGACGTGATCCACCGCCTTGTGCCAATCGTCGCCGAATCCCAGATCGCGAGAAGCACGCTTCATCTCGACATCGCACCAGGCGAATTCCTTCTGCGCGATCTCGATCAGCTCTTCAGGCGTGTAGGGAATCATGTCGAGCTGGAGGGCGTCGAGCAGGGCGACCCGGCCGATCGGATCGCCGATCACCGGTTCGCTTTCCTCATCGGTGTACCCGGCAAGCTTTTTGCGGAGGAACTCGGCGTAATCCTTCAGCGCCTTGTCGAACTTCGGATACGGCTCGCGCATCCACCAGGAAAACTGCGGATCGTATTGATCGTAGAATGCGTGCCAGTGTTCGAGCACTTCGCGGAGCTGATCGGTCAGCTTCGCGGCCCGGTTGGCCAGGACCTTGTCCGGGAGTTCCTTTGAATTGGATTTGACCTTCGCCTCCAGGTCCTTTCGCAGTTTCGCGAGGCTGGAATCGGCGCCGACCAACGTGCGGGCCGCATTCTCGGAATCGAGCTTCTCCATCCGCCGCCGGCTTTCCTCCAAGGCCACGATCGGCTCCGCGAACGGTAGCAGCGTTGCAACCAGATCAAACTGCTTCTTCTGGTACTCCAGTTCTCTGACCTCGAACCGAATTCGATTTTGCAGGAGCAGGTAGTCCACCTTTCCCGCCTGATCCAGTGAGTCAAAGTTCACGCCACTGAGTCCGTCCAATCGATCTTGGAAGAACTTGGCGAGGCGTTGGTGCTCGGCGTCGGAGCCGGGCAGTTGGTATCGCCGATCCAGCCCGGCCAGATCCTGGGTGTAGTTGTCGATCACGCCGCGCATCGGACTGACGGTGGGATCAGCCGGCATGGTTCCCGCCTCCGCCAGCGCCGTGAGGCAAACCAAAGCCGCCAAACTGAGGGAAACAAGGCTGCCCACGATCGACTTGTGATATCGCATGGCCGATCAGTTTCGACTGTCGGTATCCCGCATGTCCATAGGTCCGGCGTCAACGACCCGCCCCGGCGAGCTGGTGGCTCATGTGGCCTGAGGCAAAAAAACCGCGCCAAACCGCGCCACATCGCGCCACATCGCGCCAAACCGCGCCAAACCGCGCCACATCGCGCCACTTATCTAACGACTGCTTCCCACAGGCAGGGACAGAGGAACGCCTTCGGCCGACTTTTCACTTTGTCCCTGGGTCCTCTGTCCGCTCATCCCTTTGTCCCTCGCCCCCAAGATGGCCCATGCGGCCCATGGCCCATCGATGACCCAAAAGATGGGCCAAAATGGGCCAAAATGGGCCACTTATCGCAAAATTGCTAGAACATCGGCGATCCAGGCAACCCCGGCGGTTCCCACCGGCCCACCTCAGCCTTCCCCAGACCGCCGGGCGGACGGACGCGGAGGATTCCAGCTTGTCGACCATCCGCTTGGGGCTGTCTTTGAGGTGAAGCAGCAGCCTCGTAAAGCTACTGGTGGATTTCAATGCATTGGACGAGAGCAATTCGTCCGGTAAAAAATCGCAACGCTCGGTTGGCTTGGATAGACGATATTTTTCTCCCGTGGCGGATTTGAATGTCGACCTGGAAGTGGAGGTTGGTTTCAGACGCGGGGCTGGCGGCGCGGATCGGGATCGGCGCGGCGATCTTCGCGGCGCTGGCGGCGGTGGATCTGTGGCGGGAGGGACGCCGGGCCACGCGGTGGCGCGAGTATCTGTTTCTGGTTGTGGCGGTCGGGCTGGCGATGGGGTATGGATTCGTCAACGACTTTGTCGCCAGCGGGATTTCGTGGGAGTACTTCTATTACGGGAAGGGCTTGGACGGAATGCTGGGGCCGCACGTGCCGCCGGACCCGGCGGCGCTGCGGTGGGCGGCGTGCGGCGTCGGGTTGCGGGCGACGTGGTCGGCCGGGCTGATCGCGGGCGTCGCCGTTCTGGTGGCCAACAATCCGCGGCGCGACCGCCGGCAGTTGCCTTACTGGCAGCTTTTGATTTTGCTTCCGGCGATTTTCGCGGGGGCGGCGGTGGTGGCCGGCATCGGGGCAGGGTGCGGGGCAAACGGCTGGCTCGCCTGGACCAACACCGACATCGCCGCGATCGCGCGCGACGATCTGTTTCGACCCCGGCGTTTCATGTGCGTTTACGGCATGAACCTGGGCGGATACGTCGGCGGGCTGATCGCCACGGTGGCGGCGGTCATTCGCATCCGCCGGAAGCGACGATGCGATTGAAGGGGCAGGGACAATGCCGATTATGGATCACGTCGCAAGTCTGGTCCAAATCGTTCGGAGCGTAGCATTGTGCGGCCAAGGCAACAAACATTTCACCGTTCCAAGAGCGGGGTGTAGGGGACCACAGGCAACCGCAAATCGGATTGACACTCGCACCCCCGCGCATAGACTGCGCGGCGGCGGGCGGGAGCCCGTCGGCGTTACAGCTTTTTCATTCCATCGTCCGATAACTTCAAAGGACCCGGAGCGCGCTTCGGCGGATTGCCTGCTTTAGCGCTCGCGAAGCCTGACGCTCCAGGTAAAAGACATGAGCCTCAGCATTGAGTTCATCCAGGCCCGGCAGATCCTCGATTCGCGCGGGAATCCGACCGTCGAAGTCGACGTGGTGCTCGAAGACGGCACGCTCGGCCGGGCGGCGGTCCCCAGCGGGGCCAGCACCGGCGAGCATGAGGCCGTCGAGCTGCGCGATAACGACAAGAAACTCTGGGCCGGTAAGGGTGTTTCCAAGGCGGTCGAGAACGTCAACACCAAAATCGCGCCGGAGCTGATCGGCCTGGACCCGCGCGACCAGGAGGCGATCGATCAGCTCATGATCGATCTCGACGGCACTCCCAACAAAGCCAAGCTGGGGGCCAATGCGATCCTGGGCGTGAGCCTGGCGGTTGCCAAGGCGGCGGCGGAAGGGTGCTCGCTGCCGCTGTACCGCTACCTGGGCGGGCCGGCGGCACGCACGCTGCCGGTGCCGATGATGAACATCCTCAACGGCGGCAAGCACGCCGACAACAACGTCGATTTTCAGGAATTCATGATCCAGCCGTGGGGATTCAACAGCTATTCGGAAGGGCTGCGGGCTGGCGTGGAGATTTATCACGCGCTCAAGAAGGTCCTCTCGAAGAACAAGATGAGCACCGCCGTGGGAGATGAGGGTGGTTTTGCCCCGGACCTGAAGGACAACGAGGACGCGCTGAAGGTGATCGGCGAAGCCGTTTCCGCGGCGGGGTACGAATTCGGCAAGCAGGTCTTCGTCGCACTCGACCCCGCCGCCAGCGAGCTGTGGGACAACGAGAAAAAAGGCTACAAGTTCTTCAAGAGCAATCCCGACAAGATCGTCAAGAGCGAGGAGATGATCGATTACTGGGCCAGGTGGGTCGACAAATACCCGATCCGCTCGCTTGAAGACGGCCTGGCGGAGAACGACTGGGACGGCTGGAAGAAACTGACCGACCGACTTGGCAAAAGGATCCAACTTGTTGGCGACGACCTGTTCGTCACCAACTCAAAGTTCCTGGAGAAGGGGATCAAAACCGGGACGGCCAACTCGATATTGGTGAAAGTCAACCAGATCGGCACGCTGAGCGAAACGTTCGCGGCGGTGAACATGGCGATCCGCAACGGTTATTCCGCCGTGCTCAGCCACCGCAGCGGCGAAACCGAAGACGCCACGATTGCCGATATTGCCGTGGCGACCAACTGCGGGCAGATCAAAACCGGCGCGCCCGCCCGCAGCGACCGTGTCGCCAAGTACAACCAGCTTCTCCGCATCGAGGAGCAGTTGGGCGACCGGGCGCAATACGGCGCTGTTTTCTGGAACAAGTGACTCATGAGCGACCCCGCCTTCGGCAAGTCAGATCCATCCGAGGCGCACGTGCCTTGGGAAACGCTGGATGCGGAGGAGGAAGGGGCCGTCGAGGACGATGCTCTTGTGAGCGACGGGTATTTACCCCCTCTCCCTTTGGGAGAGGGTAGGGGTGAGGGGAAATCGGCGGCGCCTCCCGAACGCCCTCACCCCAACCCTCTCGCGGGGGGAAAAGGGGCAAGGCTCAGCGAGGAGGAGGTTCCTCTGATGAGTGGCGGCGGCTGGACCTTACCGCTGTTATGCGCGGGCGTGGCGCTGATTGCGTGTTGTGCGCTGATCCCGCAGTCGGATGCCAATCGCCGACTGGCGTATGAACGGCAGACGCTTCAGATGGATTTGCAGACGGTCCAGAAGCAGATCGCAGTCAACGAAGAATTTCTTCGGAAAGTGGGTCAGGACCCGACACTGGCCGAGCGGCTTGCGGAGCGCCAGATGAAAGTGATTCCGCAGGGCTCGCGGGTGCTGGAGCTGCAACACGATTCCGGTGGGGCAAGCATGTCGCCCTTCCAGTTGGTGAGCGTGCCGCCGCCCGCGCCGCTGCCGCCCTACAAACCGGTTGGCGGATTTCTCGCGGGGCTCTGCCACGACAACCACTGCCGCCTCTACGTCATTGGTGTTGCTCTGGGGATGATTGCAACGGGGCTGATTCTCGGTGGGTCGCCGGAAACGAAATAGATACGTCAGCGCGGTCGGTAGCAAGGCGGTAGATGTCCAGAATCTGGTCGATCTTTCGCTCCCAATCGAAGTGCTCGACGACGCGAAGGCGCCCGGCGCGGCCCAGCTCACGCCGCAGTTGGGCCGACTCTGCCAGCCGCGACATCGCCGCTCGAAGATCCTCGATCATTTGCTCACGCGGGCCGGGGGGAACCAGGATGCCGCAGGTGTCGTCCAGGTAATCCGCTGGCCCACCCCAAGCCAGTGCGATCACGGGAAGGGCGCAGGCCATCGCCTCGAGCACGACGGCGCCGCCGCACTCGTAGAAGCTGGGCAGCACCAGGGCGTCAGCCCACTTCAGTTCGTCGGCGCACTGGCTCTGTGACTTCCAACCCAGAAACCGAATCCTGGATTGCAACCCGAGCCGGTTGACTGCGCCTTCCCAGGGAGCGCGCATGGGCCCGTCGCCGATGATTTCCAGGGTCGCCTGGGGCGCGGGCAGGCCGTCGAACGCTTCGATGAGCAGGTCCACTCCCTTCCAGTCTTCGAGCCGCCCGAGAAAGACGAAGCGCGTAGTCGCACGCGGCTCAGACGACTGCGCTGGCGTCCAGAGCGAAAGGTCAACACCGTTTTCCGCAAGCGTGATGACGTGAACTTTGCCTGATGGCGGCAGAGCCCGGCGGGTGCGTTCATTGGCGACCACCAGTACCGCCGCCCGGCGTTTTCCCGGGAGCAACAGGTTCATGACGCCCGAGAGCCGCCGGGCAAAGCGGCGAAAGGGGGTGTCGTCGCTGCGGTTTCCGCCCAGACCCGGGGGGAAGGTCATGCCGCCGTTCATCGGCCCGATCACAACCGGCGCGCCCATGGAATGAAGCAGGGAGGGTTCTTTGGGCGAGACGGGGATCGGCTGATGAACGACGCGGATGTCCAATTCCCTGACGAGGCGGCGGGCGATTCGGCGGGCCATGACCTGGCTCAGCAGCCGAAGAAGCCATCCGGTGGTGAAATTTTGAAGCCGCTGCGGAAGCCGGCTGGTCCAGCGGTCCAGCAGCCGATGCCAACGGGTATCGGGGACAAAATGAATGCGATCCAAATCGTTTGCCAGAAGTTCGGACAGCTCGGCGCGGGTGCGCTCGTGCACGATGAGCCAGGCGTCGATTCCGCGGGCGCGCAGACGCCGGAAATACTGCAGCGGAAGAATGGCTTCGCCCCCGAATCGGGCCGATGCGTGCTCGGCGACGATCAGCACACGAAGATCGTCACGGCGCGGTCCGCGCGCAGGATTGGCTGGCCTTTCGCTCATTGCCGGAGGCATGCTGACGGGAAGGCATGTGCTTTGCAACTACGACGGGGCGCCGCGTTTTTTAAGGAGGCGGAGGGCGAAATCGCGGCAGACGGAGCAGCAGATGAGACGACAACGATCGCGAATCGGCCGCATTTATCGCCATCTCACTGGCCGGACACCTAATCGCAGAGCCCAATGGCAAAAGATCGCGCAGTTGCGCGCGCATGGGTCATTGGGCAATCCAATGGGCAATTCGATGGCCACTCGGCCACGGCGTGCCTGCGCCTCCGGCATCGAAAGCCAGTGGGTTGGCCCGGAAACCAGCGAATCAAATGCGACGGACTGGCTGCCGGCGGCGCCTTCGGAAACGGCGAATCCGGCTCAACGCCGGCAGGACGGGCGAGGCGCCCTGGTGGCGGTGTTGTCGACGTCGCTGTTTTTGATGGGCTGCGGCTACGCGGCGTTCGCGGGATATCTTTTGTCGGTCAGGCCGGCGGCAGCTTATTGCGCGGTGGCGGCGTCGATTATCTCACTACTGGTCGCGGGCATCGGAATTTCCCTGGCCGCCTCTGAGCGATATCGGCGGGAAAGCAGCCGGTTCCTCGGGGTGTCGCTCATCCTCCTGGCCGCCTTTTATGGCGTGCTGATCGCCGCGGTTGCCTAACCGCTTGAATTGCCTTCAGCGATGATGGCCGGTCGGCCGGCGGTGCGTTGGTTTGGGGGCGAGTGCCGCGTGCAGCGCGCTCGCTGACGGTGAGGTCAAAGGATTTTGCGTCGGCGGTGTTGAGGCGGACTTAGACGAGACGGACGTTGACGGAGCGGTCGAAGGGGCGGCACTTGCGGCCGCGATCGCAAGCGGGGTCGACTGGTTCCCCAAAGCGGTATTCAACGTGAACAGCAGGTTCTGGAGATCCGCACTGTTGACCTGCCCGTCGTAATTGAAATCCCCCTGGTCCCAGGCGCCAGTGCGGTTGAGGAAGGCCAGCAGGATCTGGAGGTCGGCGCTGTTGACCTGGCCATCGAGGTTGGCGTCGCCGTAGAGGGTGTATCTTAGTTCGATTGTGTTCGAGTTGGTGTTGACGCCCTGGCCGTCGGCGAAATCGGCGTAGCCTATGGCGGTGGTGCTGATGCCGGCAGTGTGGTTGGCGGCGGCGGCCGAGGAGCTAATCACGCCCATGGCGTTTGTGCCCGTCCAGGTTCCGCCATTGTACCCGTTCGCCAGGTAGCTCTGGATCAGCGACAGCGGGGAAGGACCTGCGGCATAATTGATGAAGACGGTGCTCTTCTCGATATCGATCGTCGTGCCGGTCAGCGGCGCGGTTCCCTGAAGCCCATTGATCGTGAAGTTCCCGTTGCCGCTGTTGACGTACACAAGGTTTGGCAGGGGGTTGCCGTGGGTATAGACGAGGGTGACCGTGTCGTTGCCCCCGTTGCCGTAGAGGGTCAGGCCGTTCGGATCGTTTATGAGCATCATCTGCTGGGGCGAGGTTCCGATGGTCCAGTCGATGTGCTGTGCGTCCGGGTCCTCGGTGAGCGTGACGGTGTCATTGGCGGGAGTGCCGAGGATGAAGTCGGATGGCAGCGGAGTGTAGGACCAGGTGAGAACATCCTGAAGGGCATTTTGGCCGCCCGTACCGCCGGTGAAGCCAATGTACGCCGAGCTTGCGCCGACGGTGGAGGGGATGTTGATCGAGTAATTGTGCGAGAAAGTGACATGACTGATGGTGTCGGTGATTGTCTCCTGAAGGGTGGCGCCGTCGTAGCTGAGGGTCACCAGCATGACGTCGCCGGTATGGAGGTTGAGGAAGCTGGGGGTCATGTCGACGGAGCCCGCGTTGGTGGGAGCGGCGCCATTGGTGAATAGTCCGGTCGAGTCGGTGCCCTCGCCATTGTTGCTGAAGAGATCGAATTTGAGGGCGACGCTGCTGGCGATTCCGCCGGTGGTTCCGCTGGTGGGTCCGTACCCGAGGCTTCCGCCGGCGCCGCCGACGGTGGTGGGAGCGACGTTCTGGATCGTGAACGTCATCCCGTCGGCATTGGGATTGGTTTGTTGGAACGTGAAGCTGGTGATGAAACGCTGCACGTTCACCGTAGAGCTCGTGAAAATGCTGCTGGCCTCATTGTTGTTGGCGTCGGTGAGTTGCAGGCTGGAGCCGACGATCTTCGCCGCGGTCCCGTTGAAAGTGAGTCCGGAAGCGCCGGCAAAGCCGCCGGAGAAATCGATGGCGGGGGTGAGCGGGATGGTGGCCGCTGTAGCAACGTTGGTATATCCGGAATTTCCCACCGCATTGGTGGCGCGAACGCGGAAGCTGTAGCTTGTTCCAGGCGTCAGTCCTCCCAGCGCATATGAAGTGGCATTGGTGGCGGCGGTGGCGACTTGCGTCCAGGAAGTCCCGCCATTGGTGGAATCTTCGATCAGGAAGCGGCTTTCATTGTCGGCATGGTCCTGCCAGACAAGGCCGACCTGCGTGCCGGCAAGGGCGGTGGCCACGAGGTTGTCAGGGGCGGCGGGAGGGGAGGTTTGCGCGGGGAATTCTCCGTATGCCACCAGCGAATTGTTGGTTCCGACGAAGACCTGGCCATTGGTGATCGTCGGCGTGCTGAACTTCACTCCGGTAGGCAGGGCGTCGCGACTCCCCGCTGCCTGCGCGCTGGTCCAGTACTCCTGGGCCAGGTTGCTGGCGTTGTAGGCGCGAAGCTGTCCGGCGCCGAGCTCCCCGGGATCGATTGCCCAGGCGATGCCGTTGGTGGCGCCGTTGGCGGAGACGGAGAATGTAGCATCGCGATGGCCAAAACCGTCGGCCGAAACGGTGTCGGCGGTAATTATGCCGTTGGCGATGGTGAAGCTTCTGGCTTTGTTATCGACCTGCACGAAGTAGATTCGTGCCGACGTGCCGTCGTAATAGAAGGCCGGCGTGTCGTAGGCGCCGCCGCCCGAGAGTCCAAGCAGCTCGTTGACGACGTGATCGGGCCCAGTGGTGTTGGGGTTGTATTTGCCCATGTTGTTGCGGTCGATCAGGTAGATCATGCCCTGTTTTCCGGCGCCGACGAGCAGGTCCTGATTGGTGGTGAGTCCGAGGTTGATCGAGCCGGCGGTTTCAGGAAGGATGAGGACGCCGCCGGAGCCGAGATCCTGGTCGCCTGAGGAAAGGTTGGCCTGATTGAAGGGGGTGAAATAATCGACCACCTTCAATCCCCAGCCGTTGATGTTCTGGTTCGTCGCGCTCGTCGTGGGATCGAGGGCGATCTTGATGAAGGAATCGCCGTAGTCGCCATTGATCGGGAAGCCGTTGGCATCCATCGTGGTATCGAAGGTGCCGTTGCCGGTCATGACATACATGAATCCCTGCGGGTCGATGGCGATTTTGTTCCCCGCCATCCAGATACCCCCGTCGGAGCCATCGGGGTTGGCGTTGAACACGGCGGTCGGCGCCAGGCTGTTTTCGCTGTAGCCGAGAATCCAGCCGTGATAGGGTCCGTTATCTCCGTGGGAGGCGAAGCCCAGGTAAAGGTTGCCGTTGTAGAGCGTGACCGCCGAGCGGTTCATCTGGCGCAAGGCGTTGAAGATGATTTCATTTTGCCCGCCAACATTGACGACGCCGGCGCCATGACCCGCCGGATCCAAAACATATGGACCACTGTTGTAGGTATAGGCGCCGGAGCTGAAGGTGGTGTCGCCAATGACCGTTCCGGTATACGCGCCGCTTTGGATGTTCACTTTATACAGCGTATAGACGTAGTGGGGGGCGCCGGAGTTGCCGTTGACGATCTGCTTGGTTTTTGCGGTCAGGAACAGGAACCCGGTCGCAGGATCGATTGCCGGCGTGCTGGTGATTCCGATTTCCGGCTGAATGTCGGCGCTGCCGAGGTCGCTGTTGGGGACGGTGGTGACGGTGACCGCGCCAAGCGCCTGAAGCGCCGGCTCGGGTACGAGGAACGAGTCCTGCCAGAGGATGGTGCCGGTGTCGGCGTCGATGGCGTAGAGGCTGTCGTGTTCCGTGGCGCTGTAGACGACGTTGTGTACGCCGGGCTGATTTCCGGCGGTGATGTTGACACCGGCGTCGTACAGCGGTTGCCCGTATGCCTGCCCGTCCAGCGGCGTGGAAAAGAACTTGCCGAAGCTGCTGGTATTGACATTCGCCGGCGTGAGCGCCGTTTCCATCAGATTGGCGCCGGTGCTGGAGGAGTCGTTGTGATAGCTGAGCACGTCGACCGCGGTCAGAAGCTGCCGGCTTTCCAGCGCTTCAGCCCAAAACCGCCTCTGGCAGGAATTGCGTTTTGAAAGGGCGCGGTGAAATTTGGGGAATCGGACCAGGGGGTGCCGCGTCATGGGTGTCTCCTCCGCTCACAAAGGGCTGATCCAGCCCGGCGAGATTATAACGGAGAAGGCGGGTCAATTGTTGTCAAATCCAATCGGCGCGCACTGGAGACCCCTTTCCCTTGGGGATGGTGGATCAACTGCTCCGTCAGGACGATCTGGTTGACGGCCCGACGGCCGGCCAGCAGGATGGGCCGCACGCAGGCGCGGCTTCGGGTTTCATCCATGCGTTTCAATATTGTCCTGGTTGAGCACCCGCGGTTCAGACACGCGGTGGCAGTATTTCATGAGCTGGCCCGTCTGCTGGCGGCGTCGCTGGGTGTGCTCGGGCATTCGTCGACGGTGCAGGTGAACGCGACCGACCCTTCGGCGCTGAACCTGATTCTCGGCTATCACGCCGCCGCCGCGCCGGTTGGTGTTCGATGGATTCCCTATCAACTCGAGCAGCTCTCCGAGGCCAACGAACGGCTCAACCCGCACTGGCTCCAGGTCCTGCGTCAAGCCCCGCTCATCTGGGATTACGATCCGGCCAACATTGCCTACCTGGAGGCGCGCGGCATCCACACGGCCAAACTCGTTCCGATCGGCTTTCATCCGGCGCTGCGGACGATCGGCCGCCGCGCCCTGGACATTGACGTGCTGCACTATGGCAGCATGAGCGACCGCCGGCGACGAATCATCGACACGCTTCAGAAGCACTGCCGGGCGCAGCATGTATTCGGTGTATACGGGGCTGCCCGCGATGAGCTGATTGCACGAGCGAAAATCGTCCTCAACGTTCACGCTTACGAGTCGGCGATCTTTGAGCAGGTTCGAGTGTCGTACCTGCTCAACAACGGGCGCTGCGTGGTCAGCGAAGAATCCCCGGGCAACCCGTACGCGCAAATGGTCGTTTCGGCTACCTACGATCAGCTTGTGGACGTATGCCTGCAACTGCTGGCCGACGATCCCCGGCGCGAGCGCGTGGCCGCGGAGGGCGCGAGGCAATTTGAAAGACTGGCAATGACCGACATCCTCGCCCGCGCGATCAGCGGCCCGGCTCTTCCAGGGTAAAGCCCACCTTGAGTGTGACCTGCCAGTGGCCGACCTTGTTCCCGGCGATCTCGCCGCGAGTTTCCATCACCTGGAACCACTTCAGCTCGCGCACCGTTTTGGCGGCGCGAGCCAGCGCGCCATTAATCGCGTCCTCGATGCTCTTGGTGGATGTGCCGGTCAACTCGATTTGCTTGTAAACGTGGTCGCTCATGCATATCAGGCTAAACCTTGCTCGCCTGCGCCGTCCAGTTGAAAAATCGCCGGTCTTGATCCGGCCGCGACAATTGGCATGCTTAAGCGGGCTCGGGGGGCGAAAGGAACCACTCGAACATGAAATACGGCATCAACATGCTGCTCTTCGGCGCCGAGATTGGCGAGAAACATTATCCGTTACTCGAACAGATCAAGGGGTGGGGGTTCGACGGTGTCGAAATCCCCTGCTTCGGGTTCGACGAGCCGCGCTACAAAGGGCTCGCGCAGAAGCTCAAGCAGGTCGGGCTTGAATGCACGACCTGCGTGATCGTGTCGAAGGAAACCAATCCGCTGGACGCCAGTCCGGCGGTTCGCCAGGCGGGCGTGGATTTCCTCAAGCGGATGATCGATCAGAACCGCACCGTCGGCTCGAAGCTGATGATGGGACCGTACAGCTCGCCGGTCGGCATGCTGGTCGGGCGCGGTCGTACCGACGAGGAATGGAAGCGGGCGGTGGAGGTTTTCCAGAAGGTCGCGCCCCACGCGCAGCAGGCGGGCGTGATGATGGCCCTGGAATACCTCAATCGCTTCGAGCATTACTTCATCAACGACACGGAATCAGCGGCCCGATTCGTCGACGAAGTGAATCACCCGTCCCTCAGGCTCCACTACGACACATTCCATGCCAATATCGAGGAGAAGAAAATCGGGCAGGCGATCCGGGCCGGTGGAAAGAGGATCGTTCACGTCCACATTTCCGAAAACGATCGTTCCACGCCCGGCGAAGGTCATGTGCAGTGGGATGAATCCTTCCAGACTCTGGCGGAGATTGGCTACAACGGATGGCTGATGATCGAAGCCTTCGGCTGTGCGTTGCCGGAGATCGCCGGGGCCACCTGCATCTGGCGCAGCATGTTTCCGGACGAAAAGTACCTGGCCACCCACGGCCTGGCCTTCATGAAGAAGGAGGTTTCGCAATACTTCCGGTAGGTCCGACAATTGCCGATGCGAGGAAGAGGAAAAATTGCCGATGATCCGATAGCCGGACTGCTTGTGTCGGAAGTCGGGAGAACGCGGCTTGATCGAAGTATCCCACCTGGTGAAGTTGTACGAAGACCCTGATGGCGGGATCGTAACCGCCGTCTCGGATGCCTCATTGACCTGCCGGGCGGGCGAAATCTACGGCCTTCTGGGACCCAACGGCGCCGGCAAGACCACAACGCTACGATGCCTCTCAACCATCCTCACTCCAACCGGAGGCAGCGCCTGCGTCGCGGGTTTTGACCTGGCCAGCGAGCCGGAGGGGGTTCGGCGCAGCATCGGATTTCTCTCGGCGGCGATCGGCTTGTACAGCCGCCTCACTCCCCGTGAAACGCTCAGCTTCTTCGCGCGGCTCTACGGCATGGAAGGCCAGACGCTGCTGGCGCGGGTGGAGCACGTTCTGAACTTGTTTGACATCAGCTCGTATGCCGACCGGCCCAACGATCGGCTTTCGACGGGCATGAAGCAGCGGGTGGGTTTGGCGCGGGCGGTGGTGCACGATCCGCCAGTTTTGATTCTCGACGAGCCGACCAGCGGACTTGATCCGATCGTCAGCCGGACGGTGGAGCGGGCGGTGCAGTCGCTCGCTGCTGCCGGCAAGTGTGTGTTGTTTTCCACTCACTTGCTCGATCAGGCCGAAGCGATCTGCTCCCGCATCGGAGTGATCGGCAACGGTCGCGTTTTGGCCGAGGGGACAGTCGCGGAGCTGTGCGGGCGAACCGGAACGCAGAACCTGCGCGGCGCGTTCTTCGCGCTGGTGGGGGAGGACGGTCATGCGAATTAGCATCGTCCGCACCGTCTTCCTGAAAGAGCTGCGGGAGATGCTGCGCGACCGCCGTAGCCTGATCGTCATGTTCGGGCTGCCGCTGGTGCTGTATCCGCTGTTGGCTTTGGGCATCGCGACGCTGGAAACGAGCAAGAAAAAGGAGCTGAACGAGCACGTCGCCAATGTGGTCATGAGCAACGCCGGATCGGCGCCGCACCTGCGCCATATGCTCGACCAGGCGGACAGCGGCGTGCGTCTCGTACCGCTTCCTGTGGATGTGACGCTGCACGATGCGATCGCCACGGGCAAAGTCGATGCCGCCATTACCGTCCCTCCCAGTTGCGAGAAGCAGGCCCTCGCCGGGCAAAAGGTCGACGTCAGGGTGATGCTGGATCGAAGTCGAACCAACGCGGACTTCGTGGATAGAAAGCTGAAAAAAGTCGTCGAGGAATACCAGCGGTGGGTGATCGAAAAACGGCTGGAGGCCCGGCACGTGCCGCCGACCGTGCTCGAGCCGGTGACGGTCAGCACCGAGGACATCGCCAACCCCGCTCAGCTCTTCGGGCATCTGTTGGCGCAGGCATTGCCCGTGCTGCTCATGATGACGGGGATGCTGGGCGCGCTGTTCCCGGCGCTCAACGCGACCACGACCGAGCGTGAGCTGGGGACGCTGGAGGCGTTGCTGCTGACGCCGGCCCGGCGGTTCGAGCTGCTGACCGCCAAGGGGCTGCTGGTGCTGCTGTGCGCCCTGCTGACCGCCGCGTTGAACATGGCGAGCATGTCGCTGGTGCTGCTGCGATCGTTCACGCTCGCCAGCGGCGGGGCTCAGAAGCTGAGCATCTCGCCAGGGATGTTGGCGCTGTCGTATCTGGCCGCGGTGCCGGCGCTGATCTTTTTCAGCGCGATCGTGCTGATCGTGGGATTGGTGGCGCGGAATTTCCGCGAGGCCAATTCGTTTGCCACGCCGGTCATGCTGATTCCGCTGGCGTCGTTTGCGGTGGCGATGATGGAGCCGCGTGCGACGCCGGCCCTGCTGATTACCCCGGTCGCCAACACGACGATTGTGATTCGCGAAGTGCTGACCGGCCGCGCCGCGCCCGGGCAGTTTCTGCTGGCGTTCGGATCGTCGTGCCTTTACGCCGGCATCATCCTGAGCCTCGCCGGACGATTGTTCAGCAGTGAGCAACTGGTCAATCCCGCCTGGGAGCCGCTCTCGCTGAAGCTTTTCGGACGCGGCACGGCAAAGGGTCCGCGGCGTCTGCCGGCCGTCGATGAAGCGCTGGTCCTGTTCTGCGTTGTGCTGCTGCTGCTTTTCTACGTGAGCCCCTCATTCATCAGCCACGGCTTAATTCCCGCGGCGGTCGGCAACGAATTGCTCCTGATTCTGGCGCCGACGGTGATTTTCGCGCTCATTGCCCGGTGGGACTGGGTCAAGACCTTCAGCTTCCGCCGGCCGACGGGAACGGCGCTCGTCGCCGCCGCTTTCCTCGGCGTCGGTCTTTCGCCCTGGGCGCAGTTTGCGCAGGTCATGCAGGAACGGCTTTGGCCGCGCGATCCGCAGATCGCCAAGGCGGAGGGTGAACTTTTCATCGCCGCCTTGCAGGCGCATCCAATCCTGACCGTGGTTCTCATCCCATTTCTGGCAGGCATTTGCGAAGAATTTCTCTT
>Ga0210396_10001752_pt1 | contig 22869 bp, 25 predicted proteins | sample IncBWH17OmetaG_FD_155466 | JGI IMG/M metagenome (GOLD analysis project Ga0210396, IMG submission 155466) | Forest soil microbial communities from Barre Woods Harvard Forest LTER site, Petersham, Massachusetts, United States - Inc-BW-H-17-O ... | reverse complement strand
CGCCAGCGCCGCGACCCTACGCGCCGGGCTGCGCGAACGGTTGGGCGTCACCGTCGGCGTCGTCGTCACCGACACCATGGGCCGCGCATGGCGCAACGGCCAAACCGACGCTGCGGTGGGCGCGGCCGGCCTGACCGTGCTGCACAGCTACGCGGGTGCCGTCGACCGGCACGGCAACGAATTGTTGGTCACCGAGGTCGCGATCGCCGACGAGATTGCCGCTGCGGCCGATCTGGTCAAGGGCAAGCTGACCGCGATACCGGTGGCCGTCGTGCGCGGGCTGCCCACCGGCGTCGTCTCCGACACCGGCGACACGGCGCGCCACCTCATTCGGCCCGGCACCGACGACCTGTTCTGGCTGGGCACCGCCGAAGCCCTGGAGTTGGGCCGCCAGCAGGCTCAGCTGGTGCGCCGCTCGGTGCGCCAGTTCGCCGACGAACCAGTGCCGTCGCAGCTCATCGAGGCCGCCGTCGCGGAGGCGCTCACCGCACCGGCACCGCACCACACCCGGCCGGTCCGCTTCGTCTGGCTGCAGACGGCCGAGACTAGAACGCGGCTGCTGGACCGCATGCGCGACAAGTGGCGCGCCGACCTGACCGGTGACGGCAAGCCGGCCGACGCCGTCGAGCGACGGGTCACGCGCGGCCAGATCCTCTATGACGCACCGGACGTCGTGATCCCGGTGTTGGTACCCGAAGGCACGCACGACTACCCCGACGTCGCGCGCAACGACGCCGAGCACACCATGTTCACCGTTGCGGTGGGCGCTGCCGTGCAGGCGCTGCTGGTGGCGCTGGCCGTGCGCGGGGTGGGCAGCTGCTGGATCGGCTCGACGATCTTCGCCGCGGATCTGGTCCGCGACGAGCTGGGCCTGGCGGATGACTGGGAACCGTTGGGCGCCATCGCGATCGGCTATCCGGAGCAACCGCTGACAGAACCCCGCGACCCGGTGCCGCTCAACGATCTGCTGGTGCGCAAGTGAGCGTTCGCCAGTCGGCCATCGCGTTGCTGCGCGAGTGGAAGGCGCCGAACCGCGAGCAGGATTCGCTGCGGCACGCGGTGTTGGCGTTTCTGGACGCGCGCGACGACGCCTGCCTTCGCGAATGTGTGCCCGGACATATCACCGCCTCGGCGTTGGTGCTCGACGACTCCGGCGGCCAAGTCCTGCTCACGTTGCATCCGCGGCTGGGCCGCTGGGTGCAGTTGGGCGGGCACTGCGAGGACGACGACGGGGACATCGTTGCGGCGGCACTGCGGGAAGCCACCGAGGAGTCCGGCGTCGACGGCCTGCGCATCGAACCCGACTTGGCCGCCATCCATGTCCACGCGCTCACCTGCTCACTGGGTGTGCCGACCCGCCATCTCGATCTGCAGTTCGTTGCCCACGCCCCGGCCGGGGCACAGATCGTCGTCAGCGACGAGTCGGTGGATCTGCGTTGGTGGCCGGCCGATGGCTTGCCCGCGGGTTCCGACGAGGCGCTGGCGTATTTGGTCGCCCGGGCCGCCCGAGTGTGAAGCCAGCCGCACACTCGGGCGCGAGTGTGCGGCCAGCCGCACATTCGGCGGACCAGAGCTCACACGTCGGACGAGTAGCGAATCCCGCCGTCCGGCAGGACCACCCCGGGCCACACTCGCGCTCCGCGCAACAGCTCGCAGCGCGCACCGACGTTGGCGCCGTCGCCGATGACACCGTCGCGGATCAGGGCCCGCGGGCCGATGCGGGCACCGAAGCCGACGATCGACCGCTCGATCACGCTACCGGCCTCGATTCGCACGCCGTCGAAGATGACCGCGCCGTCCAACCGGGCGCCGGGCCCGATTTCGGCGCCGCGCCCGACAACCGTGCCGCCGATCAGCAATGCGCCCGGAGACACCGCCGCGCCTTCGTGCACTAGATGCTCACCGCGATGCCCGCCCAACGCCGGCGACGGGGCGATGCCGCGCACCAGGTCCGCCGACCCGCGCACGAAGTCCTCCGGCGTGCCCATGTCGCGCCAGTAGCTGGCGTCGACGTAACCGCACACCTTGACGCCTTCGGTGAGCAACGCGGGGAACACTTCACGCTCGACCGAGACCTCGCGGCCATGGGGAATCCGGTCGATGATCTCGCGAGAGAACACATAGCAGCCCGCGTTGATCTGGTCGGTGGGCGGATCCTCGGTCTTCTCCAAAAAAGCTGTGACACGGCCGTTTTCGGTCGGCACACAGCCGAATGCCCGCGGGTCAGCGACCCGTACCAGGTGCAAGGTCACATCGGCGTGCTGTTCACGGTGGTAGTCCAGCAGCTGCCCCAGGTCGGCCCCGGAGAGCACATCGCCGTTGAAGACCATCGCGGTGTCGTGGCGCAGCCGCGACGCGACGTTGGCGATGCCGCCGCCGGTGCCCAGCGGGCGCTGCTCGGGCACGTATTCGATCTGCAGGCCCAGCTGCGACCCGTCGCCGAACTCCTTCTCGAACGCCGCGGGGTGATACGACGTGCCAAGGATGACGTGCTCGATACCGGCCGCGGCGATCCGGGACAGCAGATGGGTGAGGAACGGCAGCCCCGCGGTGGGCAGCAAGGGCTTGGGCGCAGACAAGGTGAGCGGACGCAGCCGGGTGCCCTTGCCGCCGACCAGGATCACCGCATCGACTTGAGGGGTCGCCACCGTCACCGCCCTTCTCTCATGTCGCGCCGGGCCTCCCGCCGCGCGCCGCGCACCATCAGCCGCGAGCGCACGGCCAGCCCGCCCCGCATGGCCCAGCGCAGCGGGGCCCGCCGCCACCCAGAATGCCGGTCGGCGAGATAGAGGTAGGTGCTTTTGTGGTGAGCGGACAGGTTGGTCGCCGACTCGCGCGCGGTGGCGTGGCCCTTGTGATGCAGCACCTCCGCCGACGGCACGTAGACGTTCAGCCAGCCGGCCTTACCCAATCGGTCGCCCAGGTCGACATCCTCCATGTACATGAAGTAGCGCTCGTCGAAGCCGCCGATCTGCTCGAAGGCGGCGCGGCGCACCAGCAGACACGAACCCGACAGCCAGCCAACAGGCCGCTCGCTCGGTTCCAGCCGCTCCTGGCGGTAGGCCGTCGACCACGGGTTGTTCTTCCACAGCGGTCCCGCGACCGCGTGCATGCCACCGCGGATCAGGCTGGGCAGATGGCGCGCCGAGGGATACACCGATCCATCGGGGTCGTGGATCAGTGGGCCGAACGTGGCGGCACGCGGCCACCGGGAGACCGCGTCCAGCAGCGCGTCGATGCTGCCGGGTCCCCACTGCACGTCCGGGTTGGCCACCACAACCCACTCTCCGACATCTTCTAACGCATCTCCCAGCTGCGCTATCGCGCGGTTCGCCGCGCTGCCGTAGCCGAGGTTGGACCCGGTCGCGAACAGCCGCACGCCCGGATAGCGCTCGACGGCGGCCTGCGGTGCCCCGTCGGTGGAGCCGTTGTCGGCCATCAGCACGCTCACCGGTCGCTCGGTCGCATGCGACAGCGACGCCAAAAACCGATCCAGATGCGGGCCCGGAGAATAGGTCACCGTCACGACCGGCAGGACGTCACTCACGGGTAGAGAGTAACGGTCAAGGGCGCGAAGGCGCCCCGAGAGCACGCGCCAGCGCCTCAGCGAGCGCGTCTTGCCACGGCCGCAGCGGCGTCAACCCCGCCTGCTCGGACTGTCGACCGGACAGCACCGAGTACGCCGGCCTGGGCGCCGGCCGCGGGTTGTGAGCGCTGGTCACCGGCACCACGCGTGCCGGGTCGGCGCCGACGCCCTCGAACACCGCGCGGGCCTGTCCGAAGCGGGACACCTCGCCGGCGTTGGCGGCGTGCACGAGGCGCGCCTGGACCTGCCCGTCGGCTACCTCGAGCAGCGCGGCGACCAGATCGGCGACGTAGGTCGGCGATCCGATCTGATCGTCGACCACCTCGACGATGCGATCGCCGGCGGCCAGCTTGCGCATGACGGCCACGAAGTCTTTGCCGCTGCCGCCGGTGTAGACCCAGGCGGTGCGCACGACCACCGCCTCCGGCGACGCCGCCAGCACCGCCTGCTCGCCGGCGAGTTTGGTCCGCCCGTACACACCATGCGGTGCCGTCAGGTCGTCAGGCTCGTAGGGATGCGGCGCCGATCCACCGAAATCGCCGCTGAACACGTAGTCGGTGGAGATGTGAATCAGGCGCGCGCCCACGCGCGCGCAGGCCCGGGCGATGTGCCCCGGGCCGGCCGCATTGACCGCGTAGGCCCGCTCCTCATCGCCCTCGGCGGCGTCCACGTTCGTGTAGGCCGCACAGTTGATCACCACGTCGCCGGTCTGCACGATCTGCTCCGCGGCCCGCGGATCGGTGATGTCCCACTGCGACGACGTCAGCGCCAGCACGTCGCGTCCCCGCCGAACCGCCTCGGCCGCGAGACAGCTACCGGCCTGCCCACCGGCACCGGCGATCACGATCCTGTTCGACATGGTCACGAGTCTGGCACGCCGAAGTCACGCTACCGGCGATACTGCTGTGACGAAAGTAGTCTGGTGTGATGCCTGAGCAACGCGTGGCCCGTGTGATTGCGACTGTGGCGGCCGTGGCGGTCGTCCTCGTGACCGGGGTGGCGTGGAGCAAAGTCCGCTCTTTCGAGGACGGCATCTTCCACGTCTTCGCGCCGTCGCTGGGTCAGGGTGGCGACGACGGGGCGATCGACATCCTGCTGGTCGGCATGGACAGTCGCACCGATGCCCACGGCAACCCGTTGAGCGCCCAGGAACTGGCGACCCTGAGGGCAGGTGACGAAACCGCCACCAACACCGACACCATCATCCTGGTGCGCATCCCGAACAACGGGAAGTCGGCGACCGCGATCTCGATCCCACGCGACACCTACGTTGCCGCGCCCGGGCTGGGCAAGACCAAGATCAACGGCGTCTATGGCCAGACCAAGGAAGAGAAGCGGGTCAGCCTGGTCGAATCCGGCACGGCGCCCGACGAGGCCGAGCGGGAGGGCACCGAGGCCGGCCGTGAGGCGCTGATCAAGACGGTCGCCGACCTCACCGGTGTCACTGTCGACCACTACGCCGAGATCGGGTTGCTGGGCTTCTCGTTGATCACCGACGCCCTGGGCGGTGTCAAAGTATGCCTCAAAGAACCGGTGTACGAACCGCTTTCGGGTGCCGATTTTCCCGCCGGCTGGCAGAAGCTCAACGGTCCACAGGCGCTGAGCTTCGTCCGCCAGCGCCACGATCTGCCCCGCGGCGACCTGGACCGGGTGGTGCGCCAGCAGGTGGTGATGGCCTCGCTGGCCCACCAGGTGATCTCCGGCAAGACGCTGTCGAGCCCGGCGACGATGAACCGGCTACAGCAGGCCATCCAGCGCTCGGTGGTGCTGTCATCGGGTTGGGACATCATGGATTTCGTGAACCAGCTGCAGAAGCTGGCCGGCGGCAAGATCGCCTTCGCCACCATCCCGGTGCTCGACGAATCCGGCTGGAGCGACGACGGCATGCACAGCGTCGTGCGGATCGATCCGCATCAGGTGCAAGACTGGGTCGCGGGCCTGCTGCACGATCAGGCGCAGGGCAAGACCGAGGAGCTGGCCTACACGCCCAACAAGACCACCGCCAACGTCGTCAACGACACCGATATCAACGGGCTCGCGGCAGCGGTGTCAGAAGTGTTGAGCTCCAAGGGATTTGCCGCAGGCACGGTGGGCAACAACGACGCCGCCCACGTGGCCGCCAGCCAGGTGCAAGCCGCCAAGGCCGACGACCTGGGCGCGCAAGCCGTCGCCAAAGACCTGGGCGGTCTGCCCGTCATCGCCAATACATCCGTCCCTCCGGGATCGGTTCGGGTGGTGCTGGCCAACGACTACACCGGACCGGGCGCGGGCTTGAGCGACGGGCCCGCCACCGTGGCGGCCAACTCGGCGAACTCCGGCCCGGCCAACACCCGCGCTCCCCCGCCCTCGCCGATCCTGACTGCCGGCTCCGAGCACCCCGAGTGCGTCAACTGACCGTGCCGGCGACGATGCAGTGGGGGCACCCCCAGCCGCGGAGCGGCGAGGGGGACGAAGCGATGGGGAGGAGCGGCACTCTGTGACCGTCACCCTCAGCGCAGCGGTGCTTGACCCGATGCTGCGCGCCGACCCGGTCGGCCCACGCATCACCTACTACGACGACGCCACCGGCGAGCGCATCGAGCTGTCCGCGGTGACACTGGCCAACTGGGCGGCCAAGACGGGCAACCTATTACGGGACGAGTTGGCCGCCGGACCGGCCAGCCGGGTAGCGGTGTTACTACCGGCCCACTGGCAGACGGCGGCGGTGCTGTTCGGGGTGTGGTGGATCGGCGCGGAGGTGGTGCTCGACAGCTCAGCGGCCGGCCCCGCCGATATAGCCCTGTGCACCGTCGACCGGATCGATGACGCCGACGCGACCGGCGCCGGCGAGGTGGCGGTGCTGTCGCTGGACCCGTTCGGCCGTCCGGCCGCCGATCTGCCGGTCGGTGTCACCGACTACGCGACCGCGGTGCGGGTCCACGGCGACCAGATCGTCGCCGAACGCCAGCCCGGCCCAGCATTGGCGGGCCGATCGGTCGACGAGGTGTTGGCAGCTTGCCAAGACTCCGCGTCAACGAGGGGTTTGACGGCCGGCGATCGGGTGCTCTCGACGGCATCGTGGGATGGGCCCGACGACGTGATCGAAGATCTGCTGGCGGTTCTGGCGGTCGGCGGGTCGCTGGTTCAGGTGGCCAACCCGGATCAGGCCGCGCTGCCGCGCAGGATCGAGACCGAGAAGGTCACCCGCACCCTTGATTAGGCCGTGACCAGCGCACGAGTCGATCTATATTGATATCGCAATATTTCGATGTTAGCGTCGTGGGAAGCTGTGATTGCGGGCCGGCGAGGCATGACAGGAGGGCGTTTCGCGATGTTGGTGCACGGGCTATTGGGGAAGGCGGCCGGAACGGTGGTAACCGGCCTGGTCGGCGTTAGCGCGTACGAAGTTGTGCGCAAGGCACTGGCCAAGGCTCCACTCCATGACGCCGCCGTGACCGCGACCGAGTGGGGCCTGCGTGGCACCCGGCGCGCCGAGGAAGCAGCGGAGTCAGCCCGGCTGAAGATGGCCGACGTGGTGGCCGAAGCCCGCGAACGCATCGGTGAGGAGGCGCAGCCTCCGGCCATCGGCAACCACGACCACGAGCACTGACATGCGCGTCGTTTCGGACGCGGCCGGGCGGATGCGAGTGCATGTCCCCTGGGTGCGTTCGGATTCCCGGCGCGCGGTCGCGGTGGAAGAGGCGGTGGATCGGCAGAACGGGGTGCGGGCCGTGCACGCCTATCCGCACACCGGGTCCGTCGTCGTCTGGTATTCGCCGAGGCGCTGCGGTCGTGAGGCAGTGTTAGCCGCAATCACGTCGGCTGAACATGTTGCCGCCGAACTGATCCCGGCTCGCACACCGCGGTCGTCCGACGTCCGTAACACCGAGGTGCTGCGCATGGTGATCGGCGGCACCGCGCTGGCTCTGCTCGGAGTGCGCCGCTACGTCTTCAAGCGACCGCCGCTACTGGGCCCGAGCGGCCGGCTGGTCGCAACAGGGGCGACGGTGTTCATGGGCTACCCGTTCCTTCGCGGCGCGCTGCGCTCGCTGCGGTCCGGACGAGCCGGCACCGATGCGCTGGTGACCGCGGCGACGGTGGCCAGCCTGGTGCTGCGCGAGAACGTCGTCGCCCTCACCGTGCTGTGGCTGCTCAACATCGGTGAGTATCTGCAGGATTTGACCCTGCGACGCACCCGGCGGGCCATCTCGGATCTGCTGCGCGGCACCGCCGACACGGCATGGATCCGTGTCGATGACGGTAGCGAAGTGCAGGTCCCGATCGACACCATCCAGATCGGCGATGACGTGGTGATCCACGACCACGTGGCGATACCGGTCGATGGCGATGTGGTCGACGGCGACGCCGTTGTCGACCAGTCCGCGATCACCGGCGAGACCCTGCCGGTCAGCATCGTCGCCGGGTCGACGGTGCACGCCGGGTCGGTGGTACTGCGCGGGCGTCTGGTGGTGCGTGCGCGCGCCGTCGGCAACGAAACCGCAATCGGCCGCATCATCTCCCGCGTCGAAGAGGCCCAACACGATCGGGCCCCGATCCAAACCGTCGGCGAGAACTTCTCCCGTCGCTTCGTTCCGATCTCGTTCATTGTTTCCGCGATCACCCTCGCGATCACCGGAGACGTCCGGCGAGCGATGACCATGCTGCTGATCGCGTGCCCATGCGCCGTGGGTTTGGCAACGCCGACCGCGATCAGCGCGGCGATCGGCAACGGCGCGCGCCGCGGCATCCTGATCAAGGGCGGGTCGCACCTCGAGCAGGCCGGTCGGGTGGACGCGATCGTCTTCGACAAGACCGGCACCCTCACCGTCGGGCGCCCGGTCGTAACGAATATCATTGCACTACACAAAGATTGGCAGCCGGAGCAGGTGCTCGCTTACGCGGCCAGCTCGGAGCTGCATTCCCGTCATCCGCTGGCCGAGGCGGTGATCCGCTCGACCGAGGAGCGCCGCATCATCATTCCGCCGCACGAGGAATGCGAGGTGCTGGTCGGCCTTGGCATGCGGACCTGGGCCGACGGGCGAACACTGCTGCTGGGCAGTCCGTCGCTGCTGCGCTCGGAAAGCGTCAAAGTGTCGAAAAAGGCTGCGGATTGGGTCGATAAACTGCGCCGCGAGGCCGAGACCCCGTTGCTGCTCGCAGTGGACGGCACGCTGGTAGGACTGATCAGCCTGCGCGACGAAGTCCGGCCGGAAGCGCCCGATGTGCTGAAGAAGCTGCGCTCCAACGGAATCCGCCGGGTCGTGATGCTAACCGGCGATCATCCCGATATCGCGACGGTGGTCGCCGCCGAGCTGGGCATCGACGAGTGGCGCGCCGAGGTGCTGCCCGAGGACAAACTCGAAGTGGTGCGCGAACTTCAGGAGGAGGGCTACATCGTCGGCATGGTCGGCGACGGCATCAACGACGCTCCCGCGTTGGCGGCCGCGAATATCGGCATCGCGATGGGCCTGGCCGGCACCGACGTCGCCGTCGAAACCGCCGATGTCGCCCTGGCCAACGACGATCTGAACCGCCTGCTCGACGTGGGCGACCTGGGCGCTCGCGCAGTCGAGGTCATCCGCCAGAACTACGGCATGTCGATCGCGGTCAACGCCGCCGGGCTGTTGATCGGCGCCGGCGGTGCGTTGTCCCCGGTGCTGGCAGCGATCCTGCACAACGCGTCGTCGGTGGCCGTCGTCGCAAACAGTTCTCGGTTGATTCGGTATCGGTTGGACTGACCAATGGTCGGGTCGGTGTACTGACGCCACTGGCAGGCTATGGGCTGGCCAGCCGCGAGAGAAGCGTCCACCGGTCCGACATCGGCCTCGTACGATGTGCGCAACCGGCGAAAGGATACGCACGTGTCATCGACCCCGCTCGACCCCGTTGCCAGCGAACGGCTGTCGCATGCCGACAAAGTCTTCACATCGGACCTGTCGATCAACGAATTCGCGCTCCTGCACGGGGCCGGTTTCGAGCCACTCGATCTGGTGATGGGCGTCTCGGTCTACCACGTGGGCTACCAATTCACCGGCATCCGGCAACAATCCGAGCTGCCCGTGCTCACCGAGGCGACCTACCGGGCACGCTGGAACGCCATGGCCCGAATGCAGGCCGAAGCCGACGCGCTGGGCGCCGACGGCGTGGTCGGTGTCCGCCTGGAATGGCGCCAACACGGCGCCGAATCCGAGCACTTGGAGTTCATCGCGGTCGGCACCGCAGTGCGATATACGCCGAAGCCAGGGTCGTTTCGGCGCAGCAACGGGCAGGCCTTCTCCAGCCATCTGTCGGGGCAGGACATGGCGACGCTGTTGCGATCGGGCTACGCGCCGGTGGCATTCGTCATGGGTAACTGCGTCTTTCACATCGCCGCGCAGGGCTTTCTGCAGACCTTGCGGCAGATGGGCCGCAACGTCGAAATGCCGCAATGGACGACGGGGAACTACGAAGCGCGCGAGTGGGCCATGTCGCGGATGCAAAGCGAAGCCGAGCGCGACGGCGCATCCGGTGTCGTCGGGGTGCATTTCGCCATCCAGAATTACGCCTGGGGCTATCACACTGTGGAGTTCTACGCCGCCGGAACGGCAGTGCGTCGCAGCGGCACGGCCGAAACCATTGCGCCGTCGTTCGTGCTCGCCATGAACGACTGATGGCGGCTTTCGACGCCGAGCGAGTGAGCCGCACCGTCACCGGTGCGCTGGCCGGACCGGGCGGAATCGCGTTGGTGATCAACGTCTTTGCCGGGCTGCCGGGCGTTACGCACACCGCTGCCCATCGTGGGATGTTCCGGTCGCAACCCGCACGGCTGCAGATCGGCGACTGGCGCTACGAGGTGACTCCAGACGACCGGTTGAGGGCGGCACACGTGGTCGGTGGCATCGTGATCGCCGAGGAGGTGCTGCTGGCCGACGCGGTCGGGCCGCACCTCGCCCGCTCTCTCGCGCAGATTGTCGCCCGCTACGGCCCGGCGGTCATCCCGAACATCGATGCAGCGGTGGACGCGTTGAGCGCCGGCGCGGGGTGAGGTGAGGCTGGCGGCGTACAGTCGCCGGTGCTGGCCGCGATCCTGCACAACGCGTCGTCGGTGGCCGTCGTCGCAAACAGTTCTCGGTTGATTCGGTACCGGTTGGACTGAGCGAAATGCGACAATGTCGCACGTAAGGCGATGACGATGTAGGAAGCCGGTGCAAATCCGGCGCGGTCCCGCCACTGTCATCGGGGAGCGAACCTCAACCGCCACGGCCGCGAGCTGGAAGGCGAGGCGAGCAGCGATCCGAGAGCCAGGACACTCGCGTCGTCGCATCCTGCAACCCGGGGCGGTCGACCCCGAGAGAGCTGACCGACGTCGATGGCTCGTCAAAGATTCGACGCCCCGCAGCGGGTGCTCGCCGAACTCGCCGACTTAGGCCCGTATTTCGCGGTGGGGATCGGACCCGTCGGTGATAGTTGGCGCCCGGTCGAGCAGCTCTACACCGACGCCGCACTGCTCGACGGGATCGTCGATCGCATCCAGGCCCGCATGGACGCCGCGGAGCAACGGGTCGCGGCGTCGACGTTTTTCCTCGGCTTCGCCGCACGGCTGTGGTCGATCGGGCTCGGCGCGCTGGCCGGCCACCGGTTACTACTGGACCTGGACGCCGAGCGTCTGCTGTTCCAGGAGAGCGGCGGTCAAATCCAACTGCATATCGAACACCCCGCCGCCTGGCAGGGCGACAATCTGGAGCCGACGCTGGCCGACATGGTGCTCGACAGGCACTTGACGCCGCTCGGCGCGGCGCTGCGCCGACTGGGGCCGATCTCGGCCAAGCTGCTGCGTGGCAACGCGGCCTCCGCGCTGCTCGGCGCCGCGCGTGTCTTCGACCGCAATGCCACAAACGGGCCCGGATGGCAACTCGCCCGTCGGTTATGCACCGATGAAAGACTCTCGGCCGCAATCCGTTTCACCGAAACGGCCTATCGCCGGACCAACTGCTGCCTCTACTACCGCGCGCCCCGCGGCGGGCTGTGCGGCGACTGTGTGCTCACGAATCAGCCCCGGGAGCGCAGGAAGGTGACGCGATGACCGCACCGATTTGGATGGCCGCACCCCCGGAAGTGCATTCTGCGCTGCTGAGCGCCGGCCCGGGCCCCGGTTCGCTGCTGGCAGCTGCCGGAGCGTGGAGCGCGTTGAGCACCGAATACACCGAAACCGCCGACGAGCTCGCGACCGTGCTGGGCGGCGTGCAGGCCGGAGCCTGGCAGGGCCCGACTGCCGAGGAGTACGTGGCCGCCCACGTGCCGTATCTGGCGTGGCTGATGCAGGCCAGCGCCGACGCCGCCGCGACCGCCGCGCAACACGAAACAGCCGCTGCTGCCTACACCACCGCGCTGGCGACCATGCCGACGCTGGGCGAGCTGGCCGCCAACCACGCCACCCATGGGGTGCTGTTGGCGACGAATTTTTTTGGTATCAACACGATTCCGATCGCATTGAACGAGGCCGACTACGCGCGGATGTGGGTTCAGGCCGCCACCGTAATGAGTACCTATCAGGGTGTGGCCACCGCAGCCGTGACGGCATCACCGCAAGCCTCGCCGGCGCCGCAGATCGTGAAAGCCAATGCAGCCTCGGCAGACAGCGCTGATTCAGCAGACTCGTCGTTGCCGCCCGGCGACACGGAGAACCAATGGCTGGATTGGTTACAGCAGATCGGATACACCGATTTCTACAACAACGTCTTGCAGCCGTTGATCGACGAGCTGGACAACAACCCGTACTTGATTTCTCTCTTTTCCGGATTCGATCCTTTTCTGACCGAGCTCGGCAACCCGCTCATCTTCCTCGACCCGTTGAACGTCGCGTTCGCTCTCGGCTATCCGTTGGATATCGGTTCATACGTCGCGTTCCTGTCGCAAACCTTCGCATTCATCGGGGCGGACGTCACGGCGGCGTTCGCGTCGGGCAATCCTGCGACCATCGGCTTCACCCTGGTATTCACCACCGTCGAAGCCATCGGCACGGTCATCACCGACACCATCGCATTGCTGAAGACGCTGCTCGAACCGACTCTTTTGCTGATCCCGACGGTCCTGCCGCTGCTGACGGTCCCGTTGGCTCCGTTGGCTCTCGTCCCGCTGGGTGCGAGCGGCCTCGCGGGCCTAGCGGGATTGGCCGGGCTGGCCGGCATCCCCGCGGTACCCATCGTCTCGATCCCTCCGCCGATCGCGTTGGGCCTGGCGCCAACCCCGACTCCCATCCCCGTCCCGGCCCCCGCGCCGGCCCCGGTCCCGGCGCACGCAGCGTTGCCTGCACCCGCCGCCCCCGGGCCGCCGCCGCCAACACCATCCGCGCCGCCGGGAGTGCTCACTGCGCAGGGTCTTGCCTACATGGTCGGTGGCCTCACCGCGGCTGCCCGCAGGACAGCGAGCACCAGCGCCACGGCGAAGGCTCCGGAGCTCGAGGCCGCCGCGGCCCTGGCAGCCGCCGCCGGGCCCGAAACGCCGGACAAAGCACGCCGACGCCGTCGAACCAAAGTGGAAATGATCGGGCGCGGCTACGAGTACATGGACCTGGAACCCGAGCCGACGGTCGTGCCGTCGGAGCGAAGCGGAGGCACACTCGGTTTCCCCGGAACCGCCGCCAAGGAAACCGCCACTACGGCAACCGGATTGGCGACGTTGGCCGACGATGAGTTCGGCGGCGGACCGCGCATGCCGATGATGCCGGGCACCTGGGGCACGGACTCCGCAACTCAGGATTAGCATCAGCGTCTATGACTCGCCAGGCCTATGCTCACGACGCGGTTGTCGCAATGCAGCCCGACGGCAGTCCTAACGCACTCGGCGGCGCAATAACGGTTGCGCTCTGCGGGCACTGGGACCACCCTGGCCCGTGTCCTCTCGCGCCGCACTACGTCACTACCCTTCCAGACGCTGAAACCGTCACGCTGCGAATACTTTTCGCTACCGAACCAGCCAACGAGCGACGCGTCCGCGCCTTGATCGGCGAAGCCCTCGGCGCCGGACAGTTGGCCGGCCCCGAAGGCGGTGTCACGACATGGCAACTGAGCTCCGATGCCGCCAGCACCGTCCGGCCGGACGAGCAGGATCATGCTGCCGGGCTGGTTGCCCACGGAAGTGAGCCGTCTTAGCAGCCGCAGTCGTCACCGCGCCATGACTTGACGCCTTGCCAAATCGCCGCGGCCGCAATGCCCAGACCGATGACCGGATCGAACCACCAGGATCCCGGCCAGGCGGCAGTGACCGCAAGGCCAACCAGGACCGCGGCGGCCTGGATAGCGCACAAGTAGTTCTGGACGCCTTCACCGGCGGTGGCCGCTGAGCCCAGCCGCACGGCAAGGACCCGCTTGGCCCGTCCCAGGATCGGCATCAACACCAGCGAGGCGGCCGTCAACACCATTCCGATCACCGAAACGTCAGCGTGATGCTCACCGAACAGGTGGTGGACGGACTCCGCCGCGATATAGGGCGCCGTCAGCCAGAACGACCACGCAACACCGCGCTGAGCGTGCCGTTCAGCCGTCTCGGACAATGTGCGCGAGCCGGAGAACCGCCACGCCACCATTGCGCCGGCCAGGACCTCGGGCAGGCTGCCCAACGCCCACCCGGTCAGCGCGATCGACCCGACCGCCAGGCCCTGCCATAGCCCGATCGCGCCCTCGGCGAGCATCGCGGCCATGCTGACCCACGCCAGCCCGTATGCCCACCGGGCACGACGCCGCCAGGCCGCATCCCGCGGCGTCTGATGTCCGGACTCAGTGCAGCAGTCATGCTCGACGAGCCCAGCTGCAGTGCCGACCGGATCGGAAGTGGTCACCCTGCGATGTTAAACGTGCACTGCCAGAAACCGACATCGTGCCAGGCACCCAACTTGTAACCGGCCTCGATCAGCCGGCCGACACGGATGAACCCGTGTCGCTCGTGCAGCCGGACGCTCGGCTCGTTGGGCAGGGCAATCACCCCAACGGCGCTGTGGAAGCCCTGGCGGCGCAGGCGGGCCAGCAGCTCGGTGTACAAGGCATCGCCCACCCGACGACGCTGCCTCGAGGGATCGACGTAGACCGTGGCCTCTGCGGTCCATTGGTAGGCGGCCCGACCGTTCCATGGCGCCGCGTATGCCACGCCGACAACGCGGTCATCGGTGGCTACCAGCCAGGGGAACCGCGAGTGCAGTCGTCCCCAGTCGTCGCGCCACTCGTCGACGCTCTGTGGCTCGGTCCGGAAATTGACGAACGAGTTTTCGATGAAGTGGTTGATGATCGTGCAGACCGCTGGAAGGTCATCCTCGGTGGCGGGCCTGACCCGCAGCCCCGATCGCTGGTTCACCGAGCCTCAGGCACCTCGGCCGGGACATAGATCGATGTCGTTCTCTTCCAGGCATTCCGCGAGCTCCCTACCTTTTGCAGTCAGCGCCAGCCACGCCGAGAACATCCACCTCTCGGGGTCGTCGTAGTGCTTGACGTAGACGTGGGAAATCTTGTGCATCGAGTGATCGAGGGACCTTTTCCAGGCGAAGAAACGACCACCTTTGTCGCGCACGGACCCCAGCCTGAAGAGACCATCGCTCACCACGTCGCGAATAATCTCCAGGGTGTCGTCTTGTATTTCCTCTCGCGATGCCGACGGATTGCGGTGTCTGACATGCCAATCCACGGCATTGAGGTCAAGCGGTTTGCCCAGGCCCTGAACCAACAATCCGCTGCGGATCCTGTCGCGCGCGTCGCTCATTCCTCGCACCGTACTGGTCAGGCGCGCTAGCCGGTAGATCCGGCAGACCCTGTCTAGGGATCCCCGCGCCGTGACATTAACGTGCTCTTATGGTGGATTTTGCTCTGCGCTCGTGTGGATTGCGTGGGCACGCGACGTTCGCTCCTGACGAGAAGGACCTTCGGGAGCGCTTGAAAGCCGATACTCCCGCCGGGGAGGCGTGGCGGTGCTTGCGCTGCGAGACGTTCGTGGTGGGCGCTCCCCGCCGCAGCGGCCCGGCCAATACCGCGCCGGAGATCCCGCGCGGTCGAATGCTGCGTGATCGGACGCTGATGCGAGCGCTCGCCGTGGAGCGCGCGCTTCGCTGCGTGATTTTCTTGGCGGTGGCGGCCGGCGTGTTCAAGGTCAAGGGGTCACGCGAGCGGTTGCGCCACGCGTTCGACCAAGACCTGCCGTATCTCAAGCCGTTGGCGAATCAGATCGGATGGAATCCAGACAACTCCAAGATTATTCACAGTATCGCGCACGCATTCGCGTTGTCCTCATCGACATTGACTTGGATAGCCGTGGGGCTTGGCGCCTACGCGGCGATCGAGCTTGTCGAAGCGGTCGGGTTGTGGCTGATGCAGCGGTGGGGTGAATACTTCGCGGTGATCGCGACCAGCGTCTTTCTTCCTCTGGAAATCTACGAGCTAACGGAGAAGATCACGGCTCTTCGTCTTATTGCGCTGGTAATCAACATTGTTGCGGTCATCTGGCTGCTATGGAGCAAACGGCTGTTCGGATTGAACGGCGGCGGCAAGGCATACCGCGAAGAACATGAAACAGCGAGCCTGTTAAGCGTCGAGCGGGCGGGCCTACGCGAAACCGCTGCCAGCGCAACGCCGTAGAGTGGGCGTGCAGTAACTCCCCGAAGCCACGGAAGGGCGGACGATGCCGCGTACCGACAACGACACTTGGGACCTGGCGACCAGCGTAGGGGCGACCGCCACCATGGTGGCCGCGGGCAGGGCCCGCGCCAGCATCGCCGAGCATCCGGTCATCGAAGACCGGTTCGCCCAACCGCTGGTGCAGGCGGTCGGGGTCGACTTCTTCACCCGCTGGGGAGCAGGCGAACTCGACGCGGCCGACGTCGACATCCCCGACCACCCGTGGGGCATGCAGCCGATGACCAATCTGCTGGCGGTGCGTACCCGCTTGATCGATCGGTTCGTTTCCGACGCGGCGGCGACCGGCATCCGCCAGGTGGTGATCCTGGCCTCCGGCCTGGATGCCCGCGGCTATCGCCTGTCCTGGCCGTCGGACATGACGGTTTTCGAGATCGACCAGCCGGAGGTCATCGTGTTCAAGACGGCGACGCTGGCCGCGCTGGGCGCCGAGCCGACGGTCACCTTGCGGCCGGTGCCGATCGACCTGCGCGATGATTGGCCGGCGGCGCTTCGGCGGGCGGGCTTGGATCCGGGGCGGCCCACCGCTTGGATCGCCGAGGGGCTCCTCTCGTTTCTTCCTCCGGAGGCGCAGGATCGCCTGTTGGACAACATCACCAGCCTCAGCGCCGCCGGCAGCCGACTGGTTGCGGAGATCTTCCTGAACTCGCCGGAATCGCTGCAAGTCATGCACACCGCGTCCCAGAAGTGGTACGAGCACGGCCTGGACGCTCACATCGACGACCTGTGGTACGGCGGCGATCGTCATGACGTCGCCGCCTATCTGGGCGAGCGCGGCTGGCAGACGACGCGGACCCTCGCTGGGCAACTCCTGACCGACGCCGGCCTACCCGTGCCGGTTCGCAAAGACGGTGAGGCCGAGAACTATTACTGCACCGCGACATTGGACGCACACTGATGGCCGGCGGCCCCAAGCCTCTTGATGGTTTTCGGGTGCTTGATTTCACCCAGAACGTGGCCGGGCCGCTGGCCGGACAGGTACTCGCCGACCTTGGGGCCGAGGTCATCAAGGTGGAGGCGCCCGACGGGGAGGCCGCGCGGCACATCACCTCGGTTCTGCCGGGGCGCCCGCCGCTCGCCCCGTACTTCCTGCCGAACAACCGGGGTAAGAAATCCGTGGCTGTCGACCTGACAACCCAGCAGGGCAAGGACCAAGTCCTCAAGCTCGCCGACACCGCAGACGTCATTCTCGAGGGCTTCCGCCCCGGCGTGATGGAGAGACTTGGGCTGGGCCCCAACGACTTACAGCCGCGCAACCCCAAACTGATCTATGCCCGGGTGTCGGCGTTCGGCGGCAACGGCCCCAACGGTGATCGGCCGGGAGTCGACCTGATGGTCGCGGCCGAAGCGGGCATGACCACCGGGATGCGCACGCCCGAAGGTAAGCCGCAGATCATCCCGTTTCAGCTTGTTGACAACGCCACGGGACATGTGCTGGCCCAGGCGGTTGTGGCCGCGGTGCTCAATCGCGAGCGGCACGGTGTCGCCGATGTCGTCCGCGTCGCGATGTACGACGTCGCGGTCTCGTTGCAGGCCAACCAGTTAACGATGCACTTGAACCGGCCGAGCGCGCCCGAGTCAGCTCCAACGGCCAAGCAGCGCAAGCGAGTTGCCTTTGCCACCCAACCGTCGGACGCGTTCCGCACCGCCGACGGGCACGTCGTCATCAGCGCGTACATCCCCAAGCACTGGGAGCTGTTGTGCCGGGCCATTGATCGCCCGGATCTTTTCGACGACGAGCGGTTCGCCGACCAGCGTTCGCGGGCGATCAACTACGCCGAGTTGACCGACGAACTGGAATCGACGCTGACCACCAAACCAGCCGACGAGTGGGTGAAACTGTTACGCAGCTATGGGCTCATGGCCTGCCTGCCGTACAGCTGGAAGCAGGTCGTCGACACCCCGCTTTTCGCCGAGAACAACCTCGCGCTCGAGGTCGGCAACGGCGACAATGCGGTGACCGTGGTTCGCACGCCGGCCCGCTACTCCACGTTCACAGCGACCGCCACCGAGCCCCCGCCGGCCCTGGGCGAACACAACGACGACTTCTTGACCTGGAACGGCGACGCGGACGCTTAGGGACGTCTCAGTAAGGCCTCGGGCACGTAGGTCGGATCCACTCGGGCGCGGCGCGGAGTGGGCCGGCCATAACGATCAGGAAGGTTGCGGAGAAGTGCTGAGGCCTATCGTGCCGAGGACGTCGTGTTCCATGTTGCCGGCGGGCGCGGAGCGGTTGGTGTCCGATCCGTTGTTGACCAGATCGGCCAGGGCGAGCGCGACGCGCAGTTCGAGGGTGCGCTTTTCCACCGACCTGCCCAACAGCTCTTCGGCTTGGCGGAGCCGGTAGGCGACGGTGTTCTCGTGGATGTGGAGTCGTTTCGCGGTGCGGCCACGGCTGCCGTTCTCGTCCAGATAGGTGCGCACCGTCGCGCCCAGCCGACGGGTGGTGCCATCGCGCGACGCCAAGCGACCCAACTCCCGTTCCACGAAGCGGCGGGCGTGCTCGATATTCGCGGTGGCCAGTGCGCACAGGGCGATATCGCGGTAGCGGGTGATGCTGCCCTCGTGGCGGCCGGCCAGCCGGGCGATCCGCTGCGCGTGGAGCGCCTCGATGTGGCTGGTGCGAAACCCCGCGATGCCGGGCGCGGGTTCGCCGATCGCGACGCGGACACCGGGTGCGGTCGCGCTGCGAAACCGCAGCTCGTCGAGGGCCGTGGACGGCACCGCGGCGCTGGTGCTGATCCAGGCCGCGATCGACAGTATGCCGACGGGCTGGATGAGGGGTCGCTGGTTGCCGATCGCCGCGGCGATGTCGCTGATGGCGGCTTCGAGCAGGGCCAGGGTGTCGCGGCCCTCCTCATGCGTGTCGATCCAGGCGATGGCGGCGACGTGCACCCGACGCACCTCGTGCCGCAGCCGCCGGCTGGCCACGTCGATATCGATGGGTTGTTCGGACAAGATCATGTTGATCGTCTCGACCTCACTGGCCGCGGCGCTACGCAGCCAGTGTTCGCGCTCGCTGGTGTAGAGGTTCTCGGCCAGGCACATCACCGCGTCCGCGTAGGCGAACGTCCAAGCTGAACACAAGTCAATCGCCAGGCTCAGCTCCTCGCCGTCGGCCGCGTGGTTGGCCAGGACCGCGTAGAGGTGGCGCGCCGTCACAGCGTGGGCGAGCCGGAAGCTCCGCATCAATGCCGACAACGGTATGCCGCGTCTCGCGCCGTCTTGCACTAAGGCGCGCGTGGCGGAGCCAAGACTGACGCCGTCGGCAGGATCGGCTCCGGACTGCAGCACTTTGGCGAAGCCGCGGATAATCGCTTCGTTGCTGGCCCGCCTAGTTTCCCGGGCCTCCGCGCTGTCGACGAGATCGGGCATCCGATCGCTGAGGTAGGGCACAACCGCGCGCGAGCGTTCGGCGGCATGTTCGTCGAGTTCGACGGCGGCCGGTCGTAGGACCGCCGACCACACACGTCGCTCGGTCTCGCCCTGAGCGTCACGCCAGGCCGGTTCCACACCGCGCACGCTATCCCGTGGATGTCCCGGGTTCCGTCGAACTTCGTTGGCCGCAGGTGAATATCAGGTTACGTCCACATGGCCATTTTGCGACGCGGGTGTGACAGGTTACCGCCACCTCAACTTCCACGACTAGCGGGACAACCTCCGCTATCGCCGCGCGTCCGGTAGTGGTGCGGATATTCGACAACGCGAGATCGCAACGTTGGCGCACACAGACAAGCGGACGGCGGCCACCCCCATTCAACATCTAATCAACAACCGAGCACAACCAAATACCCATTTGCTGAGGAGGAGAAAGAAATGTCGTTTGTGACCACAATGGCAGAAGCGATGACGGCAACCGCCGGCGGTTTACAAGACGTCGGTTCTACGGTCGACGCCGGGAACGCGGCCGCGGCCGCCCCGACCACCGGGGTGATTCCCGCCGCCGCCGATGCGGTGTCGGCGCTGACCGCGGTGCAGTTCGCCACCCACGCCCAGATGTATCAGGCAATCAGCGCCCAGGCGGCGACGATTCATGCCATGTTCGTGGCCACCCTGGGGGCCAGCGCCGGCTCGTACGCAGCTACCGAGGCCGCCACCGCGGCCACGCTCTTCTAAAGAGGTTTGGTCATGGATTTCGGAGCCTTGCCCCCGGAGATCAACTCCGCGCTCATGTACGCCGGTCCTGGATCGGGACCGATGCTGGCCGCCTCGGCGGCCTGGGATGGTTTGGCCACCGAGTTGGGGACCGCGGCGAGCTCCTACGGCTCGATGGTCTCGACCCTGGCCGGCGGACCGTGGCAGGGCCCGTCGTCGACGGCCATGGCGGCCGCCGCTACTCCCTATGTGGCGTGGATGAACACCACCGCCACGCAAGCCCAAGAGGCTGCCACCGGGGCCCAGGCCGCGGCGGCCGCCTACGAGAGCGCGTTTGCGGCGACGGTGCCGCCACCGGTGATCGCCCTCAACCGCGCCGAGCTGATGATGCTGGTGGCGACCAACTTTTTCGGGCAGAACACCCCGGCGATCGCGGCCAACCAGGCCGAGTACGCCGAGATGTGGGCCCAGGACGCCACCGCGATGTACGGCTATGCCGGCAGCGCGGCGGCCGCCTCGGCAGTGACGCCGTTCACCGCGGCGCCGCCGACCACCAACCCGGCCGGGCTAGCCACTCAAGCCACCTCGGTCGCCACCGCCGGCGGCACCGCTGCCGGCTCGCAGCTGCTCACCGCGGTTACCCAGGCGCTTCAGTCACTGGCCTCACCGCTGGCCTCCAGCGCGTCCACGGCGGCGTCCACGTCGTCCACCTCGGGGCTGTCGAGCATGCTGAGTTTCCTGGGTCTGGGTACGACGCCCACGACTCTGGTGGGTACGGGTTCGATGTTCGCGCCGAATGGAATCCTGGGTGAGCTGGGCATATCAAGCCCGATGAGCGCACTGACCACCGTGAGCTCGTTGGGGGCGAACACCATGAACGGCATACAGCTGAACCAGTGGGTCAGTATGGGGATGGCGAAACCGGCGGCGGCGGCCGCCGCGGGTGCGGCCAAGGCCGCTGAGGGGTTACCGAACATAGTCAACAACATGCCCCCCATTTCGGGCTTAGGAGGCCTGGGCGGAGGGGGGCCGGTGGCGGCGGGTCTGGGCAACGCGGGCTCGCTTGGCCGGTTGTCGGTGCCGCCGGGCTGGACCGGGGCGGCCCCCTCGGTCACTCCTCCCGCCGCGACGCCATTGCCGGCCGTCGGCGCCGCGGAAGGCGGTCGGGCGGGAAGCATGCTCGGCGGGGTGCCGTTAGCCGGTGCCGCAGGCGGGCGAGGGAGCAACGCCGGCTTTGGTACCCCCCGATACGGGTTCCGCCCCACCGTGATGGCACCCACGCCGTGGGCTGGGTAGCGGAAAGGGGCGACATCGGTTTCGTTTCTTAATCGCAGCAAACAACCAACGAATGATTTCCAGACAGGAGACAGTGGAATGACCACACGCTTTATGACTGATCCGCATGAGATGCGGTCGATGGCAGGCAGATTCGATGTGCACGCCCAGACGGTGGAGGATGAGGCCCGCAAGATGTGGGCGTCGAGCCAAAACATCGCCGGTGCCGGCTGGAGTGGGACCGCACAGGCCACGTCCTACGACACCATGGGCCAGATGAACCAGGCCTTCCGCAACATCGTCAACATGCTCCACGGTGTGCGTGACGGGCTGATCCGTGACGCCAACAACTACGAGCAGCAAGAGCAGGCCTCCCGGCAGGTCCTGTCCAGCTAAACCCCGACCCGCACAAGTCTTTTAGGAGAAAACTATGTCGATCAGTTACCAGTTCGGCGACGTGGATGCCCACGGCGCATTGATCCGGGCCCAGGCCGCCTCACTGGAGGCCGAGCACCAGTCCATCATCCGGGATGTCTTGGCCGCCAGTGACTTCTGGGGTGGCGCCGGGTCGGCGGGCTGCCAGGAGTTCATCACTCAGCTCGGACGCAATTTCCAGGTGATCTACGAGCAGGCCAACACCCACGGCGCCAAGGTGCAAACCGCCGGCAGCAACATGGGCAGCACCGACAGCGCGGTCGGGTCCAGCTGGGCCTGAGACCGACCACAGATGTGGCAGCTCACCTCGAACCGCCGAGTGGACACGCCGCATCGACCAACGCCGCGGCGGCGGCCAAGACCAACGCCTTGACCGCCGACCCGCGCTTTCTCAACCGACACCAAACACGACAAGGAAAGGGATAGCCCAAATGTTCGAGATCAAAATGGTTGACGGGCAAGAAATCCGCGAAGCCAAGGGCGACACGTTCAACCTCAACCCCAACACCGGCGTACTGACCATTTCCCGGGCCAACGGGTTCGAGGAAACTTCGGTGCACTACTCGCCGGCAGCGTGGTCCTCGGTGAAGCACACCATCCAGCGCAGTCTCGTCCCCGCTTCCGGGTAAGACACCGCGTATGACGGCGGCGCCGGCGGCAACTACCTGATCGAGATCCTGCCGTCACCGTTCTACGGCAACTGACTCAGCGCAGTAGTGCGCGCGACATGACCACGCGCTGAATCTGATTGGTGCCCTCGTAGATCTGAGTGATCTTGGCGTCGCGCATCATCCGCTCGACCGGGAAGTCGGTGGTATAGCCGGCGCCACCAAAAAGCTGCACAGC